>WLWD01004544.1_pt1 | contig 30767 bp, 7 predicted proteins | sample 6712731 | NCBI WGS metagenome assembly WLWD01 (sample SAMN12718690, study PRJNA576275) | sponge metagenome | isolation source: marine sponge | host: Mycale hentscheli | place: New Zealand: South Island, Marlborough, Capsize Point | collected 2014-11-01
TATTGAACTTATATATTGTGGACCCTTTTCCATATTGAACTTATATATTGTGGACCATTTTCCGTACTGAACTATTGTATTGTGGACCCTTTTCTGTATTGAAGTAATGTATTGTGGACCCTATTCCATATTGAACTTATATATTGTGGACCTTATTGTGGACCTTTTTCCATGTTGAATGGATAGATTGTAGACCGCAATCCATATTGAACTTTTATATTGTGGACCTTTTCCCGTACTGAGCGAATGTATTGTGGACCCTTTTCTATATTGAACTAATATATTGTGGACCCTTTTCCGTATTGAACTTATATATTGTGGACCTTTTTCCATACTGAACTAATGTATTGTGGACCCCTTTCTATATTGAAGTAATGTATTGTGGACCCTTTTCTATATTGAACTTATATATTGTGGACCTCTATCCATAATGTATTGTGGACCTTATTCCATATTGAATGGATATATTGTGCTCTTTTTTCCGTACTGAACTAATGTATTGTGGACCCTTTTCTGTATTGAACTTATTTATTGTGGACCCTTTTCCATATTGAACTTATTTATTGTGGACCCTTTTTCATATTGAACTTATGTATTGTGGACCTCTATCCATTTTGAACTTGTCCTTATTCCATATTGAATGGATATATTGTGGACTTTTTCCCGTACTGAACTAATGTATTGTGGACCCTTTTCTGTATTGAAGTAATGTATTGTGGACACTTTCCTGTATTGAACTTATATATTGTGGACCCTTTTCCATATTGAACTTATGTATTGTGGACCCTTTTCTGTATTGAAGTAATGTATTGTGCACCCTTTTCCATATTGAACTTATATATTGTGGACCCTTTTCCATATTGAACTTATGTATTGTGGACCTCTATCCATATTGAACTTATGTATTGTGGACCCTTTCCTGTATTGAAGTAATGTGTTGTGGACCCTTTTCCATATTGAACTAATATATGTGAGTGGGTCTAGGAAAAGGGACCTTATGGCGCAAATCAAAAAAATTGAGTTTTTTATACTAATAAAAAGATACAATTTATCTCAACTTAGTGCTAAAATACTGGAGGGTAGAACCTTCGACACGCAGTGAAACTGGCAGTTGAACTGGGCCCTATTCAGCAAAGCAATTGAACTAGAAATCGAGAAAACGTAAATTGAATTTCCACTTCCGGTATAATTAACGTTTCCGTATACTTAACGGCGTACTCCGCGTACGCAATTAAATCGTACAGCCGCTTTTTCGGCGACTAACGAAGTTTGCGTAGAGTTCTTTTTAGCTTTCAGAGCGTCTCACGACCTGTCTTGTTGGAATCCTTGGCTGCTCTATTCGCTGTAGCGGTAAACTTTAAGCCAAAGGTAAGCTGTAGAGTGCATGCAGTAGTCTCAAAGCTATGCCGTTTTTTTTAGCTGCTAGTTTGAAACTCCGCCCATTCCCCGTTTATTGTACTTCGAGAATAAGAGAATAAAAAGTAGTTTGTCTTTTCACGGCACGCTTGGGGTCTTTTAAGTCGTTTTGACATGCGAAACTTGGCATAGACGTAGAGTAAGGGTCACTAAGACTAATTCTGCAAAAAACAAAAATTGGAGAAAGAAAGAATTTTTCCGATGACTGTACTTCTGGAGCCTATATCTCAATTTCAATTTTTGCGCCATAAGGTCCCTTTTCCCAGACCCGCTCACATATTGTGGACCTTTTTCCATGTTGAATGGATAGATTGTAGACCGCAATCCATATTGAACTTTTATATTGTGGACCTTTTCCCGTACTGAGCGAATGTATTGTGGACCCTTTTCTATATTGAACTAATGTGTTGTGGACACTTTTCCGTATTGAACTTATGTATTACGGACACTTTTCTATACTGAACTATGGACACTTTCCGTATTGACTAAAGTATTGTGGACCACAATCCATATTGAACTGATATATTGTGGACCATTTCCAACTAACATATTGTAGACCCTTTTCCATATTGAACTTATGTGTTGTGGACCTTTTTCCGTACTGAACTAATGTATTGTGGACCCTTTCCTGTATTGAACTAATATATTGTGGACCTTTTTCCATATTGAACTTATATATTGTGGACTCTTTGCCATATTGAATATATATATTGTGGACCCTTTTCCATATTTAACTTATGTATTGTGGACCTCTATCCATTTTGAACTTGTGTATTGTGGACCTTATTCCATATTGAATGGATATATTGTGGACTTTTTTCCGTACTGAACTAATATATTGTGGACACTTTTCCGTACTGAACTAATGTATTGTGGACCCTTTTCTGTATTGAAGTAATGTATTGTGCACCCTTTTCCATATTGAACTTATATATTGTGGACCTTTTTCCATATTGAACTAACGTGTTGTGGGCACTTTTCCGTATTGAACTTATGTATTGTGGACACTTTTCTATACTGAACTATGGACACTTTCCGTGTTGACTAAAGTATTGTGGACCACAATCCATATTGAACTGATATATTGTGGACCATTTCCAACTAACATATTGTGGACCCTTTTCCATATTGAACTTATGTATTGTGGACCTTTTTCCGTACTGAACTAATGTATTGTGGACCCTTTCCTGTATTGAACTAATATATTGTGGACCTTTTTCCATATTGAACTTATATATTGTGGACCTTTTTGAACTAATGTGTTGTGGACACTTTTCGGTATTGAACTTATGTATTATGGACACTTTTCCATACTGAACTATGGACACTTTCCGTATTGACTAAAGTATTGTGGACCACAATCCATATTGAACTGATATATTGTGGACCATTTCCAACTAACATATTGTGGACCCTTTTCCATATTGAACTTGTGTATTGTGGACCTTTTTCCGTACTGAACTAATGTATTGTGGACCCTTTCCTGTATTGAACTAATATATTGTGGACCTTTTTCCATATTGAACTTATATATTGTGGACCTTTTTCCATATTGAACTTATATATTGTGGACCATTTTCCGTACTGAACTAATGTATTGTGGACCCTTTTCTGTATTGAAGTAATGTATTGTGGACCCTTTTTCATATTGAATTTATATATTGTGGACCTTATTGTGGACCTTTTTCCATGTTGAATGGATAGATTGTTGACCGCAATCCATATTGAACTTTTATATTGTGGACCTTTTTCCGTACTGTACTAATGTATTGTGGACCCTTTCCTGTATTGAACTAATATATTGTGGACCTTTTTTCATATTGAACTAATTAAGTATTGTGGACTCTTTACCGTATTGAACTGATATATTGTGGACCTTTTCCTGTACTGAACTAATGTATTGTGGACCCTTTTCTGTATTGAAGTAATGTGTTGTGGACCCTTTTCCATATTGAACTAATATATTGTGGACCTTTTTCCATATTGAACTAATGTGTTGTGGACACTTTTCCATACTGAACTATGGACACTTTCCGTATTGACTAAAGTATTGTGGACCACAATCCATATTGAACTGATATATTGTGGACCATTTCCAACTAACATATTGTGGACCCTTTTCCATATTGAACTTATGTATTGTGGACCTTTTTCCGTACTGAACTAATGTATTGTGGACCCTTTCCTGTATTGAACTTATATATTGTGGACCTTTTTCCATATTGAACTTATATATTGTGGACCCTTTTCCATATTGAACTTATATATTGTGGACCATTTTCCGTACTGAACTAATGTATTGTGGACCCTTTTCTGTATTGAAGTAATGTATTGTGGACCCTTTTCCATATTGAACTTATATATTGTGGACTATTGTGGACCTTTTTCCATGTTGAATGGATAGATTGTAGACCGCAATCCATATTGAACTTTTATATTGTGGACCTTTTTCCGTACTGAACGAATGTATTGTGGACCCTTTTCCATATTGAACTAATATACTGTGGACCCTTTTCCGTATTGAACTTATATATTGTGGACCTTTTTCCGTACTGAACTAATATATTGTAGACCCTTTTCCCATATTGAACTAATATATTGTGGACCCTTTTCCGTATTGAACTTATATATTGTGGACCTTTTTCCGTACTGAACTAATGTATTGTGGACCCTTTTCCGTATTGAACTAATGTATTGTGGACACTTTTCTGTGTTGAAGTAACATACTGTGGACCCCTTTCTGTATTGAATTAATGTCATATTGAATGGGTATATTGTGGACCAAAATCCATATTGAACTTATATATTGTGGACACTTTACCGTACTGAACTAATGTATTGTGGACCCTTTTCCATATTGAACTAATATATTGTGGACACTTTTCTGTACTGAACTAATATATTTTGGACCCTTTTCCGTATTGAACTAATGTATTGTGGACCCTTTATTTGAATGGGTATATTGTGGACCACAATCCATATTGAACTAATATATTGTGGACCTTTTACCATATTGAACTAATACATTGTGGACACTTTTTCATTTTGAAGTAATATATTGTGGACCCTTTTCCATATTGAACTTATATTTTGTGGACTTTTTTCCATATTGAACTAATGTATTGTGGACACTTTTTTGTATTGAACTAATGTATTGTGGATCATTTTCCGTATTGAACAGATATATTGTGGACCTCTATATTGAAGTAATATATTGTGGACCCTTTTCCATATTGAACTAATGTATTGTGGACACTTCTGTATTGAACTAATGTATTGTGGACCCTTTATCCATATTGAAGTAATATATTGTGAACCGTTTCCATATTGAACTAATGTATAGTGGACCCTTTATCCATAATAAAGTATATTGTGGACACTTCTGTATTGAACGGATATATTGTGGACCGCAATCCATTTTAAACTAATATATTATGGAGCCTTTTCCTTATTGAACTTATAATTTTGTGGACCCTTTTCCATATTGAACTTATGTATTGTGGACATTTTTCCATATTAAACTTATGTATTGTGGACCCATTTCCATATTAAACTAATATTTATTGTGGACACCTTTTCCATGTTAAACTATATATTGTGGACACTTTTCCATATTGAAGTAATATATTGTGGACCCTTTTCCATATCGAACTTATATATTGTGGACTTTTTTCCATATTGAACTAATGTGTTGTGGACACTTTTTTGTATTGAACTAATGTATTGTGGACAGTTTTCCGTATTGAACTAATGTATTGTGGACCCTTTATTCATATTGAATGGGTATATTGTGGACCGCAATCCATATTTTTTATGTATTGAACTAATTATATTGTGGATACTTTTCCGTATTGAACTGACATGTGGACACTTCTCTGTATTGAACTAATATATTGTGAACCCTTTTCCGTATTGAAGTAATATATTGTGGAGCCTTTTCCTTATTGTACTAATATGTTGTGGACCCTTTTCCATATTGAACTTATATATTGTGGACTCTTTTCCATGTTGAACTAATGTATCGTGGACCTTATTCCATATTGAATTGATATATTGTAGACCGCAATCTATATTGAACTAATAAATTGTGGACCTTTTACCGTATTGAACTTATTTATTGTGGACCATTTTCCGTACTGAAGTAATGTATTGTGGACCCTTTTCTGTATTGAAGTAATGTATTGTGGACCCTTTTCCATATTGAACTAATATATTGTGGACCCTTTTCCATATTATTGAACTTATGTATTGGGGACCTTTTCCATATTGAACTTATATATTGTGGACCCTTTTCCATATTGAACTTATATATTGTGGACCATTTTTCGTACTGAACTAATGTATTGTGGACCCTTTCCTGCATTGAAGTAATGTGTTGTGGACCCTTTTCCATATTGAACTAATATATTGTGGAGCCTTTTCCTTATTGAACTAACATGTTGTCCACCCTTTTCCATATTGAACTTATATATTGTGGACCCTTTTCCATATTGAACTTATGTATTGTGGATTTCTATCCATATTGAATTAATGTATTGTGGACCCTTTATTCATATTGAATGGGTATATTGTGGACCGCAATCCATATTGAACTAATATATTGTGGACCTTTTTCCGTACTGAACTAATGTATTGTGGACCCTTTCCTGCATTGAAGTAATGTGTTGTGGACCCTTTTCCATATTGAACTTATATATTGTGGACCCTTTTCCATATTGAACTAATATTTATTGTGGACACCTTTTCCATAAACTAATATATTGTGGACTTTTTTCCATATTAAACTAATATATTGTGGACACTTTACCGTACTGAACTAATGTATTGTGGATACTTTTCCGTATTGAAGTAATATATTGTGGACCCTTTTCCATATTGAACGGATATATTGAGGACCGCAATCAATATTGAACTAATATATTGTGGAGCCTTTTTTTATTGAACTAATGTGTTGTGGACCCTTTTCCATATTTAACTTATGTATTGAACTAATTGTATTGTGGATACTTTTCCGTATTGAACATACATTGTGGACACTTCTCTGTATTGAACTAATATATTGTGGACCCTTTTCCGTATTGAAGTAATATATTGTGTACCCTTTTCCATAGTGAACGGATGTATTGTGGACCTCTATCCAAATTAAAGTAATATATTATGTACCCTTTTTCTTATTGAGCTAATATATTGTGGACCTTTATTCAGAGCGGTAAACAATTCAATATTAGGATGCTACGGTAATGATCGCTTAGCCAGAGGATTCTGTTTAGTGAAGTTTGAGTTGGGGTCGAACAAAGACCTAACGCAAAAACTAGGAGAAAGTCAAAGTATACAAAATGACATACGTACGTCCAAACATATATATAAATAAACAAACATCCCCGATTTTCAATTGTGTTCCCTCTGTAAGTGTCTCGCTCGCTCGCCGACTAAATATTTGTGTAGTATAATTATTTGTCTTAATTTTAAGTTAGGTTTTATCTGTGTAGTCTAATGCAATTTCATTTTGCGTGTGTTTATGTGTTCAGAATTTTGAAGGGGACGTTGTGGATGTTGTGAATACTATCTGAAAGATTTATATCGGGAATAGGATGCAAGCGTCAAGTATGAAGTTCTGTTTTCACCGGAGAACTCTCCATGCAGTGATAACAACGATCAAGCAATATTCACACAGAATCTTTATTTTATTGGACGAAGTGATTTCTTTTTTCAAATGTTTCAAATTTTTTATGGTGCAAGATCACTTTTTTTGTGGTCATTATATTTTGTTTTACGTATGATAAATATTTGAAATAATAGGCAATATGAAAGATATACGCAGGCTATCTACTATTGTTATAACCAGTGTAGTATACTTTTGATATACTTAAGTTATACATATGCGTAGTATACTTTTGATATACTTAAGTTATACATATGGTATACTTATGGTTTACATATGGTTTACACCAGTAGTATATTTTTGTTATGTCAATGTTATACACACCTGTGTAAACCGGTACCTATACACAGGAGAAACACTGGTGTATACTAGATGAGTGACCCTGGTGTTTCTCATATGTATAACAAAGTTATCCTTATGTTATACACCGGTGTATACTGAAGTATTTGCATGGTGATATCCTCGTATTTCTTCAATTAATAAGGCGATCATACACACTTGTGCCAAAGAGATTTACATATTATATACTGCACTTATAGTGTGAGACTGGAAAACTTAAATAATTAAAAGTATTGGCATATGATCGTTCTACTAGAAAACAAGGTTGTCTAGCAGCCTCCCATATAAAATGTTAGAATGAACTTTGTGTACAAATGGATTTTACTTATAACTCTAGTTCAAGTAAAGAGATGCATGGGTGGTAAATGTGGTCAACTTTAAGCCCCCCCCCCCCTTTTTTCGAGAGCACTTGTCTACATCGATGAGTTCCACAGAAAGCTAATCCTGAAACACTGAGTCAACGTTGATAATTTATTTACAATCCTTAGGTGTTTTTTTTTTCATTACTTACCAAAAACCAATTTTTTTTTTTTTAACTCCACCAAGTTAGTTATTGAGCTGCACCACCTTCCTCTTTAGCTAATGTTGGAATAAAATGAAAGCAGCAAGAAGTGATCCTGCTTAGCTATGTATAGTTAATGTTATTTGTCAAATGTGGTGTCTTGGGAGGAAATAGAGAGACCCTGCCTCAATCTTTACTGTAGTAAGATTTGTTTAGGGACAGCAGTGGCAAGTATATTTTTCACTATGTTTACTTCTTTTCCAACTGATCAAACATACATGAAATCTTCACTGACAACACCAGCACATATCATTAAGGCCACCATTGCTTTATCAATCCAAGTTGTATTCTTATAATGTATAATTATTAAAAAAATAAAAAAAAATAAAAAAAAGATATAGAAAAAGTAGCTTTCTTGTATATCTAATTAACTTCTATTATCTTGACTCAATTTCATAATATACTCGATCTCTTCAGTACATAAATTTTACAGTTGTACTTGAAGTATTGAATTAGCCATGGTGTATCTTTCGATCCACATCTTGAGACACTTTGTTTTTGTCTAAGCAAGCAGGATCATGGAATAGGAATTCTCTGTAGAAGACATTGGAATGATAGAGTTTCTGACGTGAGCACTTCTCCAATCTCTTGTCTGCTCTTCAATTAGCATCATCTCAATTTTCCTAGTGTTTCTCACATGTTTCCTTACAGAGTATGTGTCAGTTAAGCCATAGTAGGCTTCATGTTTCAACAGAATCTCCTACCTTCACATAATACCTAATTCACTTAGTTAATTATATCATTATAAATAACTATGTGTGTAAACTATCAATTCTCCCTCTCCACCCCTATAAATTATTAAATATTTAAGACTAAATATTCAATGAAAAAAAAATGACACACACTGTATAAACACAATATAGCTACAGTCTTTTTTTACTTCCTCATTTTAACCCTCTCGTTCCCAAATTGTTTGGACGCGCGCGGAAAAATCTAATCTTCTACCGCGGAATAGTGCATTACCGTTTTATTTTTTTAACTCGATGCTGGCTGGGAAAACCCCATAGCAACCATATATCACTAAATAGACAAAGAGTTTGGGATTCCCCTCATTTTTTGATTGAGAAAATTGAATAATATTTAAGCCATCTACTAATATTTCAAAAAAAAAATTTTTTTTCCCCAAAAAAATCCACTTTTCCCATCAATAAAAAAATAAAATAAAATAGAAATAATATTGTTTGATGCATTATATACCAATATTATATTAGTTCAACAATAAAATATGTTGTTTGTTGTGTGTGGTGCTGATTGTGATCATGAAGGAGACATCTATGAGTGTCCACAAGGAACGTATGCCATCGGACGTCGAGCTCCACTACAAAACAATTTCATATACACAAAAACACAAACAACAAAGATATTTGTAATACAAACAACAAATTATTCATCATCCTATATAATTGCAACTTTATGATGTATTGTATGCGGTTTCATACAGGATTTTTTTTTGGGGTGGGGCTCCGAGTGTACTTCGCCACACCCATTTTTTGGAACCTACACTACTTTGATGCACATCTTTGCATACGAGTCTATACTTCACACTGATGATCAGTGTTCGGTCCTATGCACTAAATGGCTCAGTTATGATAGGAACATAATGGGATACAATATCAGACTAAAAATAAATGCTTCCTAAATGTTCATTTCTATTCAACTCCCAAAATTCTAGGGGGGAACCCAGCGCTAGCCTCCCACTGTATGAACCCTGGTATGTATACTCCACACTGTACATGAGAGAAACAATCGTTGTATTGAGAAAGAGTAATTTGAAAATGAAAAGCAGTACAAGCACACACGTGGAATTCAACTTACCCGGCATGGATGGTGGCACAGACTGAACGATCCCTCCCATAGGATCCGGAACCTCCATACAATACCAAAAAAACACAAGACAACACATTGATTATGAAAGAGCCTATTAATTTAATAATAAATGTCTGCTATCAAAATAATATCTATATAACCTTTGAGCTTTCCATACCTGGGATCCATATGTCAGAACTTTGTCCAATTTTGCATACTTTCTCATGCACCTGCTTAATATTTAACTTTCTACCATGATGATGTGCAGTGGTTCCTTGGTTTTAAAGATGAGATCTAAAGGAGTAACCACCAAAGCTCTGTATCCCCAAGGCCAACGACCAAAAAATTTTGAATTATTCTTTTTTTTAATCTAAAAAATTGAGTTATTATCCCAAAAGAATAGTACAGTATATTATTCTAGAAATGTTTCGTATTATTCTCTTATTATTCTAATTAGAAATAAGTGAAAATGTGATGATTGCAGTATAGCTAGCTATATAGAGTTGGTACGTTATGAAATGAATGAATAGCTAGCTAATCTTTCAGTGAAAACCTTGAACATCTCGTAAAAATGTTCAATGAATGAAGAAAAACAAACAAACATGCTCTGCTGCAGCTGAAAAAAGTTCAATTGTGAGAGACCTTACGAAACATTTGGGGGAAATGTGGATTACGGCATTTTTAATTCTCGGCCGTGGATCCACATTCTCTTCCCTTCACATTCGTAGTTCAGCTGGTAATAATATACATTTTTTGTCAATTCTAATGCAGTATGATTGTTGAGTTTGCTCAAGAATAGAATCCACTTAGCATAATTCTCGATATGACTTGCTGACTCCGAGCCTGACTGACAGCTCTCCCAGTATTTCAAACTTTCTTTTCTACTTTAATCAAGTAATGAAGATCTACCTCATAACCACATTTCTACACATGTTTAGTTTATGCCCTTTGTTGTAAAAGAACAAGAGAGAGAGAGAAAAAAAGCACTAGCTATTGATTTTCTTTTATAATTAAGGATTACATGGACTGATTATTCTCATCTTCCCTTTATTATTCACCTAAATACCCTTATTATTCTAGAATTATTCCACTATGCTATAACATGTCAATTATTCCAGAAAAAATGCTAGCATACTTCAACCAAACTATTCTTTTTTTCTTCTTTGATGAATAAAGCCATGTCTAATTACACACCAGACTAGTAATAATTAGCTTCAGTGACTGAAAAGAATTGTGCTAAAATCAGTGCTCCGGTGAGTCGCCTCGACGTATCGGTATTGCAGAAGCGGTCACTCGAGCCCGAGGGTTAAAAAAAAAAGACCAAATAGATAGGGGTTGGGGTTAGTCTGACGGAGCCAGAGCCATGTAGTTCGCAAAGCCCAGCGTAGCGGTTCGGTAAAGGGTGCTCTGACATAGGTTGCGTGAACTGACATAGGTTGCGTGATCTGATATAGGTTGCGTGGGGTGGGGTTGTAGTCTTCGGCTGTGGCCCACCCCTTTACGCACGGAAACGGCAGGTTTAGACCTGGGGTGGGGTGGGTGGGCGAGCTTGGCTTGGTTTAGCGAGGCGTGCCTGTAGCTAGGTTAGGCGGGTGGAAATTTTTGGCGCGAGGAAGGTTTGCTAAAGCCAATATGGCTACTCCTTGTGTCGAAGAACTTATGACTTACTGTAAACTTGAAGAAACAGATCTACATAAGTTTATTGATGAAAGCGATTTTAATAAGCTTGCACCTTGTCTGTCGGAATGGAAACAATTAGCGTTGGAATTCAAATTCACAATGTCGAAAGAGATTGAGAATATAGAATCCAATAACAAGAAAGAAGAGGACAAAAAAATTAATTTCCTCAGGGAATTAAAGCAGCAGTATTCTTTTAAGCTAACCTTCAAGTTCCTTGTGAGCACTCTGTTAGAACTAAAAAGAGCTGAAGATGCCAAATGTATTTGCCTTGCACTAGCAGGTAAACATTCTTTTGTAGTGTGTGTTGTGTATGTAACTGTTCACTGTTAAAAGGGTCACATCACTGCAACCTCAAAGGGTTGAAACAGTTTATGTGATCAAGTCATTTATTTCTATATTATTTCTTTTGATAAACTAATCTCATCTGATATCCAATAGTAACTAAAGAAATACGACTAAGCATTTTATTATTGTATAGATAAGAAAACGGACTGTTGTTAGTATTTATCGATGTTCTCTGGGTAGTGCAGATTACATTTCATTTGTAAGTGTCAAGTAGGTATAATTAAGAAGTTCACCTTGTTGTGTTGGACTTTTCTATGGACAAATTATAATCTATAGTCCTGATGAAATACTGTAATAACCCAGAAGTTTAGCTCAAAGCTATGGTAAACCACTTGATTCAAGAATGGTTAAGCTATCTATAGCCATATATTCAATTCTCTAAATTCCGAATAGGTGCACTTTTATAAATAGCAGTAGAGTCCTAAAATCAGGCCCGGGAACCGGTTCGGTTGGTCCGGCTTTGGCTGGACCATCTTTTGAAATGGGGAATTCCAAAATTGCTACAATCTTTAAAGGGAAATCCCCGATTATTTTATATTTTCACCTGATTGTTTAGCGGTGGCTTGGCATTAAAGATTGCGGTAAAATAATGAAGTCTAAGATATTTGTTGCAAGTATAAGTAAGTTTACAACGTAATTAGCGTGGTCAGTAGCTATACTAGCTATGAATGTTAGTGATATCATTCTAAACATTAGCTAATGCAGCATTTCTTTCTTATATAGCAAGCTATTTACAATAGTGAATAAAGGTATGTATAGACTTGTCACACCTATGAATTATCCTTAGTTATACCCATGAACTGTTTTGGCCACACCGGTGAACAGTTTTGGTCACACTCACTTCCTGGCCTGACCAATTCATGAGAGCTTCCTCTGTCCCTGAAAATGTATGGCATAGAATGCTCAATACATATGTATTATAGTAGTTCAGGGGAGGGGTCGAGGGGGCCAGGGCCAACCCCCCTCCCCTCTGAAGCAAGTTATGGAAAATTATAATGCACAAGGGTACCAATTTAGGAAATTTTTATGCATGCTAATTAATTATGCACTTTCTTTTTTTAAATAAATGTAGAAATTATTTTATATATTTTAATAAATGTCATAAGTTTTGGCCTAAATATATTTGGGCCCTTCCCCATCATTAGCGCTAATACTGCCCCTGTAGGTATTGGTGAGGTTTCTCAACATTAACAGAAAATGTGTGAATATTACACGTATTGATGGTTGGTATGACAGTGCTCTAATTAGAACAAGAATTCTCCAAATTACTGGGTTTCTGTACAATCTCTTGCGTCATTGTGTTGAATAGAAATTAGAACGTTCTCTGCACTGGTTCTACTTGAAATTTCTTACTTTCTATACACTTACACATACTAATTAGAAATTTGTAAATATTATATATAGTTAGGTAATAATGTGATCTGATACTGACGACTTCATTTATGGTTAAAACCGTATCCTTTGATTTATCCCTTGACTTGTTTTTGAGATGATTTATTAAAGGTTTACTATTTAGCTAATGACAACAGTGTTAACAATTTTTTTTTAACTTTTGAGCGTGTGAGGAAAAAATAAGTGTATAGTGGATCATAACAATCTTTTTGTCACTGTGAGTTGATAGTCTCTAGCTTTTTTTCAATCATTGAACAAGCTTTTTAGGTTCTGATTATCTGTGACCTTAGTGAATATCAATCAGAGGATGTTTACGATTTAAGGTCCTTGCTTACATTTATGCTCACTTGCCATTTGTGCTAAAGCACACCTCTTAATAATTGCAAGCTACTGAGTATATAATTTCTTTACATTCAACAGAGAAATTGAGAAGAAAGGAACATGTGACACCTAATACTATTGAATCTATGCCAGAAGGTAAGTTAAGTAAAGACTTGTGATAATTTTAATTTATGATACATTTTTTAGACTCTTGAAATTTTATTCAAAATTTAATACATTAATTTAAAATTTTTGCCTTTTATTGGCTATCAACATTCCATCAAAATAATTAACACTCATATAAAGCAAAAGGAAACATGCGAGTCAAAAAGAAATAAGAAGAATTATTTGGTTACTCTTTTTTTTTTTTTTTTTTTTTTTTTACTCCCAAGGCCTATAGCTGTTGGTCAATTAGGAGGCATGTGAATAGTGAGTATATTCAGTTCATTGTGGGCTAGGTTCTGCTGCACAGGACGCTTATAGTAATTATTGTTTTAGACTTCTCCTCTGACTTGATTCAGTAATCAACACATGAGAAAAAGAAAGTGCAATACAGCAACTGATGCATGATTAATAATGTTTTGATCCCGCAGAGGATTTCAACTAGAAAGTAATATAAGACTGGATATAGTACAAGATACTGGACAGCCCTGAGGCTATGGGAAACCAGTTCAAAATGTAATGTGTACCATCAAAATTCTTTTGATGCGGAGTCTAATATATGATGCTCATCTCTACTGTCACTTCACTACCTATTAAACAATTTATGCAAAATACTATAGTTGTCAGGTATTGATTTCCTATAAGTCTTATATGTCCAGGTTAAGATGTGGTAAGGACCATGGTTTGCACCATTCAAAAGCTAGTATTGAAGCAGTCACAATGCTTAGCTTGAGACCTTCAGTGCTGGCAAGAAAGTACAATTTCAAAAGTCAATAAAAAAGTCTATGGGAATAACTAAAACCACATCTTTTCCTCACTATACTTGGTGGGATTCAGTCACATGCTCAGACTAGGTGAACCACATGAGCAGAACGTGAGGCGACTTAATTGGGCCTATTTATCTATAAACACAGCCAACACTGAATAACTTATTATTCACCATAGAATCTGTATGCCAAAATTTGTGTTTTAGCTGTACAGTTACTCCACTCATGTATAATTATTATTGCAGTTCTCTTCTTTGGGGTACTGAAAAAATCTTGTTACCACTGTTCACCCACACAACTGAATACATTATGAATATTATTATATGGTGTGCTACCCATGTAGTGGTTTTAACCTGTGGTTTTATGCCCACCGTGTGGGTGTTGCCTTGACCTGTACTTGCCACAGGTTTTGTCAAATGATAAATACGTTCCGTTCAGGTAAGTGGCTCTCATAATCCTCTGAAATGATTATCTTGGACATGCGAGTTCTGGAATTAATGCTTTGAAATACAAATCGTCCTTTTTTCTTTCTTTTTCTTCCCATGAGATATCCTTGTAGCTTTGTTATCCATGGAGATCAATGTTTGTTAACAAAATCACACCAATGTCTTATAGCTGTGCCTGAATTTGCTGAAAATAGTCGTGATTTTTCTCATATGTCAATTTACTGTCTTTTATTTTCAGGCAAAATGATGAATTTTGGCTGTGTTAGCCAAGTATGAGTCGGGTTTGTATTTCTACCAAGCTTCTGTTTCACTTGGATCTGTGACTAATCTGTCCAGTGTAGCAGCGAGCCATGATATCTTTCATATAAAAAGCCCAGTTTGCACTTTGAATGCTTCCTAGAAAAAATAGAGTAACAGGAATGGACATGGCCATAGCCAAATGTAGGTTCTGTACTGGATTCTTCTGAATCACTATTGAGTACTTCCGATGTTCACCATAAAAAGTAAGAAGTTAAATACATGCTTAAACACAGAACAGTCAGACTCACTTATGATGGGAAGTATGTGCTGGCATTCAGCCGCAGTACTGCGCTTCTTATCCTTGAAGATTTATGCTACATTAATAGCTTTGGCTCACCCTAAGAAGCTCGAAATGATCAACTACAAAGCTATAGTAAAAAATGTATTGAATAGCTAGTGAAGAAACTGCGATAGCTTCTTCTTTCACTTCAACAAGTGAACTAATAGTGTGTTTAAAACACAAACAAACAGAATTGCACTTGTTATATATATTTCCAACCAATGCTATGTATTGAATAAGAGGTAAGTTTCTAAGAACTAAATTGTTCCTATCTATATAATAATACGCTTGGGTGTCAGTAACGATGACAGTAACTGACAACAGTTGTGTGTATTCATGACTAATTCACTAGCTGAGCTGAGTTGGTAAAGCATTGTCATTACTTGAACAGGTAAAATAGAGTCATTACTTGAATGGGTAAAGCGTCATCATTACTTGAAAGGGTAGAGCATCGTCATTACTTGAATTGTTATAGTGCCGTCATTGCTTGAATGAGTAAAGCGTCATTGTTACTTGAATGGTTAGGGAATCGTCATTACTTGGATGGGTAAATCGTCAAGTTTTACCCACTATATAGCTGACAAGAAAAACAACAACAGAGAATAATACTTCCATTTGGGATTCCCTCAACTTTGCAGTCATACACACTGACCATGAAGCTGTCTAACTTATGGCTTAGTTGTTCTTGGAATGCCTTATTAACCTATTGCATCCTCTTCTTTCTTTCTTTTTTCTCTCCCTAAGTCTTGCCCTGCTTATCCCCATTCTAAAGTACTGAACACTGGGAATCTGTCTGTATTCATGACTAATTCATTTGCTGAACTGAGTTGTGAAGGAATATTCACATGTAGTAGCTAACCATAATCCACCACTAATTATGGGCAGAAGAAATGCAGAGAAGCTGGAGAAGGCAAGGGTCAAGAATAATAGAAGCAGGTGAGAAAAGGCTGACTGATGTAACTACTTAAGAAGTGAAAAAAGTACACAGAATAAACAAAAATATCTTGTGCTATAGTATTTCTATAATTTGCCAAACTTAGTAAATCAAGTGTAAATCAAGTGTCACAGGGTGGCGGCGTAAAGCGTCGTTACATTCGGTACAAGGCGATCAGTAGACGAAGGTGATTAAAATGACAAAGATACTGAGAAGCAAGAGAGATCGACAAAGGAGGAGAAAGGATTCCATGAGCTGAATAGAGGAACAATAAAGATGAGATGGCTCAAGAAGAGATTAAGGAGAGGAAAATTATGGATAAAATAATATCTTATTCTACTTCATTCCAAATTTGCTAACGTTAATACATCAGACGCTCATGGTGTGGAGGGGTACTTGCTAGTGTTATTAACCCTCAGCACGTATGCACGAGAGGGTTATAGTAGTCATCCTATCTGTCTGTCAAGCTCTGATTTTGGAGATTACTGACAATTAACTGTTGATTAGGTATGAACTTACTCAGAATGACAATGTAAGACCTTTTATTGTGCTACTTTCGGCCTGATTCTTGGGAAAATGCGAAGCTTCAGCTCCGCGTAGGTACCAGCTTTTGTGGGTAAAGCCCCGTAGCATCACGTCATAATCACGTGAGCAAATCCCCCTCTTGCAGCCAGTGATGTAGTTTGCTTTATGCACAGGGAAGTTAATGGAGTGAAAGTAGTGAAATTTCGCGTTGAAAATGTATACCAGTGAGTGTTTCTGGTTAGTTTAGCTTCTTCTCTTATAAAGACAGCGTTTCCATGTACCATTTTCATTGCTCGAGCTACATTGATGCCTCATTAAAATAGCTAACTAATTGCTTGTTCTTTTGGAAGGAGATTTATTGTAATAGCTTGGTAGTGTTTAATAGTGCTAAGTGTTTGCACCATTTGCTTCATTCTCTATTGTTTCTTTTTTTTTCCCTTTAATCCTTAAGTGTTATAACAGGAATATGAGTGAAGTGTAACGAACTAAGAAAATAGTCTAGAACTCTATTGTATAATAGTTGGTACATTTTCACATGCACACAACATTTAAGTGCCAGTTTAACAATGCACCAAGGGTGTGAACCCTCAGCTAGCACACTAGCTAGCTATTACTAAGACCAAAAGAATAATTTATTTGGAGTAGCATCAATTATGAATATGCCAATATGTATGTTCGTGCACAGCAATACATAAAGCTTTAGCGAGTCGATAAACAACTCATGTAATTACAGAATAGACGTTAATGCTGTCTTCATAAGGGAAGCTTAGCATACAAGCGACACTCATCCCTCACCAATGGGAAACTCCAAGCACTCCAGTAAACCACTGACAAAAATGTAAAGCAAACTTACCGCAGGAGCAAAGAAATTATTTGCTCATGTGAATACGGAGCTGCCATCTTCGAGATCTATGTGACAGAATGACTGACTGACATGCACGCTCAGGGTTAATTATTGAATTTAATAAAGGAAATATTATTTACTAGTCAACAGTTCTGTTCAAACTCACACTTGTAATTTCCACTTTGGAATGTAGCAGGTAATTGTCAGATGACTGGGTATTGTGGCTTGAACGTGTGCTGGAAATGCCTTGTTAGAAAATGACTGCTGGTGTAAATCCAGCAAGCAGTTCCCAGGCTTCTAGTTACACAAACTCAAATGACTATACCAATGTCCCCCGACACCACAGCACATTCAAGTTACAATAATTGGCGAGCGAGCGTAGCGAGCGAGACACTATCAGGGGTAACTCAATCGAGATTTCGCTATATATATTTATTTATTTATCTGTTTATGGGGTACGTGAGACCTCTGTTTTCGCCCGCGCTTCTAATTACGTAAGTTAGGTAAAGCGTTCACAGTTCCAGTATTTTTCAAATTAACGAGCGCAATCCTGCTGCAGACACAACTTTGTTTCAACCAAAAAGTTTACAGCTACTCTCTTCTTGAAACAATTGTGAAGTCTTTGTCAAGCTGTGCTTCTTTGCCACTGCTTTCGAAGTTTATTCAGGTAATTCTGTTAGTTTAGTCTGGGATCAGAGACTTTAGATTCTCTGATGCTAACTGAGAATGGAAAGGGTTACACTGTGCACTACAGTTAGATGTAATTTCTGTCCTATTTTTCTGTAAAAAGAGTCTGCTCGCTCGCCATGCATTTGCGCTATTCGAGCGCACCACTAGTGATTAGGCAATATACACGCACTGAGTGATACAGAAATAAAGAAACTCGCAAAACCATAAATAGAAGTAAGGTGGGCACACACAAGAAAAAAAGGGAACAAGCAGCAAAAAAACAACATGAGGAGTCAGTCCTAATGAGCATGCTCAGTTCCATGAATGAGGTGTAAATGCATGAGTAGCATGTGGTTTGTATAGTTAGGAGGTGGGGCTGGCAGCATTATTTCCAGGTCTCAAGCAGGCCTGGACACTGGGCTTTATGGTACTCCTATTTATGTCTGTCTGTCTGTCACTCTCTGATTTTGGAGATTACTGACAATTAACCGTTGATAAGGTTTTAACTAACTCGGCATGACGACTTATGACCTTGTATTGTGCTACATTTTTAAAATTTTGAGCTGAGTTTTGAGAAACACAAAGCTTTAATCTCCGCATAGGTACTAGCTTTTATGGCCTTTCATCACATCATAATCATGTGAGCAAATAATTTTTGCTGTATTCGGTAGTTTTACCGAGATGTTAACCAGTGCTTGAATTAGATTTTCGTGTTGAAACTATATACCAGTGAGTGTCACTTACATGTTTGGCATCTCTTGTGAAGGCAGCCTGGTACATTTATTGTTTTCATTGCACAGCTGTATTGATACCTGATTGGTTGGAGAAATTATTTAATAGCTAGCTTAGTGTCTAGTGTAAGTGTTGAAGGTTCACATTTTTGGTGCTCAATTCATTAGTACTTCAGTATCTCACGTTTAAATATTATTCAATACGGTACATGTGTACAAATTATTTTTTACTCACTACTTTTTTTAGGTTCATCTGATAAGAGTTCAAGGGATTCAACAAATTCAGATGGTAAATTGCAATTATTTAGTAGGTTTTCAAGCATGTGATAAAGATCTTACTGCGTCCGTATATTGTTAATTTATATGCTTATTTTTTATGTTGGGTATTATGAATACTTAGCTTTCTTGGTGGCAGAGAAATAATTAGCTAGTTCAACATTAGTGTGTTAAAGCACAACTAAAAGTTGATGGAAACATCTTATACTTGCAGTGATCCAAAAACCATTTTTTTTTCAGTAGTGCAGGTCATCATTTATAGAAGAACTGTCTAGGATTTGTAAGCACAAGATAAACCTCAAGTCACTGGCTTTAAGGCTAGTATTTTTTCCCCTTGTTACAGCATCTGCAAAGTGCACCATCACTTTACTAATAGGTTTTTTTCTTCTTCATAGTAAACTCAGTGATTTCCTTTAAAATCATATTCATCTGTACTAGGGATATATACTTTTTTGCCAGCTTTTGGCTTCATTTACCATTTAGATGGTCACACCTTTTACTTATACTAGCCATACCCATTAATTGCAATTGTACTCGCATGGCCACTAAATATTAGCATTTGTGCTAATGATTTATTGTGTTGTAGAATGTGATCATGTGGTCAAAACAAATGTAATAGTCGGCATCATAAGTGACCAGCTATGAGAAAATCGACCGTTGTGACAATAAATTAAAATCGAGTAAGCATGCGGTAAAGTCAATCTACCTCAATTTTTTCAAAAACATTTTTTGGAATTTTTCTAAAACCTTCACTATCAAACTACCCCAGGTTAAAATTTTGGCTGATTTGGGCAAAGGCTTTTTTGGAAAAAAAAAGGGTTTTAGTTATGGTGGTCTATTGTTCGAATTGCACCCAGCTGCATTTAGAGAATGCGGGTTGCCGTTTCTGTGACAATACTCGTGGTGGAAGCTTAAAGAAAAAATGGCCGAAGGAATTATAGCGTACAGCAAAAGTTTTTGTGCAGAGTTATGGCTTACTGCTCCTCCAAGACTTCGTGAAAAAAGTTGGTAGGCTTTTAGGCTTTAGCTGCTATAATAAAAATAGTATAGTCTTTAGGCTCGCTCGCCATTTGTGCTTAAGCACATCACTAGTAGTATAACGGTCCGTGAACGGAAATCACTCATAAAACTTTAAACACTATTTTCTATTGAGTTTAATTTTTATGACTGAGCTAACCGCGTGGCTTTCTGAGTGTTTGTATAGCCCACGGAGACGCTCCAAACTAAAGAACAAACGGTAAGCGCTTCTGACTCATTAAAACTAGAGGATTACCGAATAAAATTGATTCTTTTTTTTATTGTGTCACAACGATAGGTTTTCTCATAGCCGGTCACTAATCTCTATTCATGAATTTTAGTTATATATTCTGTTATTGCAAGTTTCAATGGGGGTTCCATGAAATTGTAACTGGGGCTGGGTCTGCCACTGGAGCTTGGTTATAGCTCTAGAATAAGAAAGTAGCCAGTGAGCATGAATTACACTTATGTTTCCTATCAATGGTCTCTGCTTTTTTGCATGCATGCTAGCAACTATCTGGGGTTGTAAATCTGAGTTACTGTCATGTATAAGGACAGGTTGAATTAGAACCTTTTAGCTGTACATTACTTAAACTAATTATGTTGAGCACTGCAGAAGCATTAAATATATCTAACATATATATACCAAAGGAGGAGCTTGAAGGCATCATAGAATCTATTGCCCATATTGTGCACTATTTTTCTTGTGGCCAATTATTACAGAATATACATTTGTGTTTATTTATATCAAGATTAAAAAAACTTGCAGAATTAAAAATTAGCCTGCTGCAGCATCAAACCAATGTATGCCAAAGCTGACTAATTTTTAATACTTTTTGGTGATGACCAGTAGAGTGAAATGCCTATAGTGTGGTGAATAGAAAAGAAAGTACTGAATTATTTATTGAAGTTTTTTTTCGTTAACTGATGCATCCATGTGGTTCTATAATTTAGAAGTTGCAGTTTTGAATTTCCAAAGAAACTAATGATCAAGTTAAATTATGGGCTCATTTATTTTGTGGTATTTAGATGATGATATAAAGCAGAGTTTAGAGCCGAGACCAATAAGAATGAAATATGAAAATGGTAATGAAGGTAAGATCTTAATTAGTGCTTTTCTTTATTGTTCTGGTAGAAATAAATGTTTGAAGGTATATATAATACAGTAGAGACAATATAAATTTCCAAATTCCGTTCCATAGAACGGCCGTCGCACGATTAAAAAATGGGGAAAAACAGTACGCCATTTGGTAAAAAACGGCCGTTCCGTTCAACCGGCGTTACTGTTTTAATCTTTCTCGTTCACCGCACTGCCTCACTCCAAAGAAATATAAACAATCGTTTATCCAAGAAAACGTTCCGATTTTCTTTTACAGGCTCCAGAGGCGGTGTTCAGGCCATGCCTGAACAGAAGGTGGAATTGCTTATTACATTTCTAATTAGTACCTCTTATGTTCACTCTTATTAACAGCTATTATTATACCTCATTCACTCTTACACTGTTGCTCTCCATCTCTATCTTGCTCTTTGTTTACATTGCTTGTTTTTGCTCTGCTCTGCCTATAAAAGGGTAGAGTGGAGCATCCTCTCTGGTTCTTATACTTGTACTACTACTACTGTTACTACTTTTGTCAGTTTTCTAATACACTATTTGTCGCTTAGTAGCCTGAAAACATTGGGTTATTTGTGTGGGATTGTTCTGCTGTGGGTTCAGCAGGATAACTGTGGGCAGTTGAGGCGCTATTCTCCAGTCTCCCTGTACATAGTGGACATTTCTACCAAGTGAACTACATACAGGTGGAGCTTTTCCGGGAAAAAAAATTTGAAGCCGTCCTATTTGAAGTTGTCTCGCGGAGAATAGTTAGATCGACCACCGCACAGTATCGATGTTTTCTCGATGTTGGACCTTCTCAGGCTTTAGATTTTTTACTACTGAAAGTCCATCAGTAGCTAACAGAAGACCTACGAAGTGCGGACCTCATTATAGCTGTGTGCCTGTCGAAACTTCGGCCTGCAGCTGTATTGAAGCAACTTAAATTTTTGTATGAGCTGTTTTGCTCTATCTCCGTAGCGTTTTAATGGGTGATACATGGCCTTAGCTTGCTGATATAGCTATGGAAGAGTTTCTAGCTAGAAAATATTAGTGAATCAATGGAAAAGCTTAACCGTTTTAAAAAAAAAAATTGTTTTTACCGTTTTAGTATACGGTGTCGGCCGTTTAGTCAAAACGGTATGGAATGCAACTGTAAAAACTACGGTAAAAAGACTACCATTTTACGGCTGTACTACGGAACGGAATCCGGAACTCTATTTTGTCTCCTACTGTAGATTTGAAACAATGCAGCAGCCATCAATATAAGGAGTTGATCAGGAAAGTGCTCTTAACTGTAATAATAGTCTAACTATTGGTTTAGTTAACCTTATATCCCAGGAACTATAGACCTATAATAGGCATCAAAAGGCATTTTTTAATTTTAAAACAAATTATTATTGTGTTTTTGGCAGTTTTTTGTTTTAAACTGCATGAACACAAATCATATGCAGAGGAGTAGGAAGCCAAATCGAATTGGTGCAGTCATTGTAACCACACCCACTTATTTATTCAAGTAATGAGTTTGATTAATAGAAAAGACAATATAGAAGTTTTTTTTATCAAATGAGCCAATGATTTGTAGTCTATGCTTTGAGTATCCAATAAATTCAAATGCTACTGTACTATAATTAAGAAGCAAATGAATTTTATAAACAATCAGTAGGTTCATGTCAAATAAATAATTTGTTAGATTATAATTATATTATGTAGAGTGTATATATTGTATAGTTAATAACTATACTTAGTGATATAAAACAAACAACACAATAACAAAAAAACAACAAAAAAAAACACAACAACAACTGAATCCACCATAATTAAAACTTTCAAATGCCTGCCTTTTGTGGCAGTCATACTTCTTTATTTTCTTCAAATGTTTTCAAGTAAGTGTGGCTAATAATTTAACGGGCAGACTCCTAATAGTGCAAAAATGGCCATTTTGCAAACCAACAAAGCTGGAAAGATATCTAAACTATGTTTGTTTTTCCAAAACATTGCTTAAAAACGGGTGTGGAGTTTCCCAAAAATCTTCCAAAATGCTTGACAGTAGCTATTTAATCCCAGCAGCAGTCATTTTGAACACTTGATTATGACCACCCAACGACCAAGAGATCTAGTGAGCAATAGAAAATTAATAGACATGCCTCTTTTTGTGTATTGGTAGCTGATTCTTCATCCATTGCTGCATTAGCTGATAGTCTTCAAATCCTTCACTTGAACTTCTTGAACTTTTCTCAAATCTTTTCTTTTTCCAGTTGATTGTGTTTATTTGTTATTCTCGGCTGTGCACCAGCTTTTTTTTTATCTTCTAAAAAGAATTAAAGTGAAGGTTCTTTCCCAAGGTCGAGGTCTACATGCATATGAAGTTTTGAGCCACTCCCATTCTTAGATTCTGAGGAGTTACACAAAAAATAGGTTTCAGTTTCAGGACTAAAATATGATCTCACAATCTTTAGCAGAGGCTGATTGTGGACAAACTCCGCCCATATTTGCATACTCGATACATTCATTTTTTCCCTTCTAAATTATACGTTATTTCTGTCCATTATTAACCCTCAGCGCGCATGCGCAAGAGGGTTATAGTAGTCTGTTTGTTATTCTTTCATTCATTCTGTCACTCTGTCAACAACGGATCTCGAAGATGGCAGAGTTTTATGCCTTGACAGAAGAGGAACTCCGACTAGATGACGATTTAAGTCCCCATTTTTTTTGGAATTTCGGCTCAGTTTTTGAGTAAACAAGAGAAAAGGCAGACCATGTGAAGGCTTGTTTATGGCCACACCTATTCAATCGTTTAGCTGCCATTTAGAATCATGCGCACTCACGTGAGCATACAAATTTTAACACGCCCGATTCAGATTTGTTATGTGCATTCTGTAGTCCAGTACTTAACTTCTTTTGTCCAGTGTTGGGAGTCTCTGCTGCTGGAGGTGTGCTTCTTTCATCAATTGTAAGTATGCCTGCTCTCCAAAAAATGTGCCCAAGTGTTCGTGTAGCGTGCATGTCAGAAAGTCAAATGTTCTTATGGCTATTTTTTTTCTGCCAAGACAAGGTTAATACTGAAGCAAGAGAATGCCATGAAGTCCTGAGAAAGTCATATAAACCATATGGCTGAGTATATCAAGCTTGTAACACAGCTTTAGAAGTATGGATCATTCCCAGGGCTGGTTCTAAATGTTCATGCCTATAAAAAAGGCCCTTGAACAGAGATACAAGCAGGCCAATTTAAAATGCCCTATGAGACAAGTTAAAATTTATATTCATTAGAACAAAACTATTACTGTTATAAACTGAAAATTTAAGAACTTGGTTATTCAACAATCGACTTCTTTTGCAAATTATTGCATGTTTTAACTAACGCTGAGGGTTTGTGCTCTTAGTGCTTTATTTATTATATAAATCAATACATCATCAGTTATTATCTGTTGTATTCTATGAAATTGGTACCTCTGGCATGGATATTTATTCAAGAATAAAAAATATATAGTCATTAATGTAACTATTTATTTACCTGTCAAAACTTGGAGGGGCACTGGACTCTTGTGGTTTACAAGAAGAGCAAACAATACTGATTTAACAAAGCTACGGTACTAGGAACAAAAAACAAGCAGCTGCAAAGGGGCGGTGCTATGCAGTTAGGTTATCAATTGTGGGCAGGAAGCTTTAGGTGCTAATTTAGCGGTAGTGTTCAACTATTGCGAGCATTTGATATTCCTGGTGCAAGCGCATTGCTTAAATCTTTTGTACGGTGCACACGCTTTCTCACTTGTCAGTACATAGCTCATTCAACCAATTTCATCATGTTTGACCTGTTGCATCTGTAGTGAGAGAACTGCAAGTATTATTAGAAAATGTTTAAAAATGCTGTATATACTTCATGAGTAGCATTGATGACCTTAATTGAGGCACTTGGAACATGGATTGAAGATTCCTTTTTATGAAGACATCTAAAGGCATTATATTTTAGCATTATGGCATATGAATGCAGTAACATCGCTTAGAAGTGTTTGTTTGTTATTTGTTGTTGTTGTGTTTTTTTGCTGTTAAGAGAAAATGGTGAACTAGTTGAATCTTAGTTAGACATTGTGCCTTTAATGAAAGCTGATGCTGAGTAGCACTTGTTACTAGTTTAAAAGGTTGTTAAGGAAGTTAGGAAGTTGCATAAATGTTGTAGAAATGGGTTATAATGGTGCTGCATTTTGATAAGAAAAACTGGTGTTCAAGCGAGTATTAGGAATCATGCACCACTGCATACTTTATTTATCCACTGTCACTGTCACATGTTGCAGTTAACATGTGTGCAAGCAGCATGTATTACCACCTTTGGAACACTTTGGCAGTATTATCATTTCTCTAAAAGAACACAAGCTTTGAAGTAGATCCAGCAAGTGTTGGACTATCTAAAACTCACTGGTTTAGCTGTGCTCCAATAGTTACTCTTGAACATAATTATCAAATTTTTCATAAATTGGAAGCCTTAGGACTGTCCAAAGTATTGTCCCAGATTTCCATCATTGCTTCCATTTATCGCCTGGATTATATTTTTTGCAAATGACACTAACTCAGTTTAACTCTAGTGGATTTATTTATCATCAATTTCTTCTCTGGTTGAAGCATTACTGGATGATGACATTACACATTGGGTATTAGAATTACTTACTCCAAAAGAGAGCCTTCTTATGGTGACAAGAGAAACTATTGATGCTGACCAACTGCACGACTTTTAGAAAGCTTTTGGAAAACTATTTCTTGTCAATTTGGTCGTTTTGCCCTTGCATGGAATGGTTTCAATAATGGCCATATTTGATTCTTGAAATGCTCCCAGTGATAGTACTGCAGTTGAATTTCCAATGCTGGGAATAACCTATTAATTTACTTTTTGATCATTATGACGTTCGAAATCTGCTATAACCCTAGATGGACAAGAAACTGCGAAGTTGGCATTAATAAATTCTGAAGTGCACTCTGGGTGGATTACTTTTGGTTTATTGCTTGTAAAGAAGTTAAAAGAGAACATCAGGTCACTGCTGGAAGAAATTACAAGAAGTGATGGACTCGTGGCAATGTTCCTTAATTTACAGGCAGTAGCACTTGTTGTACTCACTTTTTTTTTTTTTGCTTATTAGGAGTGCAGTCACACAAGTATTGTTATCATCCTCTATCACTTGATTTAGTTATCTCAGTCTGCTTTTTTTTTTACACTAACCTTACTTAACTCATGCATTCATGAATACACACGCCATCATCGTTGCTTTACTAACAACGCTTTATAAACCCAGCTCAATTCATAAATATACTGAAGACGCTTACCAGGCTCAGTAATAAGTATTCATGAATATTGTAGTCACTTTTTTTCTCACTTACATTCTTAACTCATGTATTCTACTCATGAATATTATACACACCAACAACGTTGTTACTGATGACACTTTACCAACTGGGCTTAGCTAAAGCATATTTCATGAATACACACACCATCGTCATTACTTACATACAAGCATATCATTGTATTGATTATTTATATATTTTTTCCTAATCTAATACTTTCCTCTCAATTCTATGCAGTTTGCCATTGGTCAAATGCATGCCTGGTATATTTCAAACTGAGGAAGATTTCTTATTGTACAATAAACTTTTAACACTAAATATGCCTCTCTATAATTGTTATATGTAAGCTACATAGCAAACCCATTCACATGCTGATGTTTAGATATTGCTACAAAGATTTGGAATTCAGATTTATTCACATTTTGAGTAACTACTATATTTGTTTTTGTGTGGTTGTAGAAATTCACAGTCTGAAAGATAGCATTCTAAAATCAGGATGTAGGGAATCCTTATTCAAACTCTGTCAAGAACCTACTTATGACTACAGAGGTCCAATAAATGACAAGAAGGAAACCTTATTGCATATTGCTTGTCGAAACGGACACTTAGATATAGTTCGAGCACTAGTTGAAGTCTTCCAATGTGATTTAAGCATTGCTGACAAATTTGGAAATTCACCATGCCACTTGGCTTGTGAGGCTGGGCAACTTAAAGTTCTAGACTATTTTGACAAGTGCCCATTTACTTTATCTTACTTCTCTAGAAATCATTCTGGTGACACTCTTCTACATCTTGCATGTAAATCAGGATGTCTACCAACCATCAGGCTGGTTCTTGATAGACCCATTATTAGACTACATGATAAGCATGTAAAACTCAATGAGTACTATGATGTAATTTCACACGTATCTCATTATGAGTACCTTTTGAGTTATAATAAGTCAAATCACACTCCAGTGCACACTGCTCTGATGTGCAAACATAACCATGTGATTTATGGTCTATTAAAAGAATATAAACTTGATTCTTACAAAGATTTAATCCGTTCTGTCATCGCCTTTGCTTGTGAGCAGAAAAATTATGAGATTATTGAATTGTTTTCTAAATATTGTAATTATTCTAAAGCCGGAAATTCCCAATATTTTGATGCTGGTAGAATGTTTAATAGTAGTGGGACTCCCTTGTGGAAAGAAGGCAAATGGTGTACAATAGGCAATCCAAGAGATTCTTTACAACAGCTAGAATCTCCCACTTTTATGGTATTACGTCGTGGAGATGTTGATCTGTTCGAAAAGATAAAACGAGAAAGTGATTATTTCACCAAAAATTCCAATGGAGACACAGTTTTTCATGCAGCGTGTTCTTCAGGCGATGCTGCTGTTTTCGAAATGGTATTTGAAATTTTACTTAACAGCAATAAGGAAAATTGTGACCAACTCCTTTGTGCAGTCAATAAATTTGGGCACACTTGTCTTCATGTAGCATGTGAGCTTGGGTCACTTGACCTTGTGAAGTGCCTTATGAAAAAAAAAAAGCTCATGGCAGCATTAAATAGTCAAACTAATGAAGGGAAAACTCCGCTACACTTGGCAGTGCTTTATAGCAGGAAGCTGGTATTTGAGTTTTTAATTAGCTGTGAAAATAGAGATGTAAATATAAAAAATGTTTATGGTGAGACTCTTCTACATGTAGCAGCAGCAGAAAACCTTCCCTATTTTGTTAATATGATAATGCAAGATCCTAAATTTACCTCTGCCTATGAATTAGATAATAGTGGGGAGACAGCTTTGTTTAATGCATGTCGTGTTAAAAGCTCAGAAAGTTTCAAATTGTTATTAACAAGATATGATGAATTTGATTTAAATCTCACTAACAAAAGAAATGAAGATGTTTCTTCTATTGCATTGAGAATGGCATGGCTAGACCTGTTTAAACTGATTAAAGAAGTTGAAACATATTCAAATTTCAAACCAAACTATAATTTATGTGCCGCATATAGTTGCAATGAAGAGAATGCAACAAAGAGATTTACAACAGAAGCCTCAGATAGCAAAATTCAAAATAGTGATGTAAAAGTGAAGGCTCATTGCAACTTAATTTCTTGTATCAAAGCTATGCCAGATGAATTCCCTAATTTTTTTGACCGTGTCAATGAATTACATAATGGTAAAGCTTTAATTCATCATGCATTCTTGGACAGAAATATAGAAGTTTTAAAAGAAATTTTGTCTTCGAAAGATTGTGATTGTGATACCAAAGACTGTGAGGGCAACACTATTCTTCACCTTTGTTGCCGACGCAATTTTGAAGATATGGCAGAACTCTGCATGCAGGCACAGTGCTCCTTGGCTGTCAAAAACATAAACGGTGACACTCCTTTGCATATTGCTCTGACACCACATAACGATATTTGCTCCTTCACTAAATACATTTTACAAACAGCTACGGTTGAGAGACTTGATAACTATTATAACTCTGCCGGAGAAAACATTCTCCATGTTGCAGCTGCTCATGATGAGACCAGTGAAATATTGAAGGATATAATATCCAGAGGATTTGTAAACCATGAATCAAGAACTCGTAATGGAAATACTGCTTTTCATATAGCTTGTAAAAACAGCTCTTTAAAAAACGTCGAGATTCTAATGAAGTATGAGTACAACGAAAAGTCATGGTACAATAATAAGTACAAGTCACCACTTTTTATAGCATTTTTCAGTGATAATATGAATTGCCTTGAAAATTTTAATGGATTACAGGCTTCAGAGCTATCAATGAACAGTAATTTCGCTGAAAATATAATGAAGTACAAGGAAATTACAGGTTTTTTGTTGTCAAGAAATTTTGTACGAGCTAGATACTTTTACAATGAACCAACTGATGCTTCATTTTTACTCTTTCTCTTCTTTCTTGCTCGTACTCTGAAGTGTGGTAATGATAAGTGTATTATCTCATATTTTCCTTTTAATCTCATTAACAAGCTAATAGACAAATATGATGTAAAGATGACTGACAGTAATGAAAACACAATTTTCCATTACTTGGCTATGTGTTCGTATCACTCATGTGAGAGCTTTCAAAGTGTTGTAAGGAAGGTTTTTGTGAAATACAAAGACTTAAGGACAAGCCTGAATAAGTATGGAGATAGCCCCCTTCACTTCACTTGTGATGGTAGAAATGAATGGTTTGTAAAGGAAATTCTAGATTCAGGAGTCTCACCTAAATATATCAATGAACCTGGAAGAAATGGCCCTATTCTTCAAAGGTACCTTTCTCTTAATAATAATGATCCCCGTGTTCCAATTGTTCAGTATATTATATCAAAAGGTGGCAGTCATGATCTCACTCTATCTGATGGGCATTGTGATCAAAAAATAATACCCAAACTCTTCATAATTGTTGTTGGTGATTCAGGAGTAGGAAAGACGACTTTACTCAATAATTTGAAATGCTACACTAACAATGCATTTGAGCAGAGCAATAGCAGCACACATGGGTTTGTTCCTGTCACTATCATTGAAAATGATCACTGCTACCAATTCTATGATTTTGCTGGTCAGATAGAATACAGTGAAGGGCAGCTGCTATTTTTGAGAGATTTGTTATCATCTACTTTCAACCAGCCCACTCCTGCTTCCTTTGTGTTCCTAATAGTTGTAAAAGCAAATGAAAATGGCAGAAACGAACAAATAACAAGATGGATGTCGTTTCTTCAAGGTTTTATTCAAAGTGTCAAAATAACTGCACAAGCAATGCTATTGTACAGCCATGCTGATCAGTTAGTCTCTGATCAGAATTCTTTATTGGCACTCTCTGATGTTATATCCAAAAACTTCATTAAAAGTCTTGACGTAAGTGATACATTAATTTGC
>WLWD01004410.1_pt1 | contig 30740 bp, 17 predicted proteins | sample 6712731 | NCBI WGS metagenome assembly WLWD01 (sample SAMN12718690, study PRJNA576275) | sponge metagenome | isolation source: marine sponge | host: Mycale hentscheli | place: New Zealand: South Island, Marlborough, Capsize Point | collected 2014-11-01
AAAAAAAGTTTCGAATTCCGTTCCGTAGAACGGCCGTCGCAAAATTAAAAAACGGGGGAAAAACGGTACGCCATATGTTGAAAAACGGCCGTTCTGTTCGACCGCGTTACCGTTTTAATCTTTCTCGTTCACCGTATGTCTCGCTCAAAGAAATATAAAAAATCGTTTATCCAATAAAACGTTCCGATTTTTTGTTTACAGGCTCCAGAGGCGGAGCTTTTCGGGTTAAAAAAAATTGAAGCCGTCCTATTCGAAGTTGTCTCGCGGATAATTGTTAGTTCGACCACCGCACAGTATCGACGTTTTCTCGCTGTTAGGGCTTTCTCCGGCTTAGATTTTTTACTACTGGAGGTCCGTCAGTAGCTAACAGAAGATCTACGAAGTGCGGACCTCGTTATAGCTCTGTGCCCGTTTCAGTCTGCAGCTTTATTGAAGCAAGTTAAAATTTTATACGAGCTTTTTTGCACTATCCCCATAGCGTTTAATGGTCGATACAAGGCCTTAGCTTGCTGATATAGCTATAGAAGAGTTTCTAGCTAGAAAATATCAGTGAATCGACGGAAATGCTTCACCGTTTTTTACCGTTTTAGTAAACGGTGTCGGCCGTTTAGTCAAAACGGTACGGAACGCAACGATAAAAACTACGGTTAAAAAACTACCGTTTTAGGTCCGTACTACGGAACGGAATTCGAAACTTTTTTTTGACTCCTACTTTATGTATGGAAGTATGTATGGACGTATGTATGTCATTTTGTACTTTGACCCGCGCGTTTTTGTGTTAGTTATGTGGTCGACCCGGTCCCAAATTGCACTTAACAGAATCCTCTGGTTTATCGATCAGTACCCGTATCACCCTAGAAATTGTTTACCGCTTTGAATTCTTTTGTGGGTGCAGTTCAAACTTGAAAAATTAAGGGACTTCCATTTCTATTCGAGTTAGTGGCGGTGGTAAGTCAATGCGCTCTTTGTAATGGTTATAAGCCGTGCGCAACAGTATTTACTTGAAAATACATTGTCCACTAGACTACCGCTAAGGTAAGTCTGTGTAGGTGCATGTCCAGTTGTGTCAAAACATTGTGTGCTACAACCACTACTTAGCTATAGAATATCACAAACAAAACGATAACGTGTATTATGTTTTGTTGTTGTTTTTTCCCTTCAATTCAAGCAGTTGCAGAGAGTTGTTACTATGGCACTGAAATCCTTTTACCGTGTATGCGAAATTAAAAAACTGAACCTTATTTTGAGTATCTTCAGTGTTAGAAGTCAAAATCATTCATATAAAAATAGTATAGGCTTTAGGCTCGCTCGCCATTTGTGCTCAAGCGCATCATTAGTTATTGGCAGCGAGCGTAGCGAGCGAGACACTTACAGGGGTAACACAATTGAAAATCGGGGACGTTTGTTTGTTGGCGAGCAAGCGAGACAGTATTAGGGTTGGATAATGCAAAATCGGGTATATGTTATGTATGTATGGAATATACGTTTGCCTTTTAAACGCGCGCCCGGGGAACTTTTTTCTCCAAAAAACACGACTTTTTAGGCTTGACCCCAGTTTATTCTGAAACTACAGCATTAAGCAAGCCTTACTTTATACTTAAGCGCAGAAGTGTGAGAAAATTCATGCGAAAGCGCTTGCTTTTCAAGAAACAAAAAGTTGATTCGACCGGTTACCATGGCATTGAAGACCCTTTTGCAGACTTAATTTCAAAACTTCGCCGTTTTATGGGGGGATACAAAGTGCCGATAGTTGGTTGTCAAGAGCCATTGGTAGTCAGAATGCCGTAGTATTAATGCTAAGGAAGCCATTACTTCTCGATGGTAGATGAGGTAAGTAGTAATTCCATATTTGTTAGCAAATTATACAAAAATAACTCTGGCCTTTCTTTTTTGTAGCTAAGAGCTTGTCAACAGTGACTGGTAAATTCAAATAGTCAGATTGGCTCAAATTTGGTACTACAAAAGTTACCGCTGCTCAAGAAAATGAGGTAAGAAAGTAATTTTGTATTTGTGTGTTAAAATTGATTGTCTTTTGTATTTGTAGCTGAGAGCTTGTTGTCAAGAATTCACGGTAATTCAGATAGTCGAAGTAACTTCAATTTGATACTACAGAAGATATCAATACTCAGGAAATTGAGGTAAGTAGTAATTCCATATATTTGTTGGCTAAAATTACAAATAATGACATTGGTTTATTTTTTTATCATAGCTGAGAGCTTGTTCAAGAGTTACTGGTAATTGAGATTATCAGAATGGCAGATGTTAGATACTACAAAAGTTAACAAATCAGGTAGGAGAGTGATTTTTTATTTGTTTGCTGTAATAAAAATATTATAGTGTTTGCATGATCTAAGCTCAGGCATATTAACAATACTTATTTTAATGTTACCTAGCTATCAGGCTTGCTCGCCATTTGTGCGGAAGGATATCAGTAGTAGGCGAGCGAGCGAAGCGAGCGAGAAAGTATTAGGGGTGGATAATGCCAAATCGGGTATATGTTATATATATATATGTATGTATGTATTGATGGTACGTATGCTCTTGAACCGCGCGCGCGGGGGACTTTTTTCTCCTAAAAACACGGCTATTTAGGCTTCACTCCAGTTTATTCTGAAACTACAGCATTAAGCAAACCTTACTTTATACTTAAGCTCCAAAGTATGAGAAAATTCCTGCTAAAACGCTTGTTTTCAAAACACAAAAAGTTGATTCTACAGATTACTATGGCATTGAAGACCCTTTTCCAGACTTAATTTCAAAACTTCGCCGTTTTATGGGGGGATACGGAGTGCCGGTTGTTGGTTGTTGTCAAGAGCCGTTGGTAGTCAGAATGCCGTAGTATTAATGCTATGGAAGCTACTACTTCTCGAGGGAAGCTGAGATAAGTACGCAATTCCATGTTTGTTAGCTAAATATGCAAAATTAACTCTGTCCTTTCTTTTTTGTAGCTAAGAGCTTGTCAATAGTGACTGGTAAATTTGAATAGTCAGATTGGCTCAAATTTGGTACTACAAAAGTTACCTGCACTGCTCAAGAAAATGAGGGAAGAAAGTAATTTTGTATTTGTGTGCTATAATTGATTGTCTTTTGTTTTATGTAGGTGAGAGCTTGTTGTCAAGAATTCAAGGTAATTCAGATGGTCAAAGTAACTTCAATTAGATACTACAGAAGTTATCAATACTCAAGAATGATGTAAGTAGTAATTCCATATTTGTTGGCTAAAATTACAAATAATAACACTGGTTTATTTTTTATCGTAGCTGAGAGCTTGTACAAGAGTTACTGGTGATTGAGATTATCAGAATGGTTGATGTTTGATACTACAAAAGTTACCATTAATAAGGTAAGAGAGTGATTTTGTATTTGTTTGCTGAAATCAAATGTCATAACTGCTATTATAGTGTTTGCATGAAGTAAGCTAAAAATAGTAACATTTTATGTTACCTAACTATCAGGCTCGCTCGCCATTTGTGCTCAAGCACACCACTAGTTTATATATTATGTTTGGACGTACGTAAGGCATTTTTGTACTTTGACCCTCGCGTTTTTGTGTTAGTTCGGTGGTCGACCCCGTCCCAAACTTAACTAAACAAAATCCTCTGTTTATCAATCAGTACCAATATCACCCTAGAAATTGAATTGTTTACCGTTTTGAATTTTTTTACGGGTGCAGTTAAGGGTGCTGCGACAACGCCCACGCACATATTCACAATAGTTGGATTTTGCTTGCTAGGGATTACTAACTTTTTTCTTGGTGTGTTTGTAGAGCTCCAACTAAGGGTGGATCCTAAAGAGTACTGCTAATGGACTAACTAAATAAAAAGAACGGGCCTTGGGAGCCTGTTTCGTTCAAGTTACGAGCTCCTCAGCCTCAAGTATATAATTCACAACTCCTCGGCGGGTGCCGTCGCTGACGAGCCCATTCTTCGTCTACTGCTACATTTGTTGATTGTCTTCAAAACCTTCGTTGTACTTTTTCTCAATTCTGCTTTGTTTTGTCTAGTTGACTGTGCTGATTTGATCCTCACGGCAGCGCGCCCGAATTTTTTTCTTTCATAAAAAATTGCAACGAACATTTTGTAGCTAATGTCATAGTCAGCCTGTGTTCGAAATTTGGAGTCATTTCTACTCGTAGTTTCTGAGAAGAAACACAAAATAGACTCCAGGACTAAAAATTAGTCCACGCGATCTTTTGGCAGAGACTTGATTACTTTCAAACCACACCCACAACAGATTCTGTTAATTCCCGCGTGAAAGTGAGTTCCAGGTGTTCTCTAACTTTCGGGCGCCTACCGGTTAGCAAACCAGTTATCTGGCCGCCTTTCCTTCTCAATGATAAGCCCTACTGAAACGAGTGTGAGGAGATTATTGTAGTCTAGTTAATAGTGTTTTTCTCGGCATGGTCAGGTAAGGGAAGCCTTTTATCAAGCTAGCTAGATGCATATTCAGTGTGTGTATGTACCTATAATAGATTAGTGAACCATTTTTGCTGCTGGAAAACTCTACAGTTTCGGGTTGTGTACCGTTTTCTGTACTTAGCTATTCACTTCATTTGTTTATTCATCCTTACTTAGCTAGCTACATCACAAAATATTCATCTATATTTAGCTGGCTATTTCAAAATATTTTTTATATAAAATAAGTATCATTATTATTATATTATACATTCATAAAAAATTATCACTGGTCATCACAATACTGTAAAATAAAAAAATCATGAGTGAAATAATCAGGAAGAAGTTTTGCACAAGAATAGAAAATTAAAATAATGGAGTCATTAGTGAGGTATTATTTACCTGTCAAAGCTTGGAGACAATCTGGGAGCCAGTGTCTGCTCTAGGGAGAAACAATACTGATAAAGTAAGCCAAGAAATACAATATTAAACAGCTGCGCTCTTTACAACTTATAGCGGGGGCGGGGCTCGGTTAGTTTTATCAATTGGTAGGCGGGAAGCTTTGAATTACCCGCGCAAGCTAAGTTAGCGGTTGTTTTTACTATTGCGAGCATGGCGGATTTTTGTGGTTATTTGTGGTGCTTGCGGGTGCGCGCGCGTTGCTATGTCGCAGCACCTTAAAACGTGAAAACTTACGGGACTTCCATTTGTATTCGAGTTAGTGGCGGTGGTAAGTCTATGCGCTCTTTGGCATGGTTATATAATTAAGAATACGTACAAGAAATAATAGATAGACAACGAAATCGAGGGATCTATCGCCCACTGAACCTCGATGGGCGCGGGCTGTACTGTCCCGAGCGTAGCGAGGGCGGTACTAGCGTGACCGAGGGTTTCGACGGGCGGCAGTTCCCGAGATTTCGTTGTCTACTTGTTTTAGAACGTAGAAACTATAGCCCTAGTTACCAGGTGAAAAAACATTTTTTCTACTTCTCTGCTTCTATGCTGACACTGTACGACAAGGACGGTCGGGAAATTATTGAGGAGTCCACTAAGTGCGGCAATACCGGTTGTTTAGGCGAGCCTTGGTGCAGCGCATGGGGTATATGTAGTTCGCTCGACTCCAGTAAACACGCAAAAGTGATGGAGTTCAGTAATTTGGGGCAGGAGGATCAGTATGATAATATTTTCAGTGAGCTTAGTCAACAAGAACATTCTAGCCAAACCTGTACCTCAGAACATTCACATTTTACCTCAACTTTTACTACAAATTTTCAAAACCAGTTTAGTTCCTTGTATAGCTCCTCTCAGTTAGCTTCTGTACTACCTTATTCCACTGAGTCAGCTCTTCCGTCTAATTCCTTACAGTCAGCTCTTCCATCTAATTCCTTACAGTCAGTTCACCAGTCCATTTCCTTACAGTCAGCTCTTCCATCTAATTCCCTACAGTCAGTTCACCAGTCCATTTCCTTACAGTCAGCTCTTCCATCTAATTCCCTACAGTCAGTTCACCAGTCCAGCTCCTTACAGTCAGCTTCTTTTCAGTCTAGCCCGTCACAGTCAGATCTCCAGTTTAGCTCCTCACAGTCAGCTCTCCAGACTATAGCTTCTGTATCAAGGTTTAGTCAACCTGTACCTGATGACGAAATTGTTAAAGCTCGTATAAAGGCCATACCAAAGAAGACTCGCCAAGACACTCATTATTGTGTTAGATTATGGAATTCTTGGAGGGATAATAGAAGAAAACTAGGTTTTGATGTACCACAATTAAGTGAAGTTGACAAGATTATTCAGGCACAGTGGTTGACCAGGTTTATTTTGGAAGTAAGGAAGATTAACGGCAGTGAATACCTAACAGTTCTGCTGATAAATTTCCATAAGTGTAGTCATGTAACTAAACATCATGTTTAACTAACAGTTGTGCTGATAAACTTCCATAAGTAGTCAAGTAAACATCATATTTAATGTGCCTTAATCTTCATATCTATAATATAATCAGTACACATCATAGTTATTTAATAACTGATAAAATGAAATCATTAAATTAGAAAAAAAAAACAGAATTGAAATTTTTTAGTATTAAAATCATGCATTACTGATTAGCCAAAAACAAATGCCAGAAGGGAGGATTCTATTAGCCAGAAGGGAGGATACTACCAGTAGTATCCTCCCTTCCGGCATTTAGTATCCTGATGGCCTAGTTTGACAAAATCTATGCTGGGTAGAGTGCCTGCTTTACAATACAAAAAAGGGGCCAGCTATGTTCTAATACAAAGCAAGTACATTATATATATGCAAAAGGCAGGACAGTAATTGAAGATTTTATTATAACAAAGAAAGAATGAATATATGCAAGTGTCAATAGTTCATTTTTAATTCCGTATTGTTAACAGTTGAAAGAGATTGTATTGTCTTGGGCCGAACAAACACTACCCCGTCACTTTAGTTAACACTTAATTTATTAGTATCATCAAAATAATGTTACTTATCCTAAAGAATGAATAGAAAGCATAAGGTGCATTTAAGTAGTGAGGAAGTAGTAATGACATCATAAAAAACATAAACCACATGTGATGAATAATATACTTACCAAGTAAACTATACTACAGAGATAAAATACATGTAATGAGTAAATACAATTGACAAGTCAAATTATTAAATTTTTATTTTTATAACTTAAAATAATCAGCCAATGGCCAGGTAATTAAAAGATGTAATAGTTGAACGTGTCCAGATGATTACAATTAAAGGAGAGAAATTGCCAGGGACCATGTAATTAGCATATTTTTTTATTTGGTCATGTCCAGTGGACTAAAATAAAATGAGAGAAACTGCTGGGCACAATGTAATTAGCATATTTAATAGTTGGATGTATCCAGTGGACTAAAATTAAACGAGTGAAACTGCCTGGGACAATGTATTTAGCCTATTTTATAGTTGGACGAGTCCCAATGGACCAAAATTAAAGGATAATAGAAACTGCCCGGGACCATGTAATAAGTATATATTTTTGTTGGAATTGTCAATTGAACTAAAATAAAACGAGAAAAACTGCCGACATCCATGAAATTAGCATATTTAATGGTTGGACGTGTTAAGTGGACTAAATTCAAACAAGAGAAACTGCCGGGGACCATGTAATTAGCATATTTAAGAGCTGGACGTGTCCAGAGGACTAAAAATAAAACTTTGGTACCCTGATGCATCACAGAAACTCAATTTTTTATATGCTTAAGAAATGTGCTACTTGATTGAAGTGCAGTTGGCAAGCAACACTAGCAGGCATAGTAAGCATTCATTTTATTCCAATTCATTGATGTTAAGTGCATAACTTTAGTAGCGCTGATGCTGCTAGCTATATTAGACAGTCACATGAGAAGGCTTGAAGGGATTTTTATGTCCTTACCGATCACAAGCCATTGATCTATGCTCTATCTACTCGTCCAGATCATCATTCGCCACGACAGATGCGGCACCTGGATTTCATTTCTCAGTTCACAACTGATTGCCGTCATACAGGAGTCACATAACATAGCTGCCGATGCCCTATCGTGAATCACTGCTAATGCATTGCACACTGGAGATAAAAGCCCAGTAGTGGATTTCAGGCTCTTAGCAGCAGCTCTGGCAGATGACCCGGACCTGCCACGAATCCAGGCTGATACATACCTCCAACTTCAGCCGATTTCTCTAGTTGAAATTATAATTACATACTGTAGGCTTCTACTTTAAAAAACAATAATTTTAATATGTAAGAGACCTCATCTTTTAAAACAAATCCAAGGGTAGTAAATTATTATCAAAGCACATACAATCTTTACATATTCTTTGAAGTATTAATAATAATAACAATAATTTTTTTTAACATTAGATTCCTCTTGTGTCTCCACAAAGACATTAATTAATGGAGTCAACAACCCTAGTGTGTCACAATAAATAGAAGAAAAAAATTACAATTTATATGTGAGTGCTAGAATTTGGTCGAGGAGAAGGTGGATGGAACAGATCCATATATAATTGTTATTTGTGTTAAAACATCATTGAACATGTCTTCTCTTCTAAGTCTCCCATGAACTTGTTACTTTTTTACTTAATAGTAGCAATATTTTTTCTGATTTAATTCCTAATGCAGCTAGTTTGTTTTGTTTTTCTATTTTAGTAACTTTGTATTTTAACAACTTAATCCAATGTACCAAATTTTTGCTGAAGTTTCAGGAGTAAAGAACCTTTTATTAAATGTGTGAGAATAATCCTAAATTATAGAATTAGTATTAGAGACCCATGTGAATTGGTCCTAAAAAATCAAAATGTATTATAAAAATTTTCTCCATTTTTTCTGTGAATACATAAGCATTGCATTATACAGAAATTACTATTATAAGCCTATTGTGTATTATTGTTATCTTGTTTAAGTATACCATAAATTTACATTTGATTTATTTATTAGATTTCATACAAATACATCCTGGGATCAAGGGAGCCAGCCCATTGTGTTTGAGTGTCACTCTAACAGGCAAAAACCACACTTGTTCTAAATAACAACATAATAAGCAGTCATTTTATTGAATTGATATGGAGATCCTCAGAGTCATCTGGTGATTTCTAAGTGCTATCTTTCTGTTATTCACTACATTAACAGAGCTGCCTTGTTAGACATGGAGTTCTAATAGTGGTCTGAAATCCAATTGTACCTCATCGACCTATAAAAAAATTAGATTTTAATTGCAATTTGTCATAATCAGGATGCTAGAAAGGACTATGAATATCATTGCTAAGGTCCATGCAGTTTGTGTGTTTGTGCAATAAGACTCGTCCTATCTAAACATACTCTGAAGCTTCAGCCAATAAAGAAAAAAAGTAATAAGAAAGTAAACTAAAACCAAAGCTGTTATATTCTTCCCTTTATCATTAAAAAGAAGTGCAGCATAAACATCCACCTGGGTTAATACCTATGTGAACGTAGAATTATATATCTTTTGCATAAGTCAAGATTATGCAGTTTGTATAATAATTGCTAAACTTTAATCCAACATTATGCATCCCTCAATAACTTGAAGTAAAATTAAGTGCCTTAGGAAATGTAGAGGTTTATATAATGTTGCAGTTTTAAATCCTGTTCTAGTTAAGACTCGTCCTATCTAAACATACTCTGAAGCTTCAGCCAATAAAGAAAAAAAGTAAGATATGTAGCCTTAATGTAACTTTTTGAGCTCAGATTTTGTAATCAACTTTTTGATTCACCAACAATATGCTTATTTTCCATTTCCAGGTTGTGAATGTTGAACAAACTTGTCCCTTGTTAAGGTTGTATCTCACAACTAGAACAGGATTGAAAACTCCAACATTATAAAAACCTCTACAAACCTCCAGGTGGATGTTTATGCTGCACTTCTTTTTAAGGATAAAGGGAAGAAAATAACAGCTTTGGTTTTAGTTTACGTTCTTAATGGTAAAGTGTTTCTATGCCATAGTAATCACTAGTAGCAACTATTAGACTTGAAAAACATAAAGCAAAACAAAAATATGCATATAATAAGGATTTACTGCACCGTGTAAATGTAGCAATTACGTTCATTTTTGGTAGTTGTAGCTACTATACTTTAACTGTGACACAAACACTTTCACACACACTTGTTCACTGGATATACTAGCACAAGACTAACTTAATAACTTTGAGTAAGAACAATACTGTTGCATAGGATAAAACTACAAGTAGCACATTAGGCAAGATAATTTAATTAAAATAGAAAATGAACACCTGACTGTATAAGCGACACTATTTCCTAAGGAAATTTCGTCGGCGCGACAGAATTTTCCTGGCGACAGTATTTACTGTGACACCGTAACTGTGTCCATAAAAAATCAGATAATGCCAGACACAACCTAATTCAAATAGGAAAACAATGACATCAGTAAAGATCGGTAAACACATGGATTCTGTTTACTGGAGAGTATAGTGATGGGGTCAACCACAAAGCAAACACAAAAATGTGAAGTGTGGACGTTCGTACGACTTCACGTTTTTGTGTTTGGTGGCCAGTAGCTAGAAGTTTCGGATTTTGAAGACGCAAAAAGCCACACCTACTTTTGTTTCCTCGTTAATTCTTCTAAAATTTTTAAAAACAAAACAAAAGAAAAATGCACTAAAGCTTATAATTTGTTCTATGTATCCTTCATAACAATAAGTTCATTAAACACTGGAAGTTGTATTAATCTCAGGAAACCAGGCTACTAACAGCAGTGAGCTGTACACAATCAGTGCAATATTAACACGCCTTTCTCATACTACAGTACGGCTTGTAAACTGCCCGTTCAAAATGTATGGGAATATTCGCTATAACTAAGTGAAATAGCACAGGACAAATACCGGGGTATCTTAAGTGAAATAGTATAAGGGTAATTGCGCAAGCATGCACCTCTAGCCTTGAAATATCCAGTTGTAGTTTCTAGTTAACTTGAACAATTTTTTTGATAAATATTGCAAGGATCATAAGAAATGGGTATTGTTTTTGGTGCAGCCAATCTAATTGGTCCATTTTTTAAAGTGGCAATGAGGATTAAACTGCTTGGAGAATGGAGATATCTCATCGTTAACCTCTAAATGTAACCTTGTGTCATGTATCACATATTTAACATTTATTTCTTATTACTTCATTAATATTTTTATGCAAGATTCTCCAGGTCAATTCTGAATGATTCCAGCCACACTCTGCATGCCTCCTTGTGTTAGATAGATGAAGTAGCTTTGATAGGATTGGATTTTAATTACTGATTGCTTGTCTTTGTTACTTGAAATAGGACAAATTTTGGATGCACATCAGTAACTGACCACATATTCCATCTATGCTAATCTTCTGTAAGATTGTCAGTCTATTTGGGATGAAGGAGGGGGTGAAATGGGGTTGAAGGATCTTCTTTATTAACCCAAGTATTTGTGTGTGTGTGAGTGTGTGTGTATGTGTGTGTGTATGTGTGTGTGTGTGTGTGTGTGCTGTGCTGTGTGTGTGTATGTGTTTGAAAATTTGAGATGAAAGATTATTTTTGTCCGGTAGATTGCTTCCATGACTGTCATTAATATTAATACTGAATGAATTACATAAATAAAATTAAATTTTAATAAATAGCTAACAATATCACTATTACAACACAAAAGATGAATGTTCATGTTAAAATAATAAGTGTGACAGAAAATTTCATAATCATTCTTGAGGACAACTTGAACTGGGCATTGTTTTTTTCTCGTTATCTTCCACGATAATACTTCTATGTTCCAAGTACAGAAATTTCTGGTCCAGTGAGTTTTGATTCTTTCCAGCAATGATGTAAGTTTTTTCCTACAGACTTCTCATCAAATTTTTGTAATAAGGAAGTAGTATGTTTCTGACATGGACGTTCAATTGAGATTGGGTAGCCTAGTATGCAGACTTCAGTTCTGGCAGAGAGACTGGTGTCATGGACATGGAGATCCAGTGTCAGAAACAGAGAAGAAGTGGTTGGTTTTACATTTGATGGCTCTTTTTTAAAAGATGCCATCTCCTTCCAGCACTAATTCTGTGATTGTGCAATTGATTGCTGTTATAACAATAATTATAATAATAATAATAATAATAATAATAATAATAATAATTAATGTGCATCAATCTGACTAGACACACATTCACTTGTTAAATATACTCTCATCATCAACAGTAGCTCTATTGAAAGTAAACTGAAACTAGCAAATTTAAAAATTTGATGTGAGATGTACCATAAGTTGATTTGTATCTTTTTAGTTGGCTTTTGCTCAGTATATCTGAAAATTTACTTCTTCTTTTTCTGCATCTGATTGTGGTATCTCCAATACCTGCACCATAGAGAAATGATGAGGAAAAGCCACTATTAAGAGAAAATGTCTCAATACACAGACACACAACTAAAGCAATGAGTTTTGTACCAACCTTTAGGTACTGGACATGGTTGAGCTGTTGTAACTGAACTGGATGGCTTGGCTGCTGTCTCTGGAGAGGGATCTGTTGTTGGAGAGAGTGGGCTCCTACGATCAGTTGATTTCGGCACGAACACCGGCAGTTCTGGCCCCGCCACCATGTACTTCCCGTCGTAGTACGTGGAGCTGCAGTCGGTAAACTGTTTTCACGGAGCTTTTTTTAGCCTTTCGCTACAGCGTACGTTTACTTCTTCGCAGACGTGGAGGTAGGGGTACCAGGCACTGCGCCGTCCTTCCTTACCGTGCAGGTCGGAAAGTAATAGAGGCAAACGAGAAAATAAATATATATAGTCTGAACAGTTGGTGGGTTGAGAAAGTAAATTGATATAAACATTGGCTTGTGACATCGATTCCTCAACTAATGGCCTGGAGTCCTGCTCAATGAGTTGGAAAAGTTCTTCTGTATTGCAACGTCTGGTGTGGGTTTGGTACCATTATGAGAGTGTTATTGGGGAACATTACTCTACAAATGTGATCTGGTGGGCAGGTATTCTTCGGCATGTACGCACATGAGGCTTGGTTGACTGAAGGCTTCCCTGAAGGTGACTGCAATGGTAAGCAAGCACAGAATTAGGTACCATCTTATCCACCTTTCATCTTGAAAGAAATTCAAGTTTTGGATACTGTTCTGGCTCTCTCCCTCATTCTAGCTAAAGACAATGACTATCATGGATTTAGTAACACAATATCGAATGATAGCCTACTGACATTTGTGCTGAAGTACACTTTTGTTTTTTAAGGTCGGTGCTAACTGAGGATTTATGTATTACCCAGAGCATCATCCGCGAAAACAGTCGACAAAGATAATGTTGATTGCGTGCGCACCTCAGATTACTAAAATTGGCATATAAAGGGAGAGTTGTGGACGCTGGAACTCATCGGGCGTTCTGGTATTAGCGAGAACATTCGGTCATGGTTGCTATAAAGTTATTGTTGATATTGACGTTGGTTATAAATACGTGTAAGTTAATGAACTGCACAAGTTAACTATAGCTATCATATATTAATTGATTTTATTTCATCAGCACAACTTTCCAGTCAATGGAAAGAAAATATTGAGCAAGTTCTGAAGCATTTGCTTGGCAATTTACCCCTTCCCTACTCCTCAGAATTAGACCTGTATTGTGGAGGTAAAAATGGTGAACTTTGGTTCAAAACAATGGTTCACTTAGATCGAGATAAAGATATCATTACTGGCATGAATCCAATAGTAGATGAAGCAAAATTTTATATTAACATCAGTAATTTTAAAATTCCGGTTTCATCAAAGTATAGCTGCAAGATTTCTCTAGGATCTTACACCAACAACAATCTACTCCTTCTAAATATCAGTAAGCTGTATAAATTCGTAAATGCAGTACTTTATTTTATGTAACAAACATTTAGCTGGCAACAACTTGGATGTTACTGAGTTTATTAACAGCTCCGTAATGCATGCAATCTACACAAGTATTTCAGGAGACTCTGCCATCAATTACCATTCAGATTGGAATTGGAATCCATCTGGATCAACACGCAGTACTGTATTCAACAAACCTACCAACACCAGTGAAAACTACAAACTCAGCTCTCTTTATCCTATCATGAACACAGTGATATCATACATTCTTCATTTGCCAAAGGACTTCATAACTCATTTGATAAAACTTAGTTTCGGCAAGAAAACTATTTCAGATATTGTAACATCTCAGGAATCAGGTAGGCTAGATGTAAATAATTTATAACATCGTAATATTGAGTCAATCACGTCAGTAAATCAAATATATCTCTGAATTGCTTTCTGCCTAGCATAACTTGATGACACATAGATTCCTTCTATTGTATACCTTAAGATCTGTTACACTTCTAATCAGAATGTGAGCAGAAATCAGTGTTGTTTTTGGTTTAGAAATTCCAGATTTCTTAGTTTCAGTTATTCATACTAAAAAAATATCTTGATGAGTGCTTAGGTTTAGTTTTTTCCCCAAATTCTCTCTTAATATTCAGTATTTCTTCAATATCATGTAGAAGATTTAGTTAATTATACTGTTAATTGGCTTAGTTTTGGTGACTTTGTTTCCCAAATTATTCAATAATGAGACTCCTTAAAGAAAGTAGTAGTGGTAGTTTTCCCAAATAAATTCAAAATAGCATATTTCTATGAAATTTTAGGTTTTATAAATGAAGTATTGTAGCAGTTCTGATCTTTCTCTTTGATACTGGCAAGACTGTAGACTACTTACATGTATGAGTCTTATATATTGTGTGTGTGTGAATCTACTAATGGATAGTTCGGAATGTTGTGTTGTATGTTTATGGCTATGCTGGAATGATGAGTGGCTGAGTGAATTGTGTGTTCATCCGCGTGTCATCTTCGAGTCCGCCACAGAGCTCCTCCCCTGAACTGCCGACCGACTAAAGAATCGAGCGCGAGCACCGATCGTGGGAGACTGCCGGGCCGCGGGAAACCGCCGATCCGTGGAGACTGCCGGCTCGCGGGAGACCGCCGGTTCGTGGAGACTGCCGGCTTGCAGGAAACTGCAGGGTCGTGGGAGACTGCTGAGTCGAGTGAAACTGCCGAGTCGAGTGAGACTGCCGATTCGTGGAGACTGGCCGAGTCAAGTGAGACTGGCCAAGTCGAGTGAGACTGGCTGAGTCGAGTGAGACTGCGGAGTCAAGTGAGACTGCTGAGTCGAGTGCGACTGCCAGGTCGTGGGTGACTGCCGAGTCGAGTGAGACTGGCGGAGTCGAGCGAGACCGCTGAGTCGAGTGAGACTGGCTTGACTGCCGAGTCGAGTGAGACTGGCCGAGTCGAGCGAGACCGCTGAGTCGAGCGAGACTGCTGAGTCGAGTGAGACTGGCTGAGTCGAGTGAGACTGCTGAGTCGAGTGCGACTGCCAGGTCGTGGGTGACTGCCGAGTCGAGTGAGACTGGCCGAGTCGAGCGAGATAGCTGAGTCGAGTGGGACTGCTGAGTCGAGTGAGACTGCCGGGTCGTGGGAGACTGCCGAGTCAAGTGAGACTGCTGAGTCGAGTGAGACTGCCGGGTCGTGGGAGACTGCCGAGTCGAGTGAGACTGGCCGACTCGAGTGAGACTGGCTGAGTTGAGTGAGACTGGCTGAGTCGAGTGAGACCGCTGAGTCGAGTGAGACTGCTGAGTCGAGTGAGACTGCCGGGTCGTGGGTGACTGTCGAGGCGAGTGAGACTGGCCGAGTCGAGTGAGACTGGCCCGAGTCGAGCGAGACTGGCTGAGTCGAGTGAGACTGCTGAGCCGAGTGAGACTGCCGGGTCGTGGGAGACTGCTGAGTTGAGTGAGACTGGCCGAGTCGAGTGAGACAAGCCGAGTCGAGTGAGACTGCTGGGTCGTGGGAGACTGCCGAGTCGAGTGAGACTGGCCGAGTCGAGTGAGACTGCCGGGTCGTGGGAGACTGCCGAGTCGAGTGAGACTGGCTGAGTCGAGTGAGACCGCTGAGTCGAGTGAGACTGCTGAGTCGAGTGACACTGCTGAGTCGAGTGAGACTGCCGGGTCGTGGCAGACTGCCGAGTTGAGTGAGACTGGCTGAGTCGAGTGAGACTGGCTGAGTCGAGTGAGACTGGCTGAGTTGAGTGAGACTTGCAAATTGTGCTCCGGCTTGCTCGAACCATACTTCTGATTGTGTGTTCCAGAAGGTGGGAAGTTTAATACTAACAACGCTGGCTTCGGCCATGGACCCAGAACCGTCCAGGACACGCGCCGAGGTCACCAATGTGGCAGTTCTGATCTTTCTCTTTGATACTGGCAAGACTGTAGACTACTTAAATGAATGAGTCTTATATATTGTGTGTGTGAATCTACTAATGGATAGTTCGGAATGTTGTGTTGTATGTTATGGCTATGCTGGAATGATGAGTGGCTGAGTAAATTGTGTGTTCATCCGCTTGTCATCTCTGAGTCTGCCACAGTATGATATATTTTTGATCGTTTAAAGAATAATTACGTGGTGGCAATTTATACTTACGTTTAATAATGACATAATTCAAGGTGAATGTTTACAATAAAAATTACTTAGTTTTAGGTTTTGTCCAATAGTTTTAGTTATTATCAATATACTCTTCTAAAATATTTAGTATTAGTTTTTTCATGTTTTCTACAGCTTAGTTTTAGTTATTCTTACCAAAAGAATAGAATAACCCCAACTAAGGGGTTTTGGTTTTGTTTGAGTAAACTAAACCAACAATGTGAGTAGAAATGTATAGTGCTGTGGTAAGTGCAACTATTATCCAAGTTACAAGATTCTGAAACATTTGAAGGATGTACTGAAGTATAAAAAATATCAAGAAATTAAGTGACACTGAATACAAGTTTACTGATTTACACTACATCGTGAACGAACACATAGCTTATGTCGTATAGACATAACAGCGATCAAATCTGAATTTAGTATAGCCATTCTAACTTATAAAATATTTTGTATGTTTAATTATCTTACGGAAATGTGGCTAGTAGAAATTAGTGCTGTTTAGTTAACTAAAACTAAAACCAAAAGCCCTTAGTTGTGGGGTATTTTACTTTTGGTAAGAATAACTAAAACTAAGTTGTAGAGAACATGAACAAACTAAAACTAAATAGTTTAGAAGACAGTAAATTTGATAATAAGTAAACTACCAGTAGAGTGGAGGATAAAAACTAAAGTGAAGCAATTTTTATTGTAAACAATTCACTTTGAATTATGTCATCATTAAATGAAGGTATTAATTGCCATCAAGTAATTAGTATGAGTAATACTTGGGGTAACCATGCTATTCAGGATTAATAGCACGAGTAACGATTGAAATAGCACGAGGCGAAGCCGATTGTTATTTCAATTGCTTTACGAGTGCTATTGATCCCTAATAGCACGAGGCGAAGCCGATTGTTATTTCAATTGCTTTACGAGTGCTATTGATCCCTAATAGCACAGGTTATCCGTGCTATCATTCGTTAATAGTAGGCCAGCTTTTAATAAGTCTCTTGCACATTGTCCCCTACAAGAAACTACTCGAACTGTCGTGTGCACTTACCCGTACTATTTCACTTAGCTACGGAGGTATTCCACTTAGTTTCCACTTAGTAACTGAGGTATTCCAATTAGTTACGCGCTATTTCACTTTCCCCGTGCGATTTCAATTGAACAGCGATTTTTCCCATTCATTTTTGAATGGGCAACTTACGCGCCATACTATTATTCTCTAAACTATATAAAATATATCATACTTTGTTTATAATACCTACGATTTCATAGAAATATGCTATTTTTGAAGTTATTTGGATACTACCAGTACTACTTTCTTTAAGGAGTTTCATTTTTGAAGAATTTGAGAGACAACGTAAATTAACTAAAATTAAGCCAATTGATAGTATAGCTAACTAAATCTTCTACATGATATTGAAGAAATAGTAAAACCTAACTAAATCTTTAGGGAGAATTTGGGAAAAAACTAAAACCAAGCATTCAAGATATTTTTTTTTTAGTATGAATAAAACTAAGACAATCTGGAATCTCTAAACCAAAACAACACTGGTTGAAATAGCACAATGAAGACTAAAGTACAAAACCCATAAAATAGTTCACTCTATGTCATGTATTGCTATAAAATAGAGAATGAACAAACTTATCAATTATATATAATGAAATTTTTGCTCTCATTTTAGATATTAAGAAAATTGTTACTAGGAATATTGGTGACAATACTATACGGTCAAGAAAGTTTACCCAGTCTTTCCAAGGTGAGCTAAATACATCTGGTGATGACTTTGTAACATCAAATAATTTTAAGTTACTTAAAGTATAGCTATTGTAGCACCATAATATATGTGCTTACTATATCTATTGTACATATGTATTAAAATTATATATACATTATCTATAATAATATTATATTCTTCAATAAAGAAATTTTAGGAAGTAAAGATTCGAAGGAAAAACTTGAGAATTCAATCAAGTTATCACAAGGCACACCTTACAAGACAGGTATACTAATTATATTATAATTAAAAATAAAATAATGAAAATAGTAGACTGCAGTGAGCAAATTTCACTATTGGGTACACTAGTATGAAGGTATACAATACTATGACATGTAGTTTATATGAGAAATGTATAAATGTGTATCAATGTACATATATATAACATAGAGGTAAAATATTGTAGTAACATATACATAGTAAATGTGTATGACCAGGTCTACCCTTGTATTTACAGAACTAAACTGAGCATACGCTATCATCACACGCACACACACACTGAATAATCATGCATGTACACATCTCACGTATTATTTCACCATGTCATATAGCCGTGAGCCAACTGTATTGTCTGGCAATGCATTCTTATGGTTACTCAGTGCTTTAAAATTATTCTTTGTGTATTGTTCACTTTTGTCTGAGTGTCATTTTTGTAAATATACGAACACAAGAAGCACTCCGGTCCTTCGAATAATACAACTACTGATAGCTATGTCCATTTCCACTGTTGCATTAGCAGACTGTGGAGAGGGAGCTCGTGAGAGTCATCCTTGCCCCCTTCAGTGTATTACACGTAGTAAAAGTACTTTTGCATGCTTTATAAAAATCAACTCAGCGTATCTTACTAAATGATTACACTTGTGCTTTCACAAATTTATTTTACTGTAGAGTCGTCAAACTTCTCTGTTAGTAAAGAACTCACTGGATGTAGAGCTGTTCAATTGTAGTTTATATTAAGCTTTAGTCTCTGTTTGTGGGATTATTAATTTGTACCCAAAACACTTTATAGGCGAGTGAGCGATTCAAATGTATGGCTACACCAGAGGTACAAATTTGAGCAAAGAAGAAAGTATCAAATAATAAATTGATAGCCACTGAGTCAAGATGTTTAGTCCTTGATTAGCTAGATTATGGTTTACTCTTTAAGAGTCTAAAACCGAACATTGTATTGGCAAACAATATAGAAAGAGATAGACAGTAAAGTGTGTGGCATTATGTGTGCTTTAGTAGAGAAAAACAAATATTTCAATTTTGTTCATCTATTATTACGCTTTCAGTTTAGATATTAAGAAAATAGTAGCTAATAATATTGGTGATAATGATATTGTAAGGTCAAAAAAGTTTTCCCACTCTTTCAATAATGAAGTAAGCAAAAACATTAAAGATAATGGAGTGTAATGTTTCTTGCATATAGTAATTACATTGGAAGTTATGTTTGGATGCATGTGTTACCAAAATTTGCAGACCAGTTTTTGTAGCTTGTAACAACTATATCGGTTGTCTTGGCACATATTAATTAAATATCTAGAAACAATAATATTTTAATGTACCTTAATAATTATTATATATTTCTTTTAATTAGGTATATCAGGAAGAAAATATTCAGATACAAAATTTAAGAATTCTATCAAGACATCACATACTACACGTTACAAGACAGGTACTAATTACATTATGAATACAAACATACAATGCAATCCTATTTGTAGTAGTGTAGTGAGCGAAACTCCCAATTCTTTTCATGGCTTACTCTTCAAAAGTCTGAATACAGAAAATTGTATTGGCATGCAATATAGAAATAGATAAGAGATAAGCAGGAAAGAACCACTCACCCTATGCTTGTCTCCTGGTAACATGAATGACTAGTAACATGAATAGTGAGAGAGTGAAACATGTGACAATATCAAGGATGTTAAATTAGCTACACAGTAAAAAATCGTCTGTTATTTTAACACAAAATAAATGTCATATTGATGCATTTTTTTTGACATGTTGTCTGATGTTATTTCAACACCTCTTTTGTATGTTATTGTAACAAAAAATCAAAATGTTATATTAACAGTAATGGTGCATTTTAACATAAAAAGTATGTCAATATAACACAAAAGAAATTTCTCAATTACTAATAAACTGTTATATTAACAAATACTTTGTCTTGTTTTAACATACCACTACGCTAATATGACATACAAATAATGTCAAAACAACGCACAACTGGTGTTAATACAACAAATAAGTCATATCAATATCACACACAAAGTCATGTTATTTTGACAACTGAACAGTGTTATTTTGACACAGAGATTATGTTATTTTAACACAAAATTCGCGTTAATTCAACACAAACACAATGTTAATGTGACACAGAAATAATGTTAACTTGACATACAAATAGGGTTAATTTAACACCAAGAGTATGTTATTTTAACACCAAATTAGCGTTAATTCAACACAAACACAATGTTAATGTGACACAGAAATAATGTTAACTTGACATACAAATAGGGTTAATTTAACACCAAGAGTATGTTATTTTAACACAAGAATAGGATTAATCTAACACATACATAATGTTAATATGACACAGAAATAATGTTAACTTGACATAATACGTGTTAATATGACACCAAGATGTTATTTTAACGCAAAATTAGCATTAATCTAACACATACAAATGTTAATATGACACATAATAATGTTAACTTGACATACTACTTATTAATATGACACCAAGATGATGTTAATTTAACACAAAATTAGTATTAATCCAACACACATGTTAATTTGACCCACAATTAGTTTCGATTCGACATACTAAGTGCTAATTTAGCACAAACATTTTAATGTAACACATTACACATTAGAGCATTAGTACGGCACTAAGTGCGAATAACAATTAAACGTTATATCAGTATAAAATATAAATAGAGCCACCTAAACCATCGTAACAACATGCAAGAATATATGAATACGCCAGTACTATTACAGCTATTTCACACAAAAATGTTCGTGCAACAATACCGCAATACCATTATTACCTATACCCACAAAACACTTTTTCTTAAAAAACTGTTTACTGAGATAAATAATAAAAGAGTGCACTGAGTCAAAAGGATTATCTACATAAAAAAAATATCAGTCCTGAATGATATAGCTTTCAATAGCATTAGTAATACTTGAAAAATTAGCAGTATCTTTGGATGAAGATGTCATGTTCAAAAGTTTACATTCAAAATACTTATACAAGTCTTTGATTCGCTCATTGTATTTAATGTCGTAAACATAATGAAGAGAGAGAAGTAGGAGAACCCCTTTCATCACGCTTGCTACTTCTAGCTGTATAGACTGCTCCACTGCAATATAATATTGTGAAGGCAAATCTTCATCCACTAGTTTCACCAGATGAGGCTGATTGGTGAAGCGGCAAACAAGCTCACTTGGTGGTGTGCCTCTCTGAAACACAAACACACAAAAAAATTATCGACTCAAATCTGCCAGTTTATTTATGCCATGAATTGACATTCGTAACATAAAAAATTGGAGTCTCCCTACCACACTTCTGCTAATTATCTGTTTGTTACCAGATTGTAACTTGCCAGGAAATTCCCATCACAAATACTAACCAATACAATTAATCCGGCAGCACAAGAAGGCACTAGTTTTGTTTACAACTAACATTTGTTTCATGTCTGAAGTTGTTCTTACCTTTATTTAATTTCTTAAAAGTGTGCGGACGCTTATAGAGTACCATTACTTAGCACATGGCGAACACATTCTAATATATTATGTTATGTGATATAAAACAACAACATGAAAAAGGACCAGGCATTAATGGGCACATTTGTAGTCACATCTTTGCTGGGATGTACTGCAACACTCCTGGCTATTGGAGTATAGATCCTACTACACCTATCGAGTGGATTGATACACTCACTTGATTTATTACATATACGAAAAAACAGTTACCAGTACTATATATTGTTATTTTGAAAACCATTGGGCTTTGTATTGTGTTCCTGTAACACTCTATATTGAGAATAGTGCACAAGGGTGTTTTGAAGCGTGTAATCAAACAATCTTGCTAAAGTCCATTTTTTACAGTACATGATAGCTACGTCATACAAACAAATGAAGAAAAAATAAACTAACAATAAATAAGTAAGAGACAAGCGGTTGCCATAAATATATTTTGCCAAAAGTTGTCCATCCCATCCCATGATGGGGGGATCCCATGGGATGTTATCTGTCCCACCCATAGCTGGATGCATGCATTTGTGACAGCATACTGGGGGTATGGGGGCGAAGTCCCCCATCTTTGGGGGCATGTGACTAACACAGCGGGCAAGCCTGGCTATTCAACCACATAGGAGGGGTTTCCAGCAGAGTAAGCTTCAAATTTCATAAATTTGTACTATTGCCATGGGTATCCAATGGGACCTTTCTATGGTCCCACCATAGTCACATGAGACAATTGATGGTGTGGGACAGATGGACGTCCCATTGGATCCCCCAAGGTCCCATGGGACGTGTGACGGGATGAACAACTTCTGACATTTCCAGACAGCACTCACTGTCAATATATTTTGCAGGTTAACAGTATGAAGAGTACACTCCATAAAAATGGGATTTTTATGATATTTAATAGCTGAAGGTTTGAATCATAATCAAAACTAATATTCTCATAACTCCACAAGATTAATCGTACAATACCACTAAACCAAGGTACAAACATAAAAATGGTTTTCTATTCAAAAGTTACTACAAACCTTTACAGTGTACGCAGTGCTATAAAGTATAGATGTAGCACCACGACCAAATTATCAGGACTAAGGCCCTATTTCATAGTGAGTTAGAGGATATGATAATCCTTTGAAAACCAAAATAATACGTATACAAACAATTACAATTCAGAAAAAAGTAATAAACGGACTGCAGACTAAATTCACTTGGCCACACACACATATCGCCATCAGTTGATATTTGTATCTCTAACAACGTGGATGTCTCCAGGGCTAGGTTCAGTAATGACATGTTACGCATGTGCATGTGTGTATACATGCTCGTGCATGTGTGTGTACATGCTCATGCATGTGTGTATACATGCTCGTGCATGATGTCTAAGATACTTGCTGCAGAATAATTCACATGTTCACTCTAAAATTCACTCTTCGGGCAAAGCTAATGTGCAAGTGAAAATTTCTAACAAAGGCAACCACAAGCCAATTTTTTTTTTCATGAGCAGCTATCATATTCACATTTCAACTTGATCAATAAAATTACACTGTGATAAAGATATTACGCAACTGTAATAAAGACATACCTTTCCTTCCATCAAAAGATGGGGAATATCAACTGTGCTTGTGCTCTCTTGACCTCCAGCTTTCCGCTTTTTGGGCACCAACCAGTAAGCCAAACATCGCAAAGCTGTGAGAGACTCTGCTTCTAAATGTGAACAAAATAATGTTTTCCACATCCTAAACGGATATATAATAACTTATTAACTCATCAAAATGAGATGGACAACTATAGTTGCGTTTGTGTGAGTGTCAACAAAAACACATACTTGGAATGGGATAGAAAAGTAATTATCGAGCAAGCTCAGTCATGTTCGTGTTCAATTGAAATTTCAGATATATACAGTCAATTTTTGATCGGCTGTCCAGCTCTGAAATTAATTTTACCGAGATATTCTGGGCATGCGCAGCCGGCCCTGCCGAAAGCTATAGCTACAGAGTGAGAATGGCTCCATCGTACTTTATTTAGGTGGCAGATTGTTTGATTGAAAATCGTGGAGGAGGTGAGTCCAAGTACCATAGTTTCTTAACTGTTTACTCACAGCTTTAACCAAGACTTTGTTTATGCACGCATGCGCAAATCAAACGGACAACCGATCAACATTCGACTATATACATGTGGCCATACGTCAACTGACCTTTGACCCAGACGTACCATAATAGTGGCACGGGCATTAAATAAAATGGGGTGTTTCAATTTTGACAATTTAGCTACCGCTGTTATCGTTCAGCTGGGCAGCTCATAATAGTTTTATATTTAAATTACTATTTTTATGGCGTAGATAGAGCTGGGCAGTATACCGATATTGTCATTGTACCACAATAAAAACTTGACATCGCGGAGACAGCGATTCTTTTTCCTCTGAAAAAAAAAAAAATGATCGCGTAAAAAAAAAGAAGAATAGTGCCTGTTGTGGAAGTTCACTCACTAACCTACAGTGCTTCCAGTGGAAAACTCAAACTTCAGCTGAAAAATAATTTTCAGAAATATTTATCGTAGAAGTCTCAAACTCGGTAGTCTTACACATTAATGTAATATAAACAAAACCATTTTGTGGTTTATGTGGTTACCTTTGTGGTATAGGTGATTGAAATCTTGATAAAATACAAAAATGACTGTATTTCACTCAAGTTTTAAGGTGGAGATACCAAACTTGCACAACATACTTTTAGAATGATTAAATACTACATGACAATTTTTTAGACCTTAACAGGGTTTCATACAGAGGGGCGGGAAGGGAGGAAATCCCCCCCAAACAGAAATGCTCTCTAATAGAAAAATTAAGAGTATCCCCCCCCCCTCCCAAAGCCCAAGATTTCCCCTCCCAAAAATTGTTTCTGGACGTATCCCGTATGAATCCCTGCTTAATATCAATAATTGCTTCATTTTTCGCTTAAACACTTTTTAAATTAAAATAATGAGTTTTAAAGCAACAATTACTTCTTATCGCACCAAATTTGGTATAATAAAGCCTCAGCTACCATAGTATCAGTATGCAACTTAGAAAGGTTAATATCAATATTTGCTCTTTTTCTTGCTAAAACACTTCTAAATTCACTGTTAAAAAACTCCAAGTTCAGGCACCCATTACCACAAAAGTAACTGCAAAACCACACAAATATTTTGTGGGTAGGTTGGTATGACATAAATGTGTAAGGCTTCAAATTTTTACATAAGCACTTTAGAAAATATAGTTGATTAAGCAACAGTGTCCAACATTCTGAGTTTTCAAGCTGGGAAGCACCATGAGTCTATGAGTCTGTGCATTGCACCAACCACCAAATGGACCCCAGCTAAACAAGGCATTATTAATTATTTGACCATCAAGGCCTAATATCATGATATATCACTATATCGTGATAATTCCAGACAATATCGTATTGCCTGAACAAATCCAGTATCGACCGACTCTAACGCGAGATAAAAAAGTGCAAGGGTATTCATTGAACTATTATGCTAAATAATTGCGGTAATGTGAAACTAGGGATTGGGATGTAAAATTCTCATTCTAATAGGTTGAGGGAAAATGCGTAAAAAATATTAATCGTAGCTGGGAAGTGAACCAGGGCATGTAGCTTTAGCTGCCAGTGCTCTAGTCACTGAACTACAAACAAAGTTTGATTCTCATTGACAACTACCTGAGAATACAGTTTTCCCTTAGCTTTTCTCTCAACTCATGTGAATTATGAGTTTTCTATCGCAGTATTTGTGAAGGGTTAGAACTTGTAAGTGAAACTTTCATTACAATTGAAGAAAATTATAATAAATACAAACATACCTGTACTATCAGAATGGTGATCACGAAGAGCATGTTCTAATAACTTAGACTTAATTCCAGAAGATGTAGCATAGTCAAGAATAGCACTTTTCCACCTGCTCCAGACTTCCATAATTGCATCAAAACTGAATTCATTTCCAGATATCAGTTCAAACTCATAAAATATCTACAAGTACAATTAACAGCCACTAAACACATATACAACGTAAACAAAATCGTGACTTACGTAATTAGCCTTTTTAAGGTGTGGAAAATACAATAACAGTTCAGCGGGACGAACGTCTCCAGACAGCACCATGTCTCTCCTGTTCTTTAGAGTTCTCCTTATCAATTCTTTAATTACATCTACTTTATGTTTCGGTTTTTCTATTTCTTTCTTTAAATGGTCAGTATTTCGTTCGTGTGCCACCTGGTCATCTTGGTTAATACTAATCTCAACGTAGGAATGAGCCACACACGGAGCTGCCTTCTGCCTCTTGGGCTCTGGAGTTGCTCTTGAATACTTTCTATTTATATTTTGACAACGCACATATATGTATTGCCTCCAGGAGTTCTGAAAAATACACATCCCAAAGTCTATATAACTACACATCTAATTGGCTATTCAAAACATCAACTTACACTTTCTTTGAGAAAACTAAATTTTCTCAATAACGACTCGGCCACTACTCCACAATCCCTCATGGAAGGATGCCGCACATATGTAGACAGCAAAGTAGCCAAAACTCTAACCATGTACTTGCGATCGTCTTCTCCTACTTTACACTTAGATAGATTATCCTCAGTAGTTTCCCGAAACATTGGTACTGGAAAAGGATTAGGGATCATTCCCTATTTCAACAAGAAAAATACCAATGTGAGTGCAAAAGTTGGACAGCAATCTACCACTTTGATCACACACACTCACACATGCACTCACACACGCATGCACTCACACACGCATGCACTCACACACGCATGCACTCACACACGCATGCACTCACACACGCATCACCACGCATGTCACACACGCATGCACTCACACACGCATGCACCCACACACGCATGCACTCACACACGCATGCACTCACCACCAGCGCATGCACTCACACACGCATGCACTCACACACGCATGCACTCACACACGCATGCACTCACACACGCATGCACTCACACACGCATGCACTCACACACGCATGCACTCACACACGCATGCACTCACACACGCACTGCATCACACACACCCACACACACACACATGCACTCACACACGCATGCACTCACACACGCATGCACTCACTCACACATGCACTCACAACACGCATGCCGCACTCAACACAGACACCACACACCCACACACACCCATGCCTCCCAACCCTCCTGCACTCCCAATAGACCCTCCGTCTCCCTCCCTCCCACACCTTCACTCCCCCCGCGCATGCACTCAAACACACGGAAAAACACCCACACACCACACACATGCACTCACACACGCATGCACTCACACACGCATGCACTCACACACGCATGCACTCACACACGCATGCACTCACACACGCATGCACTCACACACGCATGCACTCACACACGCATGCACTCACACACGCATGCACTCACACACGCATGCACTCACTCACGCATGCACTCACACACGCATGCACTCACACACGCATGCACTCACACACGCATGCACTCACACACGCATGCACTCACACACGCATGCACTCACACACGCATGCACTCACACACGCATGCACTCACACACGCATGCACTCACACACGCATGCACTCACACACGCATGCACTCACACACACCCACACACACACACATGCACTCACACACGCATGCACTCACACACGCATGCACTCACTCACACATGCACTCACACACGCATGCACTCACACACACCCACACACACACACATGCACTCACACACGCATGCACTCACACACACCCACACACACACAACACTAATATTGCTTTCTACCAATAGGTAGTACTAGCTGAACATTAAAAATAATAACAATTGGGACCGAAGGGTGTTCAGATAATCAAAATGTTCAGATAATAGATTTCTTACTCTACTGGCTGAGTAGAGCTTTCAAGTGCTGTGGGGCTCTTACATCTGTCTACATCTACAGCCTAAGTACATCCCAGATGTTGTAGTATCCCCCTAGCATCCTTCATTGGGAGTTTCCCAGACAAATCCTAGAACTGTAGCAGCTACTGTTCAATCTACAGGCCTTAAATTGAAATAAAAGGGGTGTGGTTTCCCGTTGGTTAATTAGGATACGCAACGTCCTACTGTAACTGAAATAATTGGTGAGCAAGCGAAGCAAACCAGACACTCTTGGCTATAGATAAATGCAAAGTTTTGTATATGTTTATGCATGGGCTTGGTACGTCACCTCTCTTTATGTAAATGGGCGGAGTTTCATTAACGATCAGTACCATTTTAAAAAAAGTTTCGTAAAATATCTTGTAGCTGTTGCTTTCGTTACATGGAACGTAGAAATATTCTAAACCTAGGCATAGGCTCACTAGAAGCGGAGTGCTCAAAGCGCAGTGTGGCGAGCGAGCCCAGCTATACAAAACAAAACATTGTCAGACAGGATGTCATTAGAGACTGTCCAACATGGTGAGAGACCAGGCTGTGCAATAGGCAGTTTAGTTTTGGATCAAACAACTTAGTGGTATTATTGGGTCAAAAAAGATAAAAGTATTGTTAGGTGTTTGAAAATAATTATGACCCGTACCACAAATATTTGACAATTTAGCTACTGTTGTTTGTGCATAGCCAGGCTAACTCGCTCGACACACTGTGCTTTCAGCATGCCCCTAGTAATATGTAACAATAATAACAATTAGCGTACTCTTTAGCATTATCACACACACATGCATATACACCCAACAAGGAAACACAACACAGACCAAGCTTATTCAATCTAACTCCCATTTTGGGAGGAAAATATTAATTTGATAAACTAGAAATATGAACGTACAACCGATCTCCCTCCTCCCCCTCCCCCGATAAAAATTTATAAAAATTTCTTTTTCATGGGCAAAGTTAACCACCAGTCTTAAATTGGCTACAATGCGAGTAAAATATGCATTGTTGCAAAATGTTTTTTTTCAATTTCCATTTATACCTAAAAGTGTACAACTTCATTACAAGTAAATATGGCTTAACGTCACTCACATATCAATCAAAATCCAACTACATATAGGCACGAAGACACATGCAACCACACATGTCTCATATATGCCCTCACACACACACTTGAGTTGGGTAGCACACTGGATGTAAATCTTATTGAATATTGTCGAAATGCTGCGTTCAGTCCAATTCACACAAGACATGCATACAACTTTTGCATGAGATTCAGTAGAGATAACTGTTTATCCTTGCCCTGGACAACTATTAAAGAGACAGCACAAATTGTTGTATGATGCTTTAAGGCACAGCCTGACTGATGTATCATTGGGCTCCTAGCAGCTTTTGTCTCATCTGCTGCACACAAATGATAGCCAGCTATACTCAGCAGTCGATGTGATAGTTGTATCTAGTGCATAACTCACTGAGGGTTCACATGTATGTGTGAGATGTGGTATGCATAGAAAAAGATCCCCTACTCTAAGTATATTTATAGAACCTAATATTGCACCACACAGATGCACTCTTTTACACTACTGACCATTGATTGTATCAAGAAAAACAAATTTGATAAAAGTCTCTCTTTGCTCTACAGTTCCTGAAACAGTGTACAATTTGGGCTTAATTAGAATTTTACTTTTGTAATATTATTGCTGTATTAAAGGAGTTGGTGAGCGGAATTAAAGAAATAAATAAAAAAAGAAAGAAAAAGAAACAAAACTGTACTTATCCAACGTAGAAATAAATTATCTAATATCAGATATTGTCGTGTAATGGGTGCAATTCAGAAATACATACTACCAAAATTTGCAAGTACTTTTGGCCCACAGTTTGAAAATAATCAAGAAACAAACCAGAACGACAGATCTTAACTTTGGCTTTGGAAAACCATGACAGACGAAATGTAAATTGGGGAGAAGGGGCTCAACCACTTGGTTTGAAGTCTCATTGAGATAATGTGACTTAGCCCCAAGTTAGTAACTAGCACATGCACTGCCAATCTGTATTTCATTTCAAGGGAATGAAATTGACGAATTAAAGGTCATAATCTTTAAGATTTAGCTGATCTTAAATTCTATATAATTTTCATCTCTACAAACATAGTCTACACACATTACAAGTGCACACACATGCCGATACACTCACATGCACATACACTCACATATACATATAAACACTTGTACATACACACACATGCACATACACTCACATGCACATATACACACATGCACATATACACACATGCACATATACACACACATATACATATACACACATGCACATATACACACATGTACATATACACACATGTACATATACACACATGTACATATACACACATGTACATTACACACATGTACGTATAAACACATGTACATATACGTACATATACGCACATACATTCACATGTACATATACACACATGCACATACACTCACATGCACATATACACACATGTACATATACACACATGTACATATACACACATGTACATATACACACATGTACATATACACACATGTACATTACACACATGTACGTATAAACACATGTACATATACACACATGCACATACACTCACATGCACATACACTCACATATACATACACTCACATGCACATACACTCATATATACATATACACACATGCACATACACTCACATATACATACACTCACATATACATACACTCACATGCACATACACTCACATATACATATATACACATGCACATACACTCACATGCACATAGACTCACATGTACATATAAACACATGTACATAAACACATGTACATATACATATAAACGCATGTACATATAAACACATGTACATATACACACATGCACATACACATTACACGTGTATCCTACTTGTGCCCACCAATCAACACATACACACACCATAACATGGAGTA
>WLWD01004720.1_pt1 | contig 30735 bp, 23 predicted proteins | sample 6712731 | NCBI WGS metagenome assembly WLWD01 (sample SAMN12718690, study PRJNA576275) | sponge metagenome | isolation source: marine sponge | host: Mycale hentscheli | place: New Zealand: South Island, Marlborough, Capsize Point | collected 2014-11-01
TGTTCAGTTGACTTCTATTTTAGGCTACTAAAACTTCTCTTTATTCTGAAACTGTTTTTACTTGTTGGTTAGTTGTTTTTGTTTTGTTGTTGTGGTTGTCTTTGTATTAGCTAGCTGTGAGCGTAATTTGCTAAGTAGGTAGGATCAAAACCATTTTAGTTGTTGTGAATGAGGACATTTATTTTTTTAAATAATAATGCATTGCTAATTGGTACCAGTCTGTAATATCAATTATCTGAATAATGAGCAAGCTGTTTGATCCACAGCTGCAGGCATTTGCTTTAACTATGAAGGGTTTAAAATAATGTCTTGATTCCTTACATTATGTGCTGGCAGCTGATTGGTCAGTTGTTAGCGCATGCTTTCCAGCTGTTTCCATGTTAGCTGTTTTGTTATCACTTTTGTTTTTAATCTCATACTTGTGGTATGTACTAGGTTTTTAGTTGAATAATTTGGATGGTTATGCAAGTATATACTTTACATAGCTACATCAGTGTTAGTTCTTTATAAATGCATTGTTGTAGATTGAAATTATGAGGTTGTACAGTCTGTGTCTTGCCTTGTTGATTTTGCTGATCACCTCTATCTTAAATCCTCCACCAGTCGTCCTTGACAAATACTATCACAACACTCTTGACAACCTTTCTCTATACAATTCTTCTCACATTTCCCCTCCTTTTCCTGTACCATCCACTTACTATAGTTCACGTGGTGAGTTAATTTAAGCTACAATCAGTAATCCAGTAACTTGCTACATGTGACACCAGTTCACTATCTGAAGCAACAATTGGTTGTGATTGTTGCTTGCAGACCTTGCTCTAAGCAAATATATGTGACTTCATTACAGCTGGTGAAGATTTATTAGGGGATTTTGTTTAGCTGGCATACATGAATGGTGGTCATGTTATGTCAGAGCTTGCATGATTGTGCATAATGTTAAGTTGTCCATGTGATCATAAAGTCTTCGTTCATTTGACATAGTCAAGCGAGGGTTGACATCTGCCCATATTCCTTCCCAGGATGGAACCTACAGGCCTCATGCAGTCAGATGGGAAGAGGCCAGATGGCTGATGTCTGCCGGTATGGGATGCCAATTGCCCTGACACTCAAGCGGCTTCTTACAGAACACATGCCACTAGCATGTTGAGGAAGGTTGCAGAAGCTGCAGAGGAGAGGAAGAAAAAAAAATATTGGGGCCTTCCTCCTGGTCATTTTTTCGTACCAGTAGCCACCGAGTCTTTGAGAGGAATTGATCCAAGTCTCCCAGAAGGAGTAGGGATGCAGGATTAGAGGAGAAACTATAAAACCAAGATCAACATAGTATTTGATCCAGCGTCTATGGGTTGCAGTCCAGCAAGGGAACAGTGCAGCAGTACAGGGAGAAAAAAAAAAAAAAAAAAAAAACCACTCAAAGGGTCATTTTGGTAGGAAACAACAAAACAACAAAACAATCCTTGATCATTCACCAGTTCAGAGTCGAGATTTAGTACTAAATAATAATAATAATAATAATAATAATAAATATTAGTGCAATAAAATTTTTTTTTTTATTGAACTAGCTCTGCTGCATGATGAACAGTTAGCTAGCTAATATTCCAGTGGGAATATCTAGACTAGCTTCATTGGAGTCGTTTGTTGTACCGTTTTATTGATAACGCTATCATTCTCCAAGAAAATATTTTTTTCTTCATCATCCAATATATGTAGGTTCCTTCCTCACTTGCCACTTAGTTGCCACATTAGACATCCACTCTCAAGTCATCATATTCACTCAGCAATCCATGGACACAAACTAAGCACACACACACACAATATTATTGTTGCTTCAATGGAGAACTTTTCATTTCTACGATCACATACACACCCACACTTCCAGGCTTAATCTAGGGGGAAGGGGAGAGCCCCACCCCTTAAACCACCCAACTCATCTGCCCCCCCGCCCCCCCCCCCCCCCCACATAACACATCCAGAAAAAGAAAAAAATCTCAACTTTCTTGAATAAAACATGTACAGCTGGCACATTGACCATGGATCAATGGACAACAACAAAATGTGTGATTGAGATAGTGTTTAGTGTAAGCAAAGTATCACTACTAGTCACATCCTGCTGACCTGTAGAAATAGGATACAAGCATTTAGGACATGTTATAAGGTGTAGGTCTATATGGCATTTACACTACTGAGGGCCAAAAGCCCAAGGTAATCCAAATATTGTACAGACCGAACCAAGTGGTGCAAGAGGAGTAGACCCTTATTCTCTGTATTGGACTGCGACTGTTCTGGCCATTTGAAATAATTTTGTGGCACTCTTCCAGTTCACAAAGTAGGTGATAGCTTTCAAATATCAATAGCCTTCCTCGCCCAGTTCTCCATTGTAAGTTCAAAGTGCAAGTCCAACCAAACTGACAAAAAATAATAATAATAACTTGACCATACCGACACTCATAATGCTGATGACATCAATCAAAACTTCTGCTTGTAGATGGTTTCATTAGGAATAAATATGTCATGCAATAAAATTGCAGGAGTACAGTGTCGATGAATAGTCTCACTGAACTAAGGTTTGGTTGGTCATTTTGAAAGTTTTGTTAATCATTCGATGGCATACCTCCAGCAAAAACAACCACATCCAACTGATAAATCTGATTGGCCAGTTCGAATGAACTATGATACCAGTGTGTGTGTGAGTATATATTATGCATGTATATATGTTTGTTTGTTTGCTTGTTGGTGCTTATAAGATCAAAGCTAAGTGTGGGTTGTGGGAAAAAGTCATGTTTTGATTATTCCCGAGGTAAAGGTGAGAGATAATGGGAAATGAGTGAGTTACAGAGCCAGACTTTTCTATTATGTAATCAAATACCACGCATGTGTTGTTCTCAGAAACATTGCTTTCAGCCAGAGGTTCAAAAAGGGCGGGCTGTGCCACTATTTAATCCATATTTTTTTAACCAATTATGTCAATTACGAATGACGTAACACAAATGTATGTATGTATGCATGTATGTATGTATCTATGCATGCATGTATGTATGTTATGTATGTACACTAACACATTCCACATCATGTGAGTGTTCAGGATATTGAACATTTCTATATGAATGCTCTGAACATGCATTAAAAACATAACTCGTACTATACTTTAGGGTCCTGAAGGCCTTTCATCAGTGCCTGACTACTTTGCACAAGTGAACTATCCTTGTTTTGTAGTATGAACTTCAGAGTCACCATTCCCATAACCTCCTAGTAAAACATATTGCAATGTTCCTAGTGAGGGCTCATCCACTACATAATCACATCACCCACCACCACCATAAGTAGCATTGGCCAGCAAATGCAACAAGCAAGCTACTCTCAGGTCTTACTCATTAACATATGGTTACACATGTATGTGCCTGCATGTGTTCATATGTGCCAAATGTGTGTATGTATGTGTGTGTATGAATAATGTGCATGCTGCTTAGATGTGTGCGCATCACCTTCGAGCATGACTGTGTGCATGTGCATATTGCGTGCACGCACACGTGTATGTATGCATGTGCAAGTGTGAGTGTATGTGCATCATGTGTGCGTACGAGTGTATGAATGTATGTGTGTGCACCATGTGTGTGTATGTGCATGTGTGTAATGATATATTGCCTCACTTCATGTGAATATAGGCACAGGCTTTGAAGACTAAAACAATTCTCTGAAAAGTTTCATAAAATGTGACCGGTTTTGGGAAAATCGGCCTAAACGCGGCATCTAAAGTTTTCTAATTTGTTCTACCAGTAGGCTGCACGGGGCCTTGGGATGCCGTCCTCCTAATTTGGAAGCTGTAGCACAAGCCGTCTTCGCCCTACGCACTACAACACTTCAGTATTTTTGCTAAACTTATTATTGCTGATTTCGAAAAAACGCCGGGTAAAGGCGTTGCTAAGGTCAGGGGGCGTGCCTTGTGTCCGTATACTATTGCTGCGTGTCTCCGGGACACTATGGAATAAACCGGTTACAGGCGGATTGAAAGAAGTCTAAACTGCTTAATGCAGGGCTCCTTAAGAAACTATGATGGCGAGAATTGCGTGAGTACGTGAATTATGTAGAATAGTAAGTGAATTAGTTAGCTACAGTTTTTTCCCCGCTGTTAGTGAAAAGCCCGCCAATAATTTCTTAGCAACTCTCCGTACTCTAGTCCAACCGGCTAGTGTTTCTAGCCTCCTAGTGTGAGTTCTAGAGCACGCCAGAGCTTACAACTGTGTCATAAGCTAGAGCTAACTGGTGTCTATCCATTTCTGCCATAAAAAATTTTTCGAAAAAAATCGACCCATAAGGCTTTACCCGGGATACTGAAAAAAATTGTTTGCCGCGTTTAGGCCGATTTTCCCAAAACCGGTCACAAATAAGCAGGTGTCACAGTTGGTAATCTGGCATAAAAACAATAATTTAAACAATTATTCTTCACCACCGTTATTATTTCGCGACTCTCCAAATTAAATCAACAACAATCTACTTCTTGCATAAAGCACTAAAATTCTTTTTGTAGAACAGAATATATGTACAGTAGACCTTCACTTATCCGACCACCTTGGACTGAGGGTTGTTCAGATAAGTTAAATGTTGGGATATGCAAAATGAGTCATTTTGAACATAGGAAACCGATTTAGTCTCTATTTAATGTACAGCAAAATTCCAATGAATATAATTATAGTTCACAACTGGTGTTCAGATCAACAGAAATTCGGATAAAAGGGGTTCGGATAAGTGATGATCTACTCTATATATTCAGTTTGAGCCAAGCTGCATGCTGTTTAGTATCAATGTTGGCAGTCTTATTTTTCAACCATTCCCTGCATGCTCGAGGTAGCATTGATAAGTGTAATTAGATCATTAAATGTCTCAAAATTAAACTCATTACCAAGAAATGTAAATATAAGCAATATTTTTTTTCCATTTTATCACATTAGTTGTGAAATATCTAGCAGTGAAAGAGCTAATGTCCCAATTAGCTTCAATGAAATAATTTTACTCCTCAGTCTGTTGAGTGTGTGTGCTAGAAACTTATTAATAATGACATTGATAGGTATTGGTACACGTACCTGTATACATGGACATACATGGACATTGATAGGTATTGGTACATGTACCTGTATACATGGACATTGATAGGTATTGGTACATGTACCTGTATACATGGACATTGATAGGTATTGGTACATGTACCTGTATACGTGGACATTGAAAATATAAAGCACAGTGAAGCAACCTAGCTAAGCAAAGGCAGCTCGGCATACAAATGACCAACTATAACCTATGTATGTGTTGGTTTACATAAGGTAAAGTACATGTTACTGGTTTAGGACAGCTTAATTTGGTAAATGAAAAATATTCTCATCATATACCTTAATGCACACACACACACACACACACACACACAACACCTATAGCACACTGCAACAGCTTAAAAATATTAAATGCTTCCTATTATGAATTAATGTGTATGTCGTGTGTGTGTGTGTGTGTATGTGTGTGTTTGTATGCGTGCGATTATCCAAGTGGTGTATGTATGTAAGTGGGGTGTGTAAATATGTCAGGTATGTGTGTAGGGAAGTCAGGGTGGTGGCGAGGGGGTATGTTTCTTCACAAACTTTCGACTTGGCAATAGTTCTCTCACCACACTGCACTATTGGAGTGCATGCCCAGTTCAATGGTGAAGTTCTATTACATGCACATCAAGTGGTATGCATTGTGGCAACCAAACGATACTTACCTTCTGTATTGCATACTTTAATTAACTAAAGCATAAGCAAACAACCCACTACTTGGCCAGACAACAGATCATACTGTATATAGCATCCTCAGCAGTGTACAGTTGGCTACACTTTTTGCACACTTACTTCGACACACTATTTATTAAAAAAAGAAAAAAGAAAAAAAAAGAAAAAAGAAGAAGCTGGAATGATGCTTACTAACATTTTATGGCAGTAAAACCAACCCCGGTGAGTCTAATTATCTGTTTAGAATGTTTCTCCATCCCATCAAACTTCAGAAACAGCTATCAAGATGGTACTGATCATTACAAATAATCTGCCCACATCACTCATTAATAATACACTCAACCTCTCTTATCTGTTCTTCTTCTAAGTTATGGACACCTCTGTAAGTTATGGACACCTCTGTAAGTTAGTAACTAATGGACACACCTCTGCCTACCGGATGCACACACAGCCACTATTAATGTGTATTGACAACGTGCAATATTTGTGGTAAAGGTACATCTGTTTACTATTGATCCCAATAAAAAAGGCTCGTTTCTAACTTCCGGACATTTCATAGTATGGACACATCTTGGTCCAAGACCGTCCGGATAATAGAGGTTCAAGTGTAGTACTCATGCTCTCTCTATTCCCAGTAAGTGAAGATATTGGCAGAGGACTAAGAATTAGTCAAACACAATTGTTGGCACGACATACCGTATTCACTGTAATTATAGCGCCACTTGGACTGGAAGTATTCTCCACACTTAGATGCAGAGATTTTCATGTTCTCTTGTGTTCAGGCAGTTGATTCCTGACAGAACAGTAAAAATTGATTTGTAGAGTGAAACCCTTATATTTCAATTAGAAATAATGTTAATAAAATAAAGCCCAGTACAAACAGCAAAAGTTATCTCATTAAGTGCCACATTAATTGGAAGTGTGTATTAAGTTTATGGCACTTTATAATGAATACGACACTTACAGAAAGCAGTTGCAAAACAACAACAGCAAATGATACCTGATAAAGTAGTGAAAACCAAAAGAAAACAAACAAAAACAACAACAACACGGGCAACACCATCCCACAACAACACGGGCAACAACATCCACCAGTGTATAATACTCTGTTCCCAAGAGCACATTTTTCTCTTTATATTAAATGAAGCAAAAAAAAAAAAAAAAAAAAAAAAGAAGAAGAAAGGAATTAAAATCTGCTCTGTTCTTCACAAATATATTCTATTCAGCAATAAAAGCTACATTACCAGTAACAGTAGAGTCAGTTATCCGAAAGGGTACTGTAGTAGCACGTGCACATGAAAAATTGCTCAACTACACCCTAACTATAAGACTGGAGGGACCCTTCCTACTATGGCTCCAATGATGCCCCTGCTCTTCATTCCCCCACCCCAGCATTTAACCACACTCTCTTACCATTAAATCTCAATATAAACACTTTCCATTTTGGAGTTGCCAGCAGCAACTATGCTGCAACTCTCAATAGCCACATAACTCAAGTGTTATAGTATTAGCTACCACCTAAATATTGTGTTTCCTTGCTTCTGTTTTGTCACTCACCCGGAGTTTCAGTAGTTTCAGCGTTTAAGACACAGAAGAGACAACACCGCACACATCCTGGCCAAATCTTTCACCACCAAAAATTATGAGCGCAGAATTATTTGAGCACCTCACAGTCATTGGTGGTGTGTTCGCAATTTATACCACTTATGGTATAAGTATAGAGGTGCCCAAAGCTGGTGTCGACCCTATACCAAACCTATGAACTACAGGTAAAGGGTTTCATTACACATTAACCATAGAGGAGGACATATGGGGTACTATGATAATATTTACTATGATAATATTAAAATCATTTTCCATGAGCTGTTAGTAGGTACATTAAATACACATTGTATTCAGTATACTTTAAAAGCTACTTATGGTGTCAAAAAGTTTGAGAAGAATTGAATTTTATTATTTAATAAACTTAATTCTACTTAATTAATTGTTTATGCTCATTTGTGCAACATACATATGTTTTCTTAGTTCACTCATATTTTATGATGGTGAATGAAACTATTTACACATTAATAGTCATAATATAATTTATAGCAATTTATGGAATAGATGACTCATTCTAGTCCAGATTTAATGCAAACTTGGCAAGGAGCAAAGAATAGCTGGTCCCATTTTCATCAATAGTCTAAAGAAGTCTTTCTTTTTGTAGGCTTTAATTTCTTTAGTTTATTTTTTTTTCCCCTAAGAAACTCAGCATGATGTAAGATATACTACTATTATCTTTTATATAATAATACGCTTTGTGTGTCAGTAACGACGACTACCGACACAGTCGGTAACTAAAAAGTGGGTGTAATAGTAGACGAGGGAGGGCGGCGTAGGTTTCAAAATGAAGGCAAAGTACGAAAGAGAAAGCTAAACGCGATTAATAAAAAAAAAAACGGTTGGAATCGGCGAGGCAAGGCAGCGTAGGTTTAAAACAGAACAGAAGAGAAGGAAATAAGGTTAGTGATTAGCTAATTGTAACTAAAAAGCAAGTAGCGTTGACAGTAAAGTCAGCGTCGGTTTCAAAAAGGAAGGCAAAAGTATGAAAAAGAAGGCAAAAGTATCACAAAATAAGTCCACTATCATTATTCAAGAAGAAAGAGCTGAAGAAAGGAGAGTGGAGGCTAAGAAAAGCTCAGATAGTTCAGAAAAAAGAGAGCCAGAGAGGGAAACTTATGTAGCCTTAACCAATGGTAGAAAATGATAACTGAGTAAGAAAAGTGTGCTACTGCATTCTTACTTTATAATATGTTAAGCGCCACTATGTGGTGGGGTACTTGCCAGTTAAAATAATATTATGATACAACATAATGTTTTGTAAAAGTTAAACACAAAAGTATAAAATAACAGCAGTAACAACAATAAGTTATAGTTAAAGCATGAGCGCTTAGTTTCTAGTCGATTTATTGCACGACAGCCCGAGGGCCGTAGGCCCGAGGACTGAGTGCGATAAATGTACTAGGCACTAAGCGCTCATGCTTTAACTATTTTAAATACCGGGCAAGTGTTATTGCACACTTGCCAAGTTATTACACCTGACAACAATATAGCAACGGTATTTAACATGACTTAAGCCCTAACTTCACATTAAATGTATTATTTTTGTTTAGGCAGTGTACCTAAGGTATTTTCAAAACAGAAACTGCAGAATATTTTATTTTTTAATCCAAGAGATGAAAGAAAAGGCAAGCTAACATGTAAACATCTCAGTGGTCATCATGGAATGTTCCCTACCACCAAAATCTCTAAACTATTAGTTTTGACAATCCATGTCTTCCAAGCTTTCCATACTTCATTTTCTGCAGTTGAGTAGTACAAATTATGTGTTTTTTATTATTATTAAGAAAAGATTATAGTCTTACTATTGAAACACACTACACATTTAAATACTGCAATCGTTTGATTCTAATGTTAGCTTTTTATATTAAAAATTAGTAGCTATGCTTATTTATTTAATAATAATAATAATATTATGATAATATTATTATACTGAAAACTTCATGTAAATAACATTATTATACGAAGTCAACATTATCTTACAAATTTTCTTTTTTTTTTGTAATTTTACACTAACTATTCTCTAAAGTAGCAAATTGACTCTCAGTATCTAAATGACTTATTTTAATATTAAAAATTGAAACAAATTCAAGTAGGGTTCAAAATTTACTATATTTTGAGTACATATGTTAAATAAGTAAAAAAATGTGCATTAAAATGATAAATTATTATTGAAATTATTTATAATAAAAACATGCTATTAAAGATGTATATACAGTCAGTCAGACAAGTTTTATTTGTGGTATCCAATGAATATTAAATTGATTATGTGCAAAAAACACTATATCTTGGATATTATAATCCAATTAATTACTATGAACACAGGGAAATATTTCCTTGACTTACTTTAATGAATTTCCTGTGTGGCAACAGGTTTTAGACCTTGGTCAGTACACAATATAGAATAAACGTAGAGGTCGCGTTTATAATTTAATGCTATTCTCCGTACTCGTTTACCACATTCTGAGCTCCCCAGAGGTCCGGGTAAAAAAGAAAGAATCCTCGGCATGCCCTTTCACCACTAGCTCCTTCTATTCAAATTCAAAAAGTAGCCTGGCAAAGAGAACCCTCCATTATACTTCACTATCCTTTTTAGTCGATCCACGCCACGTTTACAACGAGTGCCCTAACTAAAAAACACTATATTTAATCATTTATGGGAGTATTACTCAAGTCCATCATCAGTGCCATGCATGTGTATATACCAAAGTATTTCTTTATTGAAAAGTATCTTGCAGAACTCTGATAGCCGTATATCTTTTGTAGCTGAATCTAGCTGCGTCAATATCAAACAGTACTTTTCTTCTTTCTCTATTTAAATCCCTCCATTCTCTGTTGTTTTTTCCTTGATTGTTTGTTAATTGTTTTGTCGTCTGTTAAGATGCTCATGACATGTATATGACATTGTTTGTACACAAGTTGCTGTAATGTATACTAAAATGTTCTCTCTTGGAAGTCGGTGACAAAACTGTCCGCCGTCATTTTCCATTTATCGCAAAATATGTACCCGGCTGCGCCCTTTTATACGCGACCTGCTCGTTAATGATGCTTAATTTGTGAATTGTGCATACTTCACTTTACCAAAGTAACCTCAGAGTAACTGTTTCAATTGTGAATAAACATGCAAGCAATATGCAATACAGAGACAGCAAGTCAGTGATGCCACATGTGTAGTAGCCAGTAAAAACTTTATTTAGTTAACAAACATACTTGTAGTTTACATTCAGTGTTTGTGATAACCAGATGCTTCACATATATAAACAAACAGGCACATAATTCCAATAGTATAATTGTATTCTTGGAGAGTGTATTATACTTATGTGCAATATGATGTTTGGTGGAGCAATCCATGGATTTCCACACAATTGAAGAAAAATGCTATCAGAGGCGCATCCAGTGCTAATTTAGAGGCTACCAAATATAGGTTAAAACTTCTCAAATGTAGTATTATTTGGACACTATGAATGAAAAACATAAATTAGCATGCAGTATTTTAATGAACAAAAGTGCCTGTAATAGTAGTACTCTTATACATTATAATTAAAAAAAAAATTGTCTGGAGGTGGGTTGGAGGTGTCTTAATTTTTCATTTCCTCACCCCATCCCTTTTTAACTTTTCCTTGTATATTGTCACAGCAGTATAAAACCTTTTATTGTGCTAACTTTATTATTTATTATTTCAGGTTGATATTTGAGAATCCTATACTACATAGGCATAATAAATTAGTTTTTGTGGGTATCCCTACCTATTATCACATCATAAATGAGGGAATAATATTTAATGGTAGTTCTGCTTTATGCAGAGTAGTTCAATCATACAGTAAAAAGATTATTGAGATATGTACTAGTAAACAGTTCAGTTCATACTGAAAATGAACTTAACAGCATTGATTTGTTTTTCCCAATGCTTTGGAAAGATTTACATAGATTTTAGATTAAACATATTCTTAACAAATTTAAGTACTTAGTTTAATTTAATAAACAGTACGAATTTTAAAACTATATTTTTATCTTAGGCTACATTTTAATCAATTTTTAATTCAAAGGTAAAAACAACAAAAAACTGTGTTCTTATACGTCTAAATATACAATTATATCTAGAAATATTTAACAAAGCTGACATTTCCAGAAAATTAGCTAGAAAATATAGCATATCCTGTCGCCACATAAAAATTCTACTCTACATAAACTAGGACACAATGTACAAAGCAAATCCACTACCAAAAAACAATAAAAATATCAAGTGTTTAACAACATTTAAGTCTAATTTGAGTCATTGGAATATACAGTATTTTCTGCTTGAAAGACCTCTTGAATATATCCAGTAATATCCTGATTTAATTCCCGAGCGAATATTTTTAGGTCTGTACAGGAATTAGCTGAATTATTGAATAGCTGACCAATGGGTTGAAATCCAAATCTGTTGGTTAATATATTCACAGTTTTTTGTGTGACTTCCTCTATATTAATTGAGCTTGGGCAAACTTGTAGTTCTTGAAAATTATTGATGTTATTATCTAAGTGCACACAAGTTGACATAAAGCATACTATTGAAGGCATATCATTTTAGGTACATCATCCAAACATTTTGTACATAATTTAATCAGTATTGATAAAAGATTATTAATTCATGTAATGTATGAAAGGACATAAAATTACTAATCTATTTTTAAATATCAACTTTAGATTCTCTGTTTCCATAACAAAGCAATGTTCATTTCATCACTCATAAGTTTTTATGTAGTTGTGGTACCAAAACTGAGTCATTGGAAAACAGTAGAAGGATAATTTACTTCGTATGTATGTACATTTTTTACTTCACGAATGTAACCATGAGACTTACATAATAGCCATAATAGTTGATAAAAACCAGATACTTTTTAAGTCTGCTAAAACTATAGAGTGAATGGACAAAATTAAGCACAATACAGTAAAGCTTACCTGACTGTAAGAAAGCATAAAACATATTATTTGAACACCAAGTATAAAAAGTGTCGCTATGCTTTGTAAGGGTAATCTAACTAACTCTAATGTCAACGACTTAACATCATATTCCATAATAACTAATACTTTTTTTTAAACATAATGATAATTTTCAATGTACTCTAATTCAGAAGCATAATTTTTAATAATGATTTCATAGTTTGCAAGGGAGCAACTTTATACATATAATATAAAATATTTATAATATTTGTTTTGTGATATTAAGCATCAGAATGATCGATTGTGCATTTGTACAGATTATATTGTAATATGTACTTTATATGCCAGACAAGTACATTTTAAGCATAATAAATTTGTTAGAATATCGAAAACTGTATAGATCAAGCGGGTCCTATGCTATTTTTATTGATGTAAGTATAATAGATTAAGAAAAACAATTCCTTATATAAATAGTTAAATAATGCTCAGATTCTGTAAATATAAATAAATTATTTGTATACATACATTAATCATATAATATACATTAATCACACTTACTTTCTTCAAATGTTCGTATAGTAAAAGAGGTAGTGCTAGTTGCAGTACGACCGTGTGACAATTGACTTGTTACTTCACAAGTAAACATTATGCCATGAGTATGTTGAGATATTGGGTCACTTAAAATTAAGAGCAACTCATTTTCTTTTATTTGTGCTGTAGAAAATGAAACATTATCAGTAGTAGTGAGCCACCGAATAGAAACTACGGTAAGATTACTGAAACAAATTACACTTGCAGTAGATCCAATGATATATGCATCACTATTTCCAGAAAGATCTATAGCTGTTAATAATAAAGTCAGTTAATTTAAATATAGTTGTATTATAAAGTGCTATTCTTACATTTGACATCGTCAGTAGCTCCAGATTCACTGCCTCTGCTATTACTAACAGTACAGCTGAAGATTCCAGTGTAATCTGACAATGTATTACTGGATATGTATAGAAGGTTGTGGTAAGTGGCTCTGGCAGTATCTACTATTATTTTACTCTGTGAGTAAGATCCTCCTCTTCTATTCCAAGTTAGATTAGTGACAGGTCCTCCAGTAGATATACAAGTCACAACACCAGTTGTAGTGTTGTATGCTAGAGACTGTACTGTAGGTAATCCTTACAGAATAGATGTAAAAGTATTTGGAATGAACATTAAAATTACTGTCACGTTCAGACCCTTCATTAAAAATTACTAGATTGAAACTTTCTCTCTTAAAGGGGTCTAGGGAGAATCATAGGCATAATTGTGAACAAAAATAAATCTCAGTTGTCGCCGAGGAATCAAACACAGGACCCCTAGTTTGAGCCACCAGTGTTCTAGCTGAGCTACGATAACCCACAACTTCAAAGACCTTTGTATTTCTCATTTTACCTTTATACGGTATAATTGTACTGCTTGCTGCAGTCTTGTACTTGACAGACACCTCTACCTCTAGGAAGGAGCCATAATTAGTAGATTTAAAAGGCTTTATCATCGCAATTATCAAATCAATCCTTTTCAATCCACTAATTATGGCTCTTTTCCGAAGGGGGCAGTGTTTCAAAGGTGTTCTGATGGCACATAATTGTTGGTTCGTTGAGTACAAGGCTGCACCAAGCAGTACGACTCAACAGTATGAAAGCAAAATGTAAACGTCTTGGATGTCTTGAGTTATTGTATCTCAGTGGCTAGATCACTGGTGGCTAAAGACAGGGGTCCTGGGTTCAATTTCCTGGCGACAACCGAGATGCTTTCACATTTTACCTTTGCTTCTCTCTAGAACCCTGAAGTGTGAAAGTTTCAATCTAATAAATTATGCATATACACATACAGATAATATACAATCAGCTACAGAGTCATTTTTATTATAATTTTTGCAGTTATAATTTAGCAAGCACAGTGATTTAAGTACAAAAATATTCAAGTGGTATGCAAGTTTCTAGCTGTTTAGATTTCTCCACAATACATTAATGAACATGCTGGTGGTTATGTGGATAAGAAGTATTATCAGTGAGAGGGCAAGTTATTTACAAAGAAATGGGCATGTCATCAATGTAGGAAGCTTTGTCATTATTACCAAGACTGCTGGAAGCTGGCTGCTGAAACGTATTTGTTGATCATGTTATAGTGGTTGTACTTTTGTGAAAACTTAATAACAGATTCTGGTGCAATGTTTGAATTTTTTCTGCAGTCTATTCAATGCTACTTTCGTTTCCCTGCTCCCAAGTATTATGATGAATGGTGAGACACTATTGAAAATACTAATTTGGTTACTTTGTGGTTGACAACTATTAGTACCACACTTCACAGCCACCAGGCAAGAATAGAACACTTAATGAAAGTTAGGCTTGCTACAACATTGACCACTTTCGTTAAAGGCAAATTCATCTCACCCAAAATTTAGAAGAGTTATTTTTTATTTCTCTGATTTGATCTTTCACTTAGGCAATTTTATTTAGTTCTGGAATGCAAAGTTTATTCCAGAGTTCTAGCTAGTCTTCTTGGCAGTATTGATCTTGTAGCCTATCCCAAACTTCTTTAATGCGATCAATCCCATCCAGAAGGCATAAAATGAAATCCAGCATAATTATAAGACACAGTAGCCACATCCAGACAAAATATTACATTTCATAAATAATTGTAAGATTGCAAAAGCCCTGCTTAGTCAGAGCTGCAACCTCAATAGGTGTTTTCATTGGGGTTTTTTAAATAAGCCCCACGTCTAATTCTATTTTAACCTGGACCTTGAGTGGATTAAGCACTACATTCAACCTTCAGCCATTGACAATAGAATTAAAGCATATGAAAGGTGACTTCCAGCAAGTTAATACTGAAGTCCTTGACTGAAAACCTATTGGCTGTGCTATCCTTCACTAACCGAGTGGGGCAAAGAAACGTGATAATACTTTTCTGTAAGTAGTATAATTGATAAGTACACTCGAATGGGGCAAAGAAATTTGATGCCACTTTCATCATTTACTTGACATCTGTATATCCCAGTTTGTATGAGTACATTGTCACGATGCAGTAAGACTGTATTATTTTTTTATTAGTTCTTTTAGTTGTCTGTTTACTTAATCTATTGCATATAAAAGTGACTCACAACAAGTCTAAACAACCAAGTGGGAGACATAATTACTTGTTAATATTATTATGTATATAGCTAAACTAAGTCACTTAATGTGTGTGGTAGTGGACCATTGTTTATTGCATAGGTTACGAAAATAGTGTGCTGTGTTGTTCGTACTTTAACGCTAAGGACTTTTTAGACACAATCTTCATACAATAAAAAATAATGAACACACTAAATAATTGTTTAAGGTAAACTTTTGGCTAAAAAAGTATTTTGTTTAGCTATAGGTTACGTTTATGTATTTCAGGACAAATAAATAAAGAAAACTCGCAATTTATCACAACATTTTCTATACCTTCATTGTTAGAGTAGATTCCTACATAAGTATTTTCATTAAATATTAGACATCTGTATATCCCAATTGGTGCCATTACATTGTCACGATGCAGTATGATTGAACGAGGTCCTCTAGTTCTAGATATAGTATTGGCCATTCTGTTCCCTACTGCATTGTTGTTAGGAAAGTACCAATTTCGAAATCCTGGGAGAACCATATCTCGATTCCTACAGCAGCGAGACTCATCAGTGAAACAGTACAGTGCTTCACTATTTTGTCCAATATCACTGATACTTATAATACTGTTGTTAGGATAAGAGTGACTTTTGAGTAATAAAACACCTAAAAAAATATATGATGTTAGTGAAATGAGTGTTTGAGAAATATTAACATACCAGAAGGTTGTTCAGTTGATGCTATGAACTGTTGATATGGCCCATCACCATCTTTGTTAACAGCTGCTATTTCAAATGTTTAGGAAGTGCCAGGGAATAATGAAGTTGTTACAAATGATGTGTTAGTTGTTGTTATTGGTCCTGTAGTAATAAAAGTCTCAGTATAACGAATTTTGTAGCTTGTAATAGGAGAGTTTCGTAGGAGACAATCCACTGGCTGCCACGAAATAGAAATACCAGTGAAGTTTTTTTCTTGAGATGATATTCCACGAACTCTGCCACTCGGAACTAACATATGTATTATACATAACGTTACTAAAAGTTAAGAAAATTGAAATTATAACATGTTCCACACCTGAGGTGCAAACCCTCAGTACTACTACTAATCACTCTATTACAAAATTATATCATACTGATAGAATAATTTATTGGCTATATTCCCTGTATCAACGGTTCATTGTCAGTGATCTCCAAAATCATAGCCTGTCAGACAGACAAAAATCACGATAACTACTATAACCCTCTTGCGCAGTGCACACATATCAGAAAGTGTAAAAAGATATATAATTAGTTTGAAATATATATATATATATATAATATAGATTGAGAGAATTTTAGCTCAATATACTTGCTGTTAGAGTAGTGAATGATTCAGTAGCCGATAATCTATTTCTAGTATTCATTGCTGCTATAGTGATGTCATATGTTATGTTTTCTTGTAAACCAGATAGAGTATACATCCTCATGGATCCTGAGATTGTTTGGCTTCCACTTGGAGCATCAGAACATCCTGCAGTTCTAGTGTAACTTATGATGTAATTTTGCACTGCATCAATATCTGACTGTGTCCATGTGAGCATCACTGAAGTTTGTTTAACTGTTCCTTGTATGTTTGTAGGAGGACTGCTTAATAAATCAACTAAAGACATAAACCATATAGGTATGTCAAAGCTTTCTCCAGAAATTACATATTAAAAAAATTGGTATATTGAGGTGCTATTAAACTTTGATGGAAATTATTAACAAATTATTGGCGAGCGAGCGAAGCGAGCGAGCAACTTTAAGATGTAGTCTATGGAAATCCTGAATACGTCGTCCGTCGTCGTTTAAACGCGCGCGCATTCCAGAAGGAGTACCATTCTTTACCCTTTACCAATTGTTACTTTATCATGAGGAGTACCATTCTTTACCCTTTACCAATCATCATTTCCCCCTTTACATGTCATTACATATTCTACTACTAATAATGAGATGTGAATTCAGATTTGGCAACCTGCAGGAAGAAAACCAATGCAAATTCAAATCAAACTACCCCAATGCAATTGAAAGTGTCAACATTTCCCCAGAACCTCGCTCGCCCAACCAATGCTACACGAGCATTTTCTAGTTATATACAATCATAAAGTGCAGTGTATAGTTAGTTGACAATGATCCATACTGACTGAAGTAAGAAACTTCTACTACTACTACCACTACTACTACTACTACTACTACTACTACCTCTATTACTATTACTATAACTCCTTACGTGTAAATGTTACTGTATGTATGGGACTGGTAACATCCACATTGTTGACATATACTGAAGAGGCTGTGTACTGACAAGTATATTGTGCACCATCTTCACTCAGTGGCAGAGGACTCAAGTTCAATTCTCTATTATTCTGATTTGGTACAACTTGTCCATTTCTTCTCCACTGATATGATGGTGAAGTCACTTCTAAAGAAGAAGGAGGTGTGGCTATACAGGTGAGGATGTAGTCACGAAGAGCAACAGGTGACTGGCTCTCCATTATAGAGATAGGTATAGCTGGAGCTAAATTTGTATAGCAGCATGAAATAAAACTCACATATTAAAATGACAAACTCACCTGTAACTGCTAATGATACAGATCTATTCATACTAGATGCTCCAATAGTTACAGTACATGTATAAGTTCCCGCATAGGATTCTCTAACTCGAGTTAGTACTAATGAATCCCTGACTGTAGTAGATGGAGCTGTAGCCAGTGGTGGAGTACGCATCATTTGTCCTGTCCATTCAACTCTAGCTACAACAGGTCCTGATAGAGTTCCAGTACATGTGAGAGTAACATCATCTTCACCAGCTACTCCACTGGGGTTGGGTGGAGTTATAGTGACAGAGTTCACTGTAACTGTACAAATAAGATTGAAGTATTTACCTCAGTTGATTATTATAATAATATGTTTTAAAAGAATTGAGGACATAATTGTCCTAACCACTAAGTGCTATTTACATGTAATGTAATATAGTTTCAAATTGCAAACAAATCTATAGAAAAACGAAATAATAAGATCAGCGCTGGGAGGTAGAAATATTTAGCTATAAAGCTTTTGAATTAAAAATTTCCTTCAGGTGGAAGAGTCAGCCAATGTGCTTTCCAGTGTTAATCTATTTCTGAGCTGGACAGTATGTTCTATGCAGGTTATTAAATAGACTTATTTGATTAATTTTTTCTATTATTTTTGTGGTACCTACAGAACCAGTGAGTCTGCCTTTCCATATCCTCATTAAAACAAGTCAGTTTTGGATTAGATTGATATTTTCTCTTTGAACATATTCACCAGCTGCTATCAATCAGTGTGGTAACATGATAATTTATAAGTTATTCATATTTTCTGTAAAGACATTCAGAAAGAAATAACAATTTGTGCAAAGTGATACAAATCTTCACTTCTTTCAACTCTGATAACTTCCCTGAACATAAAGCAAACTACACAGCTGGCTGCAAGAAATCATTTGCATATGTGATTATGACGTGACACTAAGGGGAATTACCCATGAAAGCTTGTACCTACGCAGAGCTGAAAGCTTCGCGTTTTCTCAACAATTAGCTCGAAATAAAAAAAAGTAGCATAACGAAAGGTCCTAAGTCTTCGTCCTGAGTAAGTTCATACCTAATTCAATGGTTAATTGTAAGTAATCTCAAAAATCAGACAAAGAGAAAAACAGACAGGTTTGCTACTATAACCGTCTCACACATGAGTGCTGAGGATTAACAACAACAACTGTAATCTATAAAGAGAAATCTGAAAAAAATTGACTTGTCATTTACTGAAGATACAATCTTAAGCTCAATTTCATAGACACAGAGCTGGTGTGGTGTTCTATACTGTGTAAGGCTTCTTGAATTTTTATTTGTAAAATTCTGAGCTTCAGAATCTCTTATTATCAAAGTTTGGGCAGACTGACATTAAAGGTAAGAATTTTGGTAGCCATATATCTTTTTTTTAAAATTAAGATGAACATATCTATGCTCTTACTATCACAGGAAGTATTCCATTATATCATCGTATTGTCCAAAAAATTACAACATAATATTGGACAATCAGTTCCGATACTTACCTATTATTAGTATTTCATGGGAAGGACTCATTCTCATAACAGGACTCACTAGATATGGAAAAGTAACACTATAGTTACAGGTATATTGTGTTGTATTCTTAGTTAATTGTAGTGGACTCAAGTCTAACTGATGAGTATTCTGTCCTGTCAATAGAGTATTTCCCTCAATCCATGAATATGATACTATCATTAATGTTGATGGAATATTCACATTACAAGTGAGTATGTAATTGAATGAAACTGTTGGCTCTCTACTTTCTTCAATGCTGGCTGATGTTCGGGGAACTGTGTAATATTGAATACTATAAATTAATAATTTTATACATTGATAACAATAATTACCTGATACTGATAAAGTTGCCAAAGTTGTTAGAGTAGAACTGCTAATTGAAGCCATACATTGTACAGATGGATTGTGTTGGCTCACTCTCTCTATTCTCAACATATCTGTGAATGTGTTTGTACTTCCTTGAACAGCCTGACCTTGCTGAGGACCACGAGATACTTGACCAGTCCAAGTAAATGATGGTGTACCACCTCTACCAGTTATAGTAGCAGTACATGTTAATGTAAGAGACTCTCCAGCTACACCTTCTGGTCTCTTAGGAGTAATTGAAGTAGTAGTAACTATATACAATAAGACATACTTCAGGTTATGACTGTTAATGGATCAATCTACTGACCACTGTAATAATTTGCCCCAAACATTTCTTTTAGTCATTTGTACAATCTTTAGCATTGTAGTTCATACTTCACTATTCCACTTAATCAAGAAATTGTAGAATGCATTGATCATTTTATATGGACAAAAAATATATTCACATTGGCCTCTGATGAAATACCAGAATAACAATTTTTTTTGTTCTCTTAGCCTATTTTTACTCATTTGATCTATTCTGTCTCCATCACAGAAATTTTTTTTTTAACAACACAAAATCAACAATGTTTGGTTGCCAAGAGGAATTAAACTCTGGACAACTTACTTAAAGCAAAGCACTCTGGTGCTGAACAATGACAATAGAAGTACCACTTAAAGTTGTTTGGTTGCTGGCTGGTTGTCATACCTCAGTGGCAGAGTGCTTGTGCATTAAGCAAGCTGTCCAGGGTTCAATCCTTGGTGGCGACCAAATATTATTCACTACTGCACTGACCATGTTTTACTGAATGGTGCAGGAAAGTAATTCATTAGTTAACTCTACAGTAAACTCCAGTGTAGAACAAATTGTCGCATTTTTGGTTATGTTTTTCTACAGCAGTGTCTCGTTTTGCTCTACTTCATGGTTTACCAGTTAGTACACTTCAATTTTACAAGCCGTATACATCAGTAAAACAAGACTTAGCAAGCAGTGATTGTTAATTCTGTATCATTTATAAAAGCATGTGACTCAAGAGAATACATTTTAATAAGATTCTTATTGTTGCAGAGTAACTGTGATGGTATTGAATTATTCTAATGCAAGGTAAAGATGATACTCGTTTTAGTTAACTAGTTCAGAGCTGTTTACTTACAATGGTATTATTATGCATATAAAAATAATTAGTAACACATGAGAAATATTTATTTTGTTCCTCTAGATACGTAATGTAGTATAAATTTTCTCAGTTTTTTATATGAAATTTACAGCATCAAATTAAGAATTGAATAATATACAGCATAAACTCACCAGATATTGTATTAATAATATTAATAGTTGCATTGACAAGTGTTCCATTACTATTAGGTACAGAACATGTAGAAGTTCCCAGTGGTCCAACTGGAGCTCCTCTACTTGCCAGACGAACTTGTCGAGTATACACTACTCTGTATAATGTATCTGTAGTCTTTCCTAAATTAGCTAAGGAAACAACAGGAGGTCCTGTAGGAGGATTCCAGTTCCCAATAGCTCCCATATTACTCTCTGAATTTCTACAACAATTGTAGTTGACCATAGTAGTGTTACAAATTAATGTATTCCCAGGATGTTCACGATAATAAGGTTGAATCCCTATATCAGTAATTTATGGAATCACCATCATTGAGTGTTCTTGATCCAACTCTGAAGAATAATTCTGCACATGAAAAACCACTAATATTATTTTTTCAATTTGACTGTTTCATTTTATTGGTCTAATTTAAAGGTTTTATTCCAAAATTGGAGCACTCAGCCCTAATAATAGTAATTTATTTGGTACAGAGCTGTGCCAATTAATGCCCCATAAAAATGTGTCAAAGTAAACAATAATTTAATTATGGCATTATTTTACTATATTATTACCTGTGCTCTTTACAATAATATGTTGGTTGACTATATTGTGTTATTATATACCTCAAATGTTGTTTTATTGTTAAACGAGGTTTGTATGCAATATATTTGTCATTATCTTTCCAATTGAAAATAATAAGCGCTTAAATGGCCATATTTACACTCGTGCCTACAGCACTTGTGTGAATACGATGCCAACAGATTTGTGGTGTTCTTTTATATCAAATACATTATATATGTATTAGATTGAGACTTTCTCACCCAAAGGGGTCTGTAAAAAAAAGCAAAGGAAAAATATGAAAAAATCTTAATTGTTGCTGGGGATTCGAACCCAGGGCCACTGGCTCTAGCCACCAGTGCTGTAACTACTGAGCTACGACAACCCTTGACTTCCAAGACTCTCACATTTTCCTTTATGCTGTTGAGTAGTTCTAAAGGCTTTAACATCACAATTATCAAGTTCTGAACCTTCATATAAACTAGATGAAGGGTCAGAACTTGATAATTTTATATGTATTATAATATGCTATTAATTGGTATAAGAATATGAATTTTGAAGACTCATGCACCTAATGGAGCTGCTAAACTTTAAAAGCAATCACAATTTCACTAAATTTCTTAATATTTTTTGCTATAACATATTTTATAGTTATAATATCCAAGTTGTTAGCTAGAAAAAAAGAGTTCATTTATGCCATAGCACTTTACTAGCCAAGACATTATAGCTTCACAGTTTAGCAGATAACATGAGTCCATCAAGAGGCACTTCATGGCAGCCTCTTTGTTCTTGTTTTCAAGTTAAAACTTAATTATGTCAATAAAACCTTGGGATATCAACAAGTCTAAGAAAAGTGCTCTGGGCAATCTGGAATTGCAATTCCATTTGAATCATAAAGAGAATATATTATTGCAGCTGTAGGATATAATGCTATATATTATTGCAGCTGTAGGATATAATGCTAATGTAGTCAAAATATACAATCCACTTGTGTAGGAAGGTATTTTAGTATAGGGGGCTCCAAAAGCTTGTTGAAAGGTGATCATGTAAGAAGTCTACTTGTTAGATTGTCCCAAAATTATCGGGTGACTCCAGCCTCCAAGCTCCCCTCCCCTCCCCCACCCCGCTTTCTAAGCCACTGCAATCAGTCTACACTGAAATACTCTTATCACTATTCAACAGTCTTGATACTAAGTTACCTTGCATGCTAACATAAGGCAATACCAGGAGTCCAGAAAATGCAAGAAAATATGTTGATACTGACATAATCAAGCCTGCTGACTCCAAACTGCTCCCAGTAAAGTAGGACTTCAAGTTTCAACAGGCAAAGGCTCCCAGTAAAAGTAGGACTTCAAGTGTTAACCGGCGAAGTTTTAGTCGTTACAACAATCGAAGGCCATTTCATTGTGAGGTTGCATGTTCGCTAGCACGTATTTAACTATCAACCAAAAATTCAGTAATTACAATAGTACCAATGAGTCTACGTCACAGAATGGAGGACTACGTCCCAGAATTGAGAACTACGCGCAATGAAAGTAGCCAAGTTCAATGTGTACGGTTCTACTGCACGTCTGAAGAGCAGTAACGGGAAGGTCTGCCAACTCCCATGCAAGTATGATCAAAAGCACAATAAGGATTCATAGAGAGGATTCTGGCCTGTCTAATTCTATCAAATTTACTGCAATTAAATTAGGTGTAAATGTTATGGAGATAAAATTCTGAGATTTCGATTCTTTTGATAATATTCTGATGATCGACTTATAAGCATTATTTTTCTGTGCTACAGAAGTATTAGTCAAAAATGATAGTAAACATTCTAGGCTGAAATAATTATATTAATAGAAAATTTCGTTCTCACAGCCCATATTGTGTTAGTACTAGAGAATATGGCATTATTTATTTGTAAAGTTATAGAACTATAATTAGATTAAGTCACACAAATGAACAAAAATTATTAATATTAACTTGTACTGGTGAGTAGTAATTGGACTAGCTATAGTAATCAAATTTTTAATATGTGAATTCAAGAAGAAAAAAATAATTTACAAATAAGCTAGAAATCATAAAAGACAGTCAACAATGTAAATACAATATTTTTTTTATCAAATGACTACTAGTACACTATTCACACAGCTCGCTGCCTCAATTTCCTCTAAATAAAAATGTAATTCAGAGCTGACTCTCTAATGAGTTCGCGATATATATATATATTATTTAGGTCTAGAAATTGTTTTTATTCTTGAGTGGGCGTACGTGTGTACCCTTTCTCATACGCGCTTGCGCGGGCCAGGTAACCTTCTTAGCAACATTTTGTTTTGTTTACCCGCCGTGTCTCAAGTTAGGGGGAACAGGTCAAGACAACATCCCCAGGTTCCATTGCACCATATTATTCCAGCATTTGATGATCCTCAAGTTCACACAGCAATGCGTAATTTTCATGCTAAAATCTCATCGATTACTATCCCAGTCTGCATAATATGTATGGAGAAGTTTCCAGGCACCAAAATGAAATTTAAGTCATTCATGGAATGTTGTCGATGTAGCCGGGATAAACATATCCCTAAGCTCTATTCAGCTCAAAATAACATGCATCCTGGAAACATTCCTCCACAATTGCAGGTTAAATTTAATGTAAAACTATAAAAATTAACCTAACTTTATTATCAAACTACTATGTAGTCTAAGATCTACATCCATTTAACATACTCTGCTCTCCCTCTGAATATGTTATAGTACCCAAACAAACTCTTTTATTTTTTTATTTTTATTAAACCACAAAGTTTACATCAGCTATAACTGTAATGATGTATGCCATTTTTAATTAAATAGCTGCAATATTCTGTCTAAAACACCAGCCAATAACTTTGCTGGTAAAATAATTCATTATTCTTATAATTCAAAAATAATATAACATTTAAACTTTATTATATAAAGCAATACTATGTAGCTGATTACGAATTACATTAATAAAATAAATAATAAAATAATTCATTACTCTTGTTTTACCACAAAAAGTATAACATTTAAACTTTATTATACATAGCCTAAATTTTATAGCCTTCATCATACAGTGGTATAGAATAGAAGCACCAATGAATCTATATGAAACAACAGACAGACATAACATTAACAACATCAAAATAAACTAGTGGTGTGCTTGAGCACAAATGGCGAGCGAGCCTTAAACCACACTATTGTTAAATGATTGATTTTAACAACTAACACTCAAGCTACTAAAATAAAGTCGAGTTTTTAATTTAAGTATATGTGGTAAAGGGGTTTCAATGCCATAGTAACCGCTCCCCGCAACTGTTTGAATTGAAAAAGAAGCAACAAAATTGAGTCACGTTATTTAAATTTTTCTTTGTGATATTCTTAATAGTAGTTGTAACGCACAATACTTTCACACAACTGAACATACCTACGCAAGACTTACCTTCGTGGTTCGTCTAGTGGACAATGAATTTTCAAGTAAATGCTGTTGAGTAGGGCTTATAACTATGACAAATAGCGTATTAACTTACCACCGCCACTAACTCGAATAGAAATGGAGCTCCCATAAGTTTTTGCGTTTTAACTGCACCCCCAAAACAATTCAAAGCGGTAAACAATTCAATTTCTAAGGTGATACGGGTAATGGTCGCTAAACCAGCGTATTCTGTTTAGTGTAGTTTGGGACGGGGTCGAACGCCGAGCGAACACAAAAATACGGAGGGTCAAAGTACAAAATGACATACATACGTCCAAACATATATATAAATAAACAAACATCCCCGATTTTCGATTGTGTTACCCCTGTAAGTGTCTCGCTCGCTACGCTCGCTCGCCAATAACTGTATCTATAGCTGCAATTACAGGGAACATGCATCGCTCGCTTCGCTATTTTGCGCTATTCGAGCGCACCACTAGTTCAGCGAAGCGAGCGAAGCGAGCGGAGCTGACTCTCTAATGAGTTCGCGATATATATATGTGACCGTCTACGGGAAAACCCGGCACAACGCGGCGTGCGTAATATCGAGAAAAGATCGATCGATTTCTTAAAAATGTATTGTTTCAAGCCTGCGGAAGGGAACGGTTAGGTCTATTATAGCAGGAACGACTAAAGCTGCGACGATAAAACTTGGAGAGCTCAATATCTGGACGCCGACAACTCCGTAAGTGCAAAAAAAAAAAATTCGAAGGTGCCGCGTTGTGCCTGGTTTTCCTATAGACGGTCACATATATATTTAGGTCTAGAAATTGTTTTTGTTCTTGCGTGGGCGTACGTGTGTACCCTTTCTCCTACGCGCTTGCGCGGGCCGGGTAACCTTAGCAACATTTTGTTTTGTTTACCCGCCGTACGAAGTAGCGATGCCCAGTAGACAAAACGTTAGAAACGCTCGGTCAAGAGCTTTGAGGGCGTTAGAAACTCCAGAAGAAAAATTAGTAAGGAGAGAGATAAGAAATGAAAAAGACCGGGCAAGGAGGAGGAGAGCTAAAGCTAAACAGAAACAGGTAGCAAAGTAAAGAATCTTTCTTTTTGAAAAGCCATTAAATGTTCCTAATTTATTTATTCCTGAGGATTACGGTACCAGGAGCCTTCATCATAGAAAGAAGCTTCCACTATTGTTTTCTCACTTTGACAGTATTTTGTAGCCACACCAAGCATGCATGGAATAGCTGCAATTACAGGGAACATGCATTGCTCGCTTCGCTATTTTGCGCTATTCGAGCGCACCACTAGTTAGGTCTAGAAATTGTTTTTGTTCTTGCGTGGGCGTACGTGTGTACCCTTTCTCCTACGCGCTTGCGCGGGCCGGGTAACCTTCTTAGCAACATTTTGTTTTGTTTTGTTTACCCGCCGTACGAAGTAGCGATGCCCAGTAGACTAAACGTTCCCTTTCTCCTACGCGATTGCGCGCCGGGTAACCTTCTTAGCAACATTTTGTTTTGTTTACCCCCCGTACGCAGTAGCGATGCCCAGTAGACAAAACGTTAGAAACGCTCGGTCAAGAGCTTTGAGGGCATTAGAAACTCCAGAAGAAAAAATAGTAAAAACTAGGAACATTTTAATGGCTTTTCAAAAAGAAAGATTCTTTACTTTGCTACCTGTTTCTGTTTCGTTTTAGCTCTCCTCCTCCTTGCCCTGTCTTTTTCATTTCTTATCTCTCTCCTTACGAGCGCACCACTAGTAGTGAAGTAAAGCTACAAGTGTGACAATCAAACGCATGCGTAACCATTACATACGATGGTCACGGGCAACGTCGTAAGTCCTGATTACTAGCTATAAGTAATAAAAATTTGCTAGTTTTCAGTTCGTTCTTTTTTTAAATGCGCTCGATTGTTATCCAATTGTGGGAAGGGAAATGTCAATATTTACTTCTTTTCTCGTATTGTTGGAATTTCTTCGGATACTTTCGTGTGCAAATACTCAAGGTAGGTAATACTATTGCTATAGGTTGTATGAGGTATTTGAAAAGTTAGTGCCAAGACGAAAGCGAAATTGGTTAAGTAATTTAAAGTGTTCTTAGTTCCATTTCTGAACTTATTCTCACAACAGCCACAAAATTTCTTTCTGACTCATAGTACTGTATCTGTATAGGTATTTTTTTATTACTAGTTTATACTTAAATTTATGAATGAACAGGAAGTTTAGCTTATGGGGCATTAATTGGCACAGTTAAGTACCAAATAAATTACTATTATTAGGGCCGAGTGCTCCAATTTTGGAATAAAACCTTTAAATTAGACAAATAAAATGAAAGTCAAATTGAAAAAATAATATTAGTGGTTTTTCATGTGCAGAATTATTCTTCAGAGTCGGATCAAGAACACTCAATGATGGTGATTCCATAAATATTACTGATATAGGGATTCAACCTTATTATCGTGAACATCCTGGGAATACGTTAATTTGTAACACTACAATGGTCAACTACAAATGTTGTAGAAATTCAGAGAGTAATATGGGAGCTATTGGGAACTGGTATCCTCCTACAGGACCTCCTGTTGTTTCCTTCGCTAATTTAGGACAGACTACAGATACATTATACAGAGTAGTGCATACTCGACAAGTTCGTCTGGCAAGTAGAGGAGCTCCAGTTGGACCACTGGGAATATATACATGTTCTGTACCTAATAGTAATGGAACACTAGTTAATGCAACTATTAATATTATCAATACAATATCTGGTGAGTTTATGCTGTATATTATTCAATTCTTAATTTGATACTATAAATTTCATACAAAAAACTGAGAAAATTTATACTACATTACGTATCTAGAGGAACAAAATAAATATTTCTCATGTGGTTACTAATTATTATTATATGCATAATAATACTATTGTAAGTAAACAGCTCTGAACTAGTTAACAAAAACATCTTATTAAATGTGTTCTCTTGAGTCACATGCTTTACCAAATGATACAGAATTAACAATCACTGCTTGCCAAGTCTTATTTAACTGATGTATACGGCTTGTAAACTTAAAGTGTACTAACTGGTAAACCATGAAGTAGATCAAAACAAGACACTGATGTAGAAAAACATAACCAAAAATGCGACAATTTGTTCTACACTGGAGTTTACTGTAGAGTTAACTAATGAATTACTTTCCTGCACCATTCAGTAAAACATGGTCAGTGCAGTAGTGAATAATAGTTGGTCGCCACCAAGGATTGAACCCAGGACAGCACTCTGCCACTGAGGTATGACAACCAGGCAGCAACCAAACAATTTTAAGGGTACTGCTATTGTCATTGTTCAGCACCAGAGTGCTTTGCTTTAAGTAAGTTGTCCAGGGTGGTTTAATTCCTCTTGGCAACCAAACATTGTTGATTTTGTGTTGTTGAAAAAAAAATTCCTGGACAGCTTGCTTAATGCACAAGCACTCTGCCACTGAGGTATGACAACCAGCCAGCAACCAAACAACTTTAAGTGGTACTTCTATTGTCATTGTTCAGCACCAGAGTGCTTTGCTTTAAGTAAGTTGTCCAGAGTTTAATTCCTCTTGGCAACCAAACATTGTTGATTTTGTGTTGTTAAAAAAAAAATTTCTGTGATGGAGACAGAATAGATCAAATGAGTAAAAATAGGCTAAGAGAACAAAAAAATTTGTTATTCTGGTATTTCATCAGAGGCCAGTGTGAATATATTTTTTGTCCATATAAAATGATCAATGCATTCTACAATTTCTTGATTAAGTGGAATAGTGAAGTATGAACTACAATGCTAAAGATTGTACAAATGACTAAAAGAAATGTTTGGGGCAAATTATTACAGTGGTCAGTAGATTGATCCATTAACAGTCATAACCTGAAGTATGTCTTATTGTATATAGTTACTACTACTTCAATTACTCCTAAGAGACCAGAAGGTGTAGCTGGAGAGTCTCTTACATTAACATGTACTGCTACTATAACTGGTAGAGGTGGTACACCATCATTTACTTGGACTGGTCAAGTATCTCGTGGTCCTCAGCAAGGTCAGGCTGTTCAAGGAAGTACAAACACATTCACAGATATGTTGAGAATAGAGAGAGTGAGCCAACACAATCCATCTGTACAATGTATGGCTTCAATTAGCAGTTCTACTCTAACAACTTTGGCAACTTTATCAGTATCAGGTAATTATTGTTATCAATGTATAAAATTATTAATTTATAGTATTCAATATTACACAGTTCCCCGAACATCAGCCAGCATTGAAGAAAGTAGAGAGCCAACAGTTTCATTCAATTACATACTCACTTGTAATGTGAATATTCCATCAACCTTAATGATAGCATCATATTCATGGATGAAGGGAAATACTCTATTGACAGGACAGAATACTCATCAGTTAGACTTGAGTCCACTACAATTAACCCAGAATACATCACAATATGCCTGTAACTATACAGTTTTATCTGTATATCTTGTGAATCCTGTTATGAGAATGAGTTCCTCACATGAAATTCTGATAATTGGTAAGTTTTACAAAATTATATAGATACAATAATAGATCATACCAATATATGGAGAGAGATGTCATGTATAACACACACTTTGAATTTAAATGTGATATGATTATATATACAAAATTATCTACATAGGAAAAGGAAAGTTGGTGAATTTGATAGAATATTTATCCATTTATGCTTTTCAAGGAATAAGAATAGTTTACATACTTGTTGTAAGACACCACACATACCATAAATTAAAATGAATAATTGAAGGAAAATGAATTAATAAGCTTTTAAAAAAACTTGAATTAAAAATATCATACTGCTTAGTATTACAGGCTGATCCAGGCATGGAGGTAAGAGGGTTATACGTCGTTTTCACCCCAACAGTCCCAATTAAAATTAATTATTTACTGTTTTAAAGAATTGATATTATCTTCTATCAATTTTGAATAGTTACAGTTACCTCTATCTCTATAACTCCACCCAACCCTAGTGGAGTAGCTGGTGTAGATGGTGTTACTCTCACATGTATTGGAACTCTATCAGGACCTGCTATAGCTAGAGTTGAATGGACAGGACAAATGATGCGTACTCCACCACTGGCTACAGCTCCTTCTACTACAGTCAGGGATTCATTGACACTAACTCGAGTTAGACAATCCGATGCTGGAATTTATACATGTACTATGACTATTGGAGCATCTGGTATCAGTAGATCTGTCATATTGTCTACATCTTGTGAGTTTTTCTTGGTTAATGTAGCATGAAATCAATCTGTTTCTTCCAATTAGCAACTGATTTTATCACAAAAACTGGCACTTCCATGGATGCTACTACAGATAATTATAAACGTGTAACATCTTTGTTATCTACTCATTTTATATTGTAGCATAGTAGCCTGCATCTATGACCATGAATAACTAGTCTGCAGGTCTATAGCAAGATTGGTCAAAGAGGAGGCTTACTAGATATTTAGCTATGACTGAATATTGCGATTGAATGTGCCAGCATTTTCTATGCTATTTTTTTGACTACCACTATTTTAACTGCACAACTATTGATTGATAAAACCAAGAAAACTATATCA
>WLWD01005953.1_pt1 | contig 30712 bp, 22 predicted proteins | sample 6712731 | NCBI WGS metagenome assembly WLWD01 (sample SAMN12718690, study PRJNA576275) | sponge metagenome | isolation source: marine sponge | host: Mycale hentscheli | place: New Zealand: South Island, Marlborough, Capsize Point | collected 2014-11-01
TGTCCTCGAGTCCTTGATGACCTATCACTTTCCTATTGTTTGTCCTCGAGTCCTTGATGACCTATCACTTTCCTATTGTTTGTCCTCGAGTCCTTGATGACCTATCACTTTCCTATTGTTTGTCCTCGAATCCTTGATGACCTATCACTTTCCTATTGTTTGTCCTCGAATCCTAGATGACCTATCACTTTCCTATTGTTTGTCCTCGAGTCCTTGATGACCTATCACTTTCCTATTGTTTGTCCTTGAGTCCTTGATGACCTATCACTTTCCTATTGTTTGTCCTCGAATCCTTGATGACCTATCACTTTCCTATTGTTTGTCCTTGAGTCCTTGATGACCTATCACTTTCCTATTGTTTGTCCTCGAATCCTTGATGACCTATCACTTTCCTATTGTTTGTCCTCGAGTCCTTGATGACCTATCACTTTCCTATTGTTTGTCCTCGAGTCCTTGATGACCTATCACTTTCCTATTGTTTGTCCTTGAGTCCTTGATGACCTATCACTTTCCTATTGTTTGTCCTTGAGTCCTTGATGACCTATCACTTTCCTATTGTTTGTCCTCGAGTCCTTGATGACCTATCACTTTCCTATTGTTTGTCCTCGAGTCCTTGATGACCTATCACTTTCCTATTGTTTGTCCTTGAGTCCTTGATGACCTATCACTTTCCTATTGTTTGTCCTCGAATCCTTGATGACCTATCACTTTCCTATTGTTTGTCCTTGAGTCCTTGATGACCTATCACTTTCCTATTGTTTGTCCTCGAATCCTTGATGACCTATCACTTTCCTATTGTTTGTCCTCGAGTCCTTGATGACCTATCACTTTCCTATTGTTTGTCCTCGAGTCCTTGATGACCTATCACTTTCCTATTGTTTGTCCTCGAGTCCTTGATGACCTATCACTTTCCTATTGTTTGTCCTCGAGTCCTTGATGACCTATCACTTTCCTATTGTTTGTCCTCGAGTCCTTGATGACCTATCACTTTCCTATTGTTTGTCCTTGAGTCCTTGATGACCTATCACTTTCCTATTGTTTGTCCTTGAGTCCTTGATGACCTATCACTTTCCTATTGTTTGTCCTTGAGTCCTTGATGACCTATCACTTTCCTATTGTTTGTCCTCGATGATGATGCTGGTCCAGGTTTATGCAACTCTGCTAACAAGTGCTGCATCCAGTTAATCACAACTGACAAGCCAGCTGAGTTAGCACTGCAGTCAGCTGTGCTAGCTCAGCTGGCTTGTGGTAAAAGTCAGTGTTATTGAAGCTGAGGCTTTGTGGGCTTCTTTTGTGGTGGAACATAACCTTGCTTTTAATGCAAGTGACCATGCCACTAAGCTGTTTCCTAAAATGTTTCCCGATTCTGAGGTTGCCAAGAAATTCGCTTGTGGACGTATCAAGACTGCAGCAGTAATCAAGGGAGCATTAGCTCCCCATTTGTCTGAGAAAATGTTAGCAAACTTGGAGAAAAGTAATCCGTTTTCTATAATGATGGATGAATCAAACGATAAAACAGATAAATCATGCATTATTCTTATTAGGCTTCTAGATTTCGATGTAGGAGATGTCCGAACCAGATTTTTAGACATGCCTGTGGTGAATATAGGTACAGCTAGAAATCTTTTTGACGCACTTAAACTCTCCTTGAGTAAGAAAGGCTTGGATTTTGAGAAGTGTGTGGCATTTATGTCCGACACTACTAACGTAATGAAGGGGGTGAGATCTGGTGTCCAAAAGTTGATAAAAAATGAATGTCCAAAGTTATATGATGTAGGATGTATATGTCATTTGGCTGACCTAACCATTAAAGCTGGTATGGAGACTTTACCTGTTGACATAGATCCACTCTTTGTTGATATCTTCTACTTCTTTTTTCACAGCAGTAAGAAAAAACAGCAGTTTGCTGATAATTGGCGTTCCTTCTTCACCTCTGAACCTGAGACTATTCTAAAACACTGTACCACACGATGGTTGAGTCTTCTTCGCTGCGTTGATAGGTATCTGTCCCAATATGATGGTTTAAAGTCTTACTTTTTGTCCTGTGATGAATCTGAATCCAGCAAAGTACAAAGTATTGTAGAACGACTAGAAAATCCTCTTACTAAGCCTCTTCTTCTCTTTCTTTCCTTTATTCTTCCTTCAATGGATCGATTCAATAGGCTATTTCAAAAATCCACAGAGAACACCACATGCCAATTGTATAACGAGATGAGCAGGCTAGTTCGTCTTGATGCATCAAATGTGATGAAAGCTGACGTTATTATAGCATCTACTGATAACCTCAGCACTCTAAATTTAGCTCGTGAAAGCCATCTAGATGATGAAAATCTAGGCATAGGTGATGATACTTGGACTTTTGTTGTAGAACTAGAAAGTGAGTGTGATATGAAGCCTTTCTATACAGCTGTACGAATGTTCTATGTGGCAACAATTCGAAAAATGCTCAAGAAATTTCCTTTTGGGGATTCCCTACTTAAAGATTTGGGAATTATTAACCCTGAATTAGTATCTTCTTACTCTGTTTCCACTGTAATAAAACTTGGTAAGAGATTTTGCAAGTTGGCTTATCAGATACACATTCCCTTGATAAATTAAGAGAAGAGTTTATGGACTTCTCTTTATCACCAGCTGACCACCCTCCTATGGAAAAATACATATCAGCTGACAAGACTTTGAAACCTCGAGCTGGAGCATTTTGGTGGGAGGTTAGCAAGCTAAAAACTCTTGATGGAGAAGAGCGGTTTCCTTACCTATCGAAGCTTATGGCTGGGCTGCTATCCATCCCTGTGTCTAATGCTGACTCTGAGCGAGGTTTTTCCATGCTAAGGAAAATTCACACTGACCAAAGGCCAAGTCTAAAGCAGGACACTATCATTGCATTGATGACAATGAAATTCAATTGCAACAGTAACTGTTATAACTCTATTTTCACTGAAGAGCTGCTTGCTCAGTGTAAAAAAGCAACATACTTAGCCGTTAAAGGTCCAGGACCATAGGAACACAATCAACAGCCAGCAGATGATAGCTAGTTAACTTATTTTTTGCAATGACTCAACAGCCAGATGATAGCTAGTTAACTTATTTTTTTGCAATGACATCATAAGTAATGTAGGTGTGGTTTGTAGGTGTGGCCATGTCCTTGAAGCTAATTTGAAAAAGTTGGCACCTATGATCACGTCATATTTACTCACACTTTACTAGACCCTTTACCTACTGCTATGCAGCAGGTAGGCTGACATTAAGTAGTATGTTCAGTTCCCCTCACTAATTGGGAAGACCACAAACAATAGATGACGCTATATCCTGTGACATAAGACTGCTCTAACTTTTGTGTGTTATATTTCTTTATGGCTGACTGAGTTGAATACTTCATGTGCCATGAAATATCCTAGTGGTTGATATGCACACTAATTAACCCACAGTTAACTATGTGCTGAGTGAGCAAGAACAAACTGCTCTATGTCAGTCTACCAGACGCTTTTCCCATATAGCGTGTGGGCTTGCTCAGGAGAGTTGTCACTCTGCTTGGCTTGCTCGCACCTGATGACAGCAAAATAGTTGCTGCCACCAGAGTCAAGGTCCTCTCTAGCTACCCAAGGCGAACCACTGACCAATCCTCAGGCTAGGTCTTAAGGTAGATTAAATTACTTTAATTAGAGAAAGATGCACACACAACGAATTGAATGACATGAACCAAGACTGCCACAATGACACAAAACTCAGCTTTAAATACAACACAGAAACCACACCTACAAGTCACACGAAAGGCTGCAAAGTTCCTGCTCTGCTACAGACATGCACACATGCATACAACATTCCTACATTTATTAACACAACTGACACAAATAAATTATGACCACTCATGACTACACAATCAATTGCTGTTCTCATGCTACAGCATAAACAATTAATGTTCACACACACACACACACACACACACACATGTTCCTTGTTCTTCCTTCTTCATGTGGGTGTGCCCACATAGCGGTAGGTAAAGGGTCTGGCAATACTAGACTATCCCATGTTAATCTCTCCCTTTCTCTCTACCCACTTTCTTCCACATCAGTTCTTGTTAGTTGTGGAAGTATGTGTGCATCAAAATATGAAAGAGACCATCAACTATTTTGTTTACTTTGCCATTCATTAATCTTGAGCTGATGGAAACAAATTAATTTAATATTAGAATTCCACCATGTGTTAAAAATGTTACTGCAAACATGTCCTTCAATACGCATGCTTGTATCTACATCAGAAAGGCCAAACTTCCTGTAGCACATTGCCCATTTTTGTAAAATAACATGTAAAGTACATTGAACGGTCACGCCCTGCCAGAGATACGTCCTTGCTAAGAGCTGTGAGGCCCACAGACATTCTGGACTTAGTAATGGTTATCTCTGAGATCCCGCCGCTTAGTCAAATTGTGACAGGAGACAGCCAAGTCCCAACAACCACAAATTAGATAGATTTAGTTTAATCAAGGAACAAGAAATAAAATGAGTTATAAGAAAAGTATGAAAAAGTATGCACACATTGTTTTTTGTTTATATTTATCACCTAGAGCACTGTTCTTACTGAAACTCTGACGTTACCATACCTGCTAGTGGGTCTTCACTGCACTAGCTACTCTGTTTCTGTTTAGTGTAGCGCGTGTCAACAGACTATACCGGGATCAAGTCTTCAACTTGCTGGATAGTCCCAAACATTCTCTAAAATCAGAGCAAGACAGACAGACAGACAAGATGACTATGATAACCTCTCGCACATGCACACTGAGGGATAATAATAGTAACAAATGTTAAAGATTTCATGTATTAATATTAACTTATGTTCTTCATATTCATTAATCACCAGCGTTATTCATTTAAAATCATATATGAATTTTAGTTATTTTTGAATGTAAATTCAATACAGACTACTGTGTGTAAGTATTGCTGATACATTTATAGTTGGGATTTAGTTTGTATTGCAAGTAAGCATTGATCTTTAGAAGGATTCACAACACCTTGTGTATTGTATATCAGATAGGATTGCAATCTTCACTTTGAATCTCTCTAGTGAGAATGTTCGCAGATTCTTCATCATCAGAGATGTGTTCCTCCTCAGTTTATTTCTCTTATTATAACAATCTTGTTTCAATACTCCATACTTGTACTTGTATTTTAATATTCTCTTATTAGTTGCTTTTCTTTTTGTGACCATGTACTAATGCAGTGCAGTGGCGTCACTGGACAGAAAGTGACCCGGAGGGGGAGGGAGGGGTGCTCAGTCTGACGTAGCCACTCACAACCATGCCTACACACATGCAGTTCAGTATATGACTACACTACTGTGTAAGTAGAATTTGTCCATAGCAGCAGTTCATGAAAGAGTTAGCCTAAATTGAAGGAGCCAGCTTTATAAATAACCAACATGGCTTCATACAGGATTTTTTTTTCGGGAGACAGGGACTTTTTTTTATTCCTACTTAGGATAGCGTGTAGCTAAATGAAGTTTAATGGCATATTAAGCGGGGTTAACAGAATACCTGGACCGCAGACGGTAAAGGGTCGCTCATTAGCGCATGCTCAAAAGGCGCGGATCTGCGTGTCAAGTAATACAAATTACTACAAAAGCCCAATCAATTGGGTGTAAACAGCAAGTGACCCCGCCCTCACTGGCAAACCTTAAATACTACACTCTGCTAAATATGCTGAATAGGCCGCAGAGAAGGGAGGGTGCAAGTCCTCCAAGTATGAAAGGGGACTTCTTTCTCTGGGGGGGGGGGGGGGGTGTAGTGGGGGGGGGGGGGGGGAAATGCCAGCCCCCCTCCCCCCCCTGTATGTAGCCCTGACCAAATATGGGCACATGCTATTAAATAATAAGGAACAGTATCAGTTAATTCTTCAAAACTGTCCACAATCACGTTTTTTAACAACAGTCTTAATAGTGAATGGTGCTTCCAAAAATAAAACTGCCCAGTGAAGAGATACATTTCTTCAAACATGAACTATTACTTTTTTGTGAAGAGTTAGAACCCGAATAGTCGTAGTCCTTCTGTCGTGGTATGTAGGATGGGAAAGCCACTGATATAGCACATTAGTACATGTAATTGTTAATTGACAAAGATCTGTTTTATTTGGTGAAAATGTATTTAAAATGCATGCAGAATAGAACAGTTTGGTTGTGTAAGTTGGAATGATTCAAACTACTGTATCACTCAGGAGGAGCTGCTTCAAAGTGGGGGTGGAGGGGCGGGCCATGTATCAGAAGTTCATTTACTCTCATGAACACCATTATTTCATGAAAATATGTAACTGTTAACTGAACTAAATATAAGTTCACCAATTTAATACTTTAATCTGCACACAGTGTATGACCAACTGGAGATGGAGGAAGGGGGAGTGGTGGACGAGGAGATGGAGGAAGGGGGAGTGGTGGACGAGGAGATGGAGGAAGGGGGAGTGGTGGACGAGGAGATGGAGGAAGGGGGAGTGGTGTACGAGGAGATGGAGTAGCCATTGATAGAAGGGAGGGTTAAGTTATCAGTGTTTTCTATTTGCATATTCTACCACCACTCCCCCTTCCTCCATTTCCTCGTCCACCACTCTCCCTTCCTCCATCTCAACCAAATTAATGTGTGCATAAATGCCTAACAATACTAAATTGATACTGCGAGAGCATGTTATCTAACCTTCTTTAGCTTGGAGTTAAATCACTATCTTTCATCGTCAAGTATCTTCAAGTAGTTTAGCCACCATAAGAACAATAGAATCTTAGAGTACAAGAGTGCGCAACTAATGATGTTGCCCATTCCCACCACGAGGAGGCACTACTCACGGGAACAATATATGTTGGAACCTGCAAGGCAAAAACAGAATATCAAACTATTATATGTGCACAGAGAGTTGGATAAGAAAACTAACAGAAAGTAATTGGAGTGGTATGGGAATCGAGGTGAAGGAAAAGAATAAAAGAATGAGCAGAACTGGTGGTAGGATGTAGTGGTCTTATGATGTATTGAATGATCACTATTATGTGGTGGAGCGATATTTGAAAAGGTAATTATAATGAAGCTATAGCACAAAACTAAGAGAAATGGTAAAGGGAAATGTCACTGTATAAAACACTGTGTATGAGCATACGTTGTATACATCAGCCCACGTGTACCCATTTCTCGCATGAACACTTGCAAACCACAAAAAAAAACTTGCCCTTAGAGCCCATCTTCCTACACCACTGTTTGCATTGCTCTTAAATTTACTACTTTTGCATTGTTTGTAACAAAAGGAGTCCATCTGAATGCTTTCTGACTGGCAAGCAACACCCCATTTCTGTAATTAGAGCAAAGTTTAGTGAAGCCATCCAACATTTTGATGCCATTTGTACAGTATTCCCTGATAGATGCGAGCACAATGTTGCAATCACTAGTACTCTCTGTATCACATGCACATACATAACAACTGTGGCAAGTAAAATCATTGAGTAATGATAGTTTCAATTATTACATATAGATTAATCATTGAATACTGCAGAATATCACTAGTGGTGTGCTTGAGCACAAATGGCGAGCGAGCCTGATGTTAGGTAACATAAAACTAAGTATTGTTACTATGTTTTAGTTTAGTTCATGCAAACACTATAATAGCAGTTATGACCTTTTATTTCAGCAAACAAATACAAAATCACTCTCTTACCTGATTAATGGTAACTTTTGTAGTATCAAACATCAACCATTTCTGATAATCTCAATCACCAGTAACTCTTGAACAAGCTCTCAGCTACGATATAAAAAAATAAACCAGTGTATTATTTGTAATTTTAGCCAACAATATGGAATTACTACTTACATCATTCTTGAGTATTGATAACTTCTCAGTTGAAGTTACTTGACTATCTGAATTACCTTGAATTCTTGACAACAAGCTCTCACACAAAAAAACAAAACAATCAATTTTAGCACACAATAACAAAATTATTTCTTACCTCATTTTCTTGAGAGTGGTAAACTTTTGTAGTACCAAATTTGAGCCAATCTGACTATTTGAATTTACCAGTCACTGTTGACAAGCTCTTAGCTACAAAAAGAAAGGCCAGAGTTAATTTTGCATATTTAGCTAACAAATATGGAATTACGTACTTACCTCAGCTTCCCTCGAGAAGTAGTAGCTTCCTTGCATTAATACTACGGCATTCTGACTACCAACAGCTCTTGACAACCAACAACCGGCACTCCGTATCCCCCCATAAAACGGCGAAGTTTTGAAATTAAGTCTGGAAAAGTGTCTTCAATGCCATAGTAACCGGTCGAATCAACTTTTTGTTTCTTGAAAAGCAAGCATTTTAGCAGGAATTTTCTCACACTTTGGAGCTTAAGTATAAAGTAAGGCTTGCTTAATCATGTAGTTTCAGAATAAACTGGGGTCAAGCCTAAAAAGCCGTGTTTTTTTGGAGAAAAAAGTTCCGCGCGAGCGCGTTTAAAGGGCATACGTACCATCCCACATACATATATACATATAACATATACCCGATTTTGCATTATCCACCCCTAATACTGTCTTGCTCGCTACGCTCGCTCGCCAATGAGTCCGTTGGCTAGTATTTACACGAGTGCCATGAATATAAATGCCACCGACAAATGAGTGATATTCTCACGGTATCCAATGATGAATGAATTTATTGTGTACTGGTCATGCGCGAATGGCATAGAAACCGAATGGCTAATGTAATGGATGCTGCCAAGAAGTATTTCGATTTTAATTATTCTAATAAGTCATTAAAAATCTTTTCTCTAATATTCGAGTTTGAGTAGAAAGGGAACGTGAAAGGCAAGAAGTATCGCCATCTTGTAGCATTGAGAGTGAACAATCAGTTAGTCTTGATGATGAGGAATTACAGGAGTTTTTAGAAGAGCAAAAAAAAACTGTACTACTCAAAATAAAACATTACCCGACTTGAGAATGTGGCAGCTACCGTTCGTGTAAAGGGATAAATAAAGCAGGTCCTCAGGAGATACAATAAGCATAAAAATGTAGCTTAGGGGACACAATAACTCCGGACTTCCCCTTTACTGTGGAATATTGCAGGCATACGATACTTTCCAATTCAATACATTTTCTACGTAAAGGCACTCAATAGGCTGATTCAGTATACAATAAAAAATCATTGTATCAACCCATGAGTAAATTGTAGAGCTTTTGCTGCTATGTCTGTACCAATTAAAGTTTTTGTTGTGGGGCTCGTCACACCTGGTTTCCTCATTTACAAACTCATATATTGTATACACTTAGCACTGGACCTTTAGTAACATGTAATTACTTTCCCTTCTGTGTTACAGGTTTGAGATGCAAGAGTGTCCAAGGAATTGCTGTGGATACGTTTCCAGTGACAATTCAATCGTTGTTTGAAGGAAAATTGACGGTTGTATTGAGGACAACTAAACTCTTAAACTAATCCAACTCTTTAAGAGCTTCTTCATACTGGAAATTTACATTATTGTATTTTTATGGAATAGTTCATTAGTATTCTGTCAATGGCATTGGAGATATTATACTAGCATACAAACAGACTGTACTCAAGGTTCCTTCAGTTAGTGACCACTTATGTAGTGCTGCCTTGAGTTGTCACGTCGATCATACTTAAATTGTATTTAACTAGTAATACAATGCTACCATTTACTCCAACACATTGGGGGGGGGGAGGGGGGGGGGGGGGGGGGGGGGGGGGCGGGGGGGGGGGGAAGGGAAGGGAGGAGGCGAGTGAGATGCATGGACCCAGGAAAAGTACTTGTATGTTGCTCTCACTGTCACTACTAGATACTCTAGATACATACACATGTAGATTGCTCCATGAATTTTATGGAGTTGTGGTCTGTGGTCTTAAGAATATGTGTCACACAGTATAACATTTGCTTCAACTTTCAGAATAAACAGTCACATCCAAAATTGAAGCCACACCCCTTTATTGTTGTGTGAACAAGTATTATAATTACAAAACTACAGTTGCAAATTGATGTGTACCCACAGCTATTTTTCCAAGTGATCATGTACTTCAGCATGATTGAGGTGCTGCTTGAGGTGGGTCTGTTAGCGCAGAGATGGTCAGCCCCACAGAGATGGTCAGCCCCACAGAGATGGTCAGCCCCACAGAGACGGTCAGCCCCACAGAGATGGTCAGCCCCACAGAGATGATCAGCCCCACAGCGATGGCCAGCCAACAATTTCTGATAACGAAACAAATATCTGGTCTCTTACAAAATATTTTATTACACAAATGATTTACAAATCAGTGATCTGAATGTTAGATCATATGCAATTGCCACTGCTTCAGCTCAAACAAGATTGGGGTGGGAAGTTCCATCTTAATGAATCCCTCTCTCTCTTTCTCCAGCACTTGTGACCCTGCCGTCAGTGTCAGCCATGGTCGAAGTGCCAGTATTCAATGCACCAGCAACAGGCATGAGTACCACCACACCCCCAACAACCACAGCGGCCACACTGGTCCTATCTGAGAGCAGGCTAGCGTTGCAGTCATGGAACCCAGGATTCACGCTATCACTCCCCTTGCAGTTGCGCAAAAAAATACTCGATCTTGAGTATGTGGAAATGGGTGAACTGATGGCAGAGTCTTGGAGAACACAAGAGGATGACCAGAATGGCTGCTGCCATCAACGTCGTACACGCAAAGGGCCGGTGACAGACAGTCTGCTGTGGGTGGACTGCTTCGCGTCAATGGTCTCTGTATTTTCAACAAGATACCTGACAAGATGCCACAGCTCATGGCATATCAGCAAACTATTGTGAAAGCTCACAGAACATTTGTGGGTGACAGATGGATAACTTACGACACCTGCTATCGTAGAAAGGCGGCTGTACTAAAGTCACTGGACTGGGGTATTGTGGACTTCACTATATATAATGAAATGTTTGCAGGTAGGGGAAATCCATCCCACGGTGTGGCCACTGCCTCAGTGAGCACCATCGCTCGCAAGAGTGCACCATTGCCCCAGAGCCGACACCAACACCTCTAGGAAATGCACGAGTGCAGAAGATGCAAACAGCCATTTATCAGCTGTTTAACGGAAGAACGGCGATCGATACCACTTCACACCCTGTAAGTTCTTGCACGTGTGTGCGGAATGTCACGGCAATCACCCAGCGGCCGCATGCAGGAGGTCTAGGCACCCGGTGAGCAGACCGAGATCAAGGTCACCAAAGAAGTAATGGCAGCACAGGAGTATCAAGAATACAAGGACTTATGAATCAACATCATGTTTAAAAAAATGTATAGACAGTTTGTGCAGGATAGCATACTGAGGTAATTAATCAATCATGAAATGGTAGGGTTGTCCAATCATTGTTCATGCAAAAAAAAGAAAGAAAAAAATGCACACATCACGTGCACCTCCGCCCTAACGGGCATGATCGCCAACCGGCAAGGTGTGGCTTATGTGAACATAATGGGTTTAAAAAATAAAAAAATTAAAAATAAAACTATTACAACAGTTTTAACAATTGACCTCTGTGTCTACAGTGAACGGCTCCTACGCGTACATCAACGACCTGATGCAGCTTGGCACGAGTGGGCATGGGCCGTCAGTAGACCCAAGGATAACGGGTCTCCACGCCCCTGAAACTGGATACCTGGAAGACTAAACTTTGCGGACATCCAGACCAGGACTTCACTGCCCACATTCTTCACGGTATAGAGCACGGTTTCCGCATAGGGATTGACAGTATGAGACAGTTGAGCTCAGCAAAAAGGAACATGCAGTCAGCTATGAATAACCCCACGGTTGTGGATGAGTACGTCCAGTCCGAAGTCACAAAAGGGAATATATTCGGCCTATTCAACCCAGTCACCCTGCCATCGGCTCACACTAACAGATTTGGGGTAATCCCCAAGAAGCACAAGCCAGGATCCTGGAGATTAATTACAGACCTGTCATACCTTGACTTGTTTGACTAATAGCCATTATGATGAGTGTACTCCTCCAGAAAGATACGTTGGACATGAAAGTTTTAGAAGTAAATACTTTGAAGTAACAATTTTCAAGTTTCTTGACTTTTCTTGTCCACACTATCTTTGCCTGTGCTACCCCTCCTACTTCCTTGCTATCAGACTGCCTTATGGACGTGCATTTGTTAAGCATGTGTGACTTCCTTTCCTGACCACATGGCTATATAGCTCCTGTGCCCCTTCCCTCTCACGTTCGCAGTCGAAAACATCGTCGCAGACAAGATCCACCGCCTCAGTTGCAGACAAATTTATCGCCATTTTTTCGAACTAACGTCAAGTTTATTTTTAGCCCGACTACCTTAGTTACGTAGTAGCTATTTCTATTCTAAAAATACATGTAATAGAACAACGCATTAGCCAGGCTATGGACGCTGCATCTAAGCTTTAGCATTTATCGTTTAGGGGAAAAAAAATTTTTCCCCGCATTACGTCATCCTTGGGCGCCTATCACAGAATACCATTAACCCATTCACCGGCACAAGCTCCTGGTTATGATTTATAATGGTATTCTATGATTTTTTTTGGTATTTTGTATATATCTAATGAAAGTTCACTTCAGTTAATTGAGGTCCTTCAATTGCAATACACATTAGTCTTCAAAGATTGATGTCACTAATTCTAGACCCGAGACAAATTCTAATCAAATGGGTGTGGTTTCAGCAAAAATGGGTGTGGTCAAACAAGTGTGGGCCCCACCCTTCTCATTCCTAAACTCTTCCCCCCCCCCCCCCCCCCCCCAGAAAAAATCAACCAAACACTAGAAAATGTATTTTTGAAGGGGCGTGGTCAAGCGATTCTTTGTGTTTACAATTGATTAGATTTGGAGTGTTCAGTTAACTGAAGTGCTTGAATAATTGAAGTTTGGACAACTGAAGTTTTACTATAACTTTAAAGCGTAGCTTACGGGAAGAGAAGACAGTCATTAATACTCATGAGGTAACACTATACCCTAACCTTAAAGTGACTGAGCTAATATGTTATAAAAGTAATGAGTGTGGAATAGCAATAATAATAATAATAATAATAATAATAATAATAATAATAATAATAATAATAATAATAATAATAATAATAGTAGTAGTAGTAGTAGTAGTAGTAGTAGTAGTAGTAGTAGTAGTAGTAGTAGTAGTAGTAGTAGTAATATGTAATGATACACAGATCACCAGATACATCCACAAGACTTGACATAAAAGCTTGGCTATTCAAGAAAAGGTTTGCCAGCAGTAATTAGGTGGATGGTGTATGATACTTGATATAGATAACTCACTACAGCTTACTCAAATAACTCTCTCATAAGAAGTGCACACTCTAATCTGGCATAACAAAATGGCATGACTTCATTCCCACACACCACAACAGAGTAACCATTTCACAAACCAGGCAACATGTAACATCCATGTACACACTACCAGAAGCAGCATGTGCCTATTGGAAACATGTTACATGAACTGGGCAGTCATCCAACACATTCCTCATGATACAGGAACCACAAATCAAAGCTGCCTTCTCTCAACATGCACACATACACATCATACACACATTATACACACCGACATAAACACACACACACACACACACACCTTGAAAGCCGGACACTTCCCACGGTCTGGCCATCATGATAGTGCAATCCTTCACTTAGCTTGAGCTAGCATTTACACCTTACAAGAACAGATTTTTATTCCGTCTGATAATGTCTCTATGTCTCCAAGACTCCCAATACCTGCCGGAAGGTTATCCCTTGAAATCCAAGAGGAGTAGCAATGCAAGTGTTCCTCTTCCTGAATTCTGCCACCACATCCAATCCTTCTCAACACACACACACACACACACACACACACACACACACACACACACACACACACACACACACACACACACACACACAATAGTCACCAGCAATGTTTGCAGCAATGACATACAAATGTTAAACATACAAATGTGTAGAGTGAATGAAAACACACAAGCAAGATACTACAATTTTATGTACTAGAATTATGGAATTTAATGTATCAATAATATTAAATACTACACATTAGATATTAAATACTACACATTAATAAATGAAGAAAAATAAATAAAATTAATTAAAAAAAAACAAACAAAAAACAAACAGCCATCCAAAACATAAGAATTGTGGATAAGTTAAAACAGGAACAACAACAAATATAACAAATAACTAGTGTTCAAGGGGCGTAACTTCCTCGAGCTATCAAAGGACCAGATTGATCCAAGTCTTCCCTAATTCAACTATGGTGGTACACTGACGGACACAAAGAATCTCGTGCGGGCGTAATGCATGACTAAAATCTCATTAGGGTTAACTCAGAGCAAAAAACTTGCATATTACTACATTACATTGATGCATTGATGACATGTGTGATAGAGTGTGTGGAATGGGAATATGAATATCATTATGCAATATTGTTAGGTAAGGTGGTGAGTAACTTAGTGAGTTGCAATTGGAGGGAATGAGTAGTTGCTTGTTCAGGGCTTCTCTTATGGCTGTCCTGAACAACTAGGACTCACAGAAGTGCAAACCATCAGCGCTAGTTATGCTGTTAAAACAATGAATTAATTTAGAATCACCTGCACTATGCTCCCAGGACTGATCCACACTTACTAAAGCTGTGCTTGCTCCCAGGACTGATCCACACTTACTAAAGCTGTGCTTGCTCCCAGGACTGATCCACACTTACTAAAGCTGTGCTTGCTCCCAGGACTGATCCACACTTACTAAAGCTGTGCTTGCTCCCAGGACTGATCCACACTTACTAAAGCTGTGCTTGACACTCATCCACATGGCTAGTACGACTTTGACTTCCTACATAAGATACACCAGACAAAAAGATCAGCACTGGAACTGCAAAATAAAGTTTCGAATTCCGTTTTGCAGGATGTCCATCACACGATTACTCTTTCATCCGTCATATGGCGGTTGAGGTACCCATCGACACAAAAGGAATTATAAAAAATGAACCGCTCATGCCATCAACTTGTTTTTAAACACCAAAATAGAGCTATAGGCTGTGCTTAGTAATGCAAGGATAGTTAGTTCTAGGTTTAGCTAATAGAGCATAGTAAGCTAGGTTATGCAGTTTACATATTGGGTCCATTTATGTGTTGTACCTGAACGTAACTGTTTTTTGAAATATCTTACTCTTACAGATTTTTCATTACAAGCAATATTTTTTGTAAAACTTTAGATTTTTCATTATAAATATATAATTCAATCATCTAGATGCAAATCTAATTGTATAATCTACATATATCACTTTTATATTAAAATAATTCAGTAAATTATTATGAAACGTTAATTAAATTTTTGTGGTTTGTTGCTAGGCAACATACATGTGGTTTTTTTTTCAAAATCCCTATCTAGATGCTACATGAATATATGGTTGCTAGGTACTTTTTTCAATGTTTAATTTGTTATGATTTTTTAAATCTATTTATATACTTTTTCTAAAGGGTTAAAAAACGTGGAAAAAAAATGGTACGTCATTTGGTAAAAAATAAACAACAACGGCTTTTCCATTTTAATCTTTCTCGTTTACTGCATGCCTTGCTCAAAGAAATTTAAAAAAAAGTTTATCCAATAAAACGTTCCGACTTTTTGTTACAGGTTGAAGCTGTCCTATTTGAAGTTGTCTTGCAGAGAAATGTTAGTTTGAGAAATAATACAGAGATCTTTGTTCCAGTTAAGGGCTTTTTCTAATGGATCTTTTCAAAGGAAGATCATTTGCTGATGCATATTCTCTTCCTACTGTCGTTTAAGTTTTGCCATCTCTAGTCTGCTATTATGAAACTTCTGATTACACTGTTTGTGCCATTGGCCTGGTTTTCCAGCAGAGCTGACCCTTCTTCCTTAATAAACACTGGTACAGGCAATGAATCTATTTTTCGAACACATTCTTCACAAAATTTTCATATACGTACTTCTATTTGGTTATGGCAAGGGCATCTGAGATCTTCATTAGTCTTACTTAGACAAAAAATACACAAATCCCAGTCAATATCTGTTAGGTTTGCCATATAGGTACACAGGTACCATGTGGTTTGATTGTTTGATTTGAACCATGTGAACTTTACCAGTTACATGTCCCTTACCTACCACTTTGCAATGCTCTACAAAGTTCCACTTTTCTTCACAACCTTTCAAAATTACAGCCCCTAATAGTATGACACCATAGTACCACACCAAAGCTGCTGTGGCAATGGTGATGAGGTTTTAAAAATGAAACAAAGAACAAAAAAGAAAGAACCAATTTAATTTTTGCAATATTTTCGCAGTGAAAACTTCAAGCTGTTATAATTCGTGGCACATACGTTTCCCCCCTTGGAGCCAGGGCTTTGTTGAATCACTAGGTTGATATCTGCTAGTTCTCTAAATTGGGTGTTTTTGTCCTGTCTGTAACAGTTACTTCACAAAGCCACTCTACTACATAGGCTTAGATTGTTACTGCAGCAGGTACATCAGTAGCTAACATGCGGACCTCGTTATAGGTCAATGCCCACCGGAACTTCAGTCTGCAGCTATGTCCCCATAGCGTATCATAGTGATACAAGGCCTTAGCTTGCTGATATAGTTATGGAAGCGTTTCTAGCCAGAAAATCTGTGAATCGACGAAATAGCTCGACCTTTTTTACAGTTTTAGTAAACAGTGTCGGCCATTTAGTCAAAATGGTACAGAACGCAACGATAAAAACTACGGTAAAAAACTATCATTTTATGGCCGTACTATGGAACAGAATTCGAAAGTTTATTTGGTCTTCTGCTGTAGAACACACAAAATAAATTGAACCTGGCGCTGTAAAAATTATACGCTCACGTGAGTGCGGATGATTCTGAAGCTGTACAGCAGCACTCACTCACTATAGCATCAGCCTTTCCTTTTATTCTTCAAGAACTAAGCCAAAATTTTAAAAAAGTAGCAAATTAAATAATCCTCTAGTCTGAGTTCATCTTCTCTCAAGGCATAAAAGTCCGCCATCTTCGAGATACGCTGTTGGCAGTGAATGAATAAATCAAATGATCAGACTACTATAACTCTCAAACACATGTACGCTACGGGTCAATAATCCATAATTCTTCCCCTCTTCCTTCCCTCCCTCCCCACCCTCCCTCCCTTCTCCCTCCTGAACCTATATGGCACAACTAGAGGATGATGCCTTCCTCCAACACACAACACACACACACATACATACACACACTTACCATACAAACTCAACATACACACACTCAACATACTCACAAACATATACACACACACACACATACCCATACATACACACACACACTTACCATACACACTCAACACACACACTCAACATATATACACATACCCATACATCAACACACACTTCCCATGATTTAATGGTGCTCAGGAATATTAAATTTTTGCTGTGGTAATGGTGATGATGTTAAAAAACAAAACAAAGAACAAAAAAAGAAAGAAACAATTTAACAGAAAAAACCTACCAAACTGAAGTAATCAAATAAAATAATAAATAAAATAATAATAACTAGCAAGTACCCCACCACACAGTGGCACTTGACGTATTGCAAAGTAAGAATGCAGTAGCACAAGTTATCTTGCTCAGTTATCATTCTCTACCATTGGTTAAGGTTACATAAGTTTCCCTCTCCTGCTCTCTTTTTCTGAACAATCTCAGCTTTTCTTAATCTTTCCTTTCTTCAGCCCTTTCTACCTTCCTGCTTCTGAATCTCTCTGTCCTACTATCATGATAGTGGACTTAAGCTTGGCGAAACTGTTGCCTCCATTTTCGTACCTTTACCTTCCTTTTTGAAACTGACACCACCTTTACTGTTGATGCCACCCACTAAGCCATTTTTCCTTCTCTTCCGTTCTCTTTTAAACCTAAGCTGCCTTACCTTGCCAATTCCAACCGCTTAATTAATTAATCACTTTTCTCTTTCTTAATTTCGCCTTCCTTTTGGAAACCTACGCCACCTTCTCTCATCTACTATTACACCCACTTTTTAGTTACAATTCAACATTTTCTACTGAATGTGAGGACGCTTTACCCATTCATGTAATGACGATGCCTTACCAAACTGTTTATGCTCATGAATTATTCATTAATCCACACCATCGGTAGTCGTCATAATTACTGACAAACAAGTGTATTATATAGGTTATTATTATTGTTATTTTTATTATTATATTTTAAATATCATTACTATTATAATTACTATTATTATTATTTTATTATTATTATTATTACTATTTTACCAGGTATTATTTATATTATTATTATTATTATTATTACTATTATTATTATTATTGTTATTATTATTATCATCATCATCATTCTGTACACTCTGCAAACACCATAACAAGCAATGCAAATGGTTCAAATGGAGCATATCTCGTGGACTCAAGTGCCGTTCTTGGTGTAAACTAATCCGACTGGGTGCAAGTCCATGCCATGAAGTGATGCTGTACCCATCCACATGGAAAAGTAAACTTTCACTAGTTTCTGTCTTTCTTCATTAACACACTTTCAAATTGTGACCTCTAGATTAATAAATCATTACAAGCTTCAAAGCATTGGACTATTGGATAATATTACATACGTAGTTTGGAGTCACTGAGCAAGGTCATAACTTTTCCTAGACACAGTATACAATTGGGAGGACTAAATGGGTTCTAACAAAGGTATGGCTAAGTATGTGCACTGCAGTGTCCCCCACCCCAGCAAAATATCCTGTATAAAACCCTGCATATATCATGCACACATTTACATACACACACACACACACATATGTATACAACATGTACATACAGTTACTACATGGTCACTATGCTAGAGTGTCAGATTATTACGCCCACGTATTGATGACAACTTGTGCATTCCAATGGCTTACCTTAAACTGAAAAGGATAATTTAAGATGGTTGATGAAGAGGGTCGTCAATGGCGTCTCTATGCCGGACATACTCTGTGCTCTCTGCAGAACACCATAACAAGCAATGCAAATGATTCAAATGAATTTATCCCACGACTAAAATAAGTAATTTTAACTGCCTGCTTTAAAATCTCATACTTTACCTATTCTTATGTTTGGTAAACAGCCAGTAAAGACAGAGGAATGTACGAGTCAATTACGTCCTATCAGTCAGTGATAATAGAGCAGACAAACAAGTTGTGCCAACAGTGAAACACATTATATCCCGTGGACAATAGCTTGCTTTAGACTGACCTCTTCTGTACATAGGCCACACCCACTAGATCCCCAATGCCACATCTACCAGACCTTGTATGTACAGTTCGTCCAGCTTAAAGAGTAGAAAGTTCTGTTTTTTGTTAATTGTTCTTTAAATGTATACATGTGCAGTCAGATTGATGTCAGGAAGCTGAAACTTCACACACACACAAATTAATATATATTGAAATTGATTATGTTTTAAAAAATTGTGGTTTGTGGTCACAACTGTGGTAATAGATAGAAGAAGTGACCCTATAAATGGAGGATATTTTTGATGTTTTTAAGCCAGAAAAAGAGTAAATTGAATTCGAGTGTCTAAAGATTTTGCAGACTGAATCTATGGCTCATTAATTTGATTTGTACCAAATTTTTATATTTTAATACTATTTTACTTATTTTTAATTTCATTTTTTATAAAAAACTAAACTCCCCAAATGCTTTAAGCTGGTAATTTTGCAATTTTGAAGTAAGTGTCTTGGGAATTTAATATAAAATACCTAAATAGTTGTATTTTAATCAATATGAATTTGAAACCCCTATCTTGAAAATTAAGGGAAATAAAAATGCTTTTGTGAGAGTGTTAGTATTTTCGGTGTAAGTTGTGACGTTTGCGGAAGCTCTTATCTCAATGACGACGTATTTGTGATGTCACAGTGTTGCGCTTGCGCATTTGTGAACTAAACCAGGGGATGTTGGACACGCCGGTAAAACGCGGGAGATGGCCCGTAACCGAGAGCCACGCAAACAATCAATTAACTTTGGCGCCAAAAACCGCGAAGCAGGTGGACACAAACGGTCTCTGAGCTATAACTTGTATGTAGTGTACTAGTCTGAGACAGTCATTTCGAATAACATCCTTCTATTATACCTGCAGGGGAATGAAGCTGTACTTGTGAAGCCATTGGAGCAGCTTAAAACTCTGTCTCAACCATGACCAACTCCACCCTGACTGGTACCAGTTCCGACAATTCCACCAACCTTGTATTGAGACTCCGCTGCGTATAGACTCCATCATCATCACTTCAGTTCTTTCAATCGGGATTGCTACCGCTATACTCTTCAGCCATCGCCTACAAGTCTAAATCTTGTGCTGAACTACCCGCTCCCACTAATGAGCAACCAACTCCAAGCAACCAACTCCAAGCAACCAACTCCAAGCAACATCGGGAATACGCCATCACTTTTGCTCGAGGGACTAACTATTTCCGAAGTTACAACGGCCATCTCACGGCTCATTTGTATTTCTTATTATTGTTTACAAATGGGCTCTTTTTAGAGCTGTCACAGGTTAATTGATTATCTTACCAAATAAATTGCGCGTTCGCGGAGCTCAACGTTAGGGGGGCGGGGTGAAATTGCGAATCAGTTGTCAACTTGAAAATAAAAATTGATATTTCGTGAAACTGGATCACTGAATTGAATCCAAATTTTGCGCACAAGCAAAATACCCCCCTTAGAATAAAGTTACAGAGAGTTTTTTAGAATAACGCACGAGTAAAACGGCATGAAATTTTACTGTTAACAAAAAAAAGAATATAGATATTAGAAATATGGCTCTGTAATGTTGCGAAGAAGCCCTCAGGCTACCTCTGGAAAAAAAATGAGCGCAGTAGCTCTTTCGGCCGCTTCGAAATAACTCTGAATAGTAGCCAGTGTGCAGAGCTGTATCTCCGTCCCAGGCGGGTCTTCATTCTTTAAATTTGGCTTGCTGGAGTCCTCTATTGGTGCTCATTCCACCTGTAACAACAAAGTAAGCCCACAGTACACAGAAAAAGAAATATAAAGACATAGTAAAAACAGTCAATTTGCGGTTACGCGCCTCGGTTTCCGGTGGCAGGGCACCCTTAAATAAGGGAAGTTCCCGAATAGGAGCTGCCGTGTGAGGGCGCGGCTGAAGTTTAACTACGAGTTGTGACGTAGGCCGGACGAATTTGTGACGTCAAAAAAAATGGCGCTTAATGTATGGAATGTCTATGGAGATAGCGTAGTTCTTATACTTATGCTGTTTTATATGACTTCGTTTCGAGTGGATTGGGATCTAACAACACAAAAAAGGTATGGCTAAGCTTATTGTGATTGCAACTAGTCTAAGTTTTGAGATCTGTACTTTCTACTCTTTAAGCTGGACGAACTGTACTCATTAATGCCCCACCCACTGGACACTCTATGCACCACCCACTGCAATGTCACACGCACTAGACCATATATCCCCACCCACTCAAACATCTATGCACAACCAGCTGGACCATCTATGCCCCACCCACCGAACCATCTATGCCCCGCCAACTGAACCATCTCCACCCACTAGACTATCTATGCCCTATCCCACACCCATTGGACCATCTCCCACCCACTGGACTATCTATGCCCCACCCACTGGACCATCTATGCCCCACCCACCTGACCATCTATGCCCCACCCACTGAGACGTATTTTGTATCTTGTGAACGTTGACTAAATATAACTTCTTCCTTGCCCTTCAAGGTAGTGGGGAGGAAGTCGGACGGAACCTCTACGAAATGGAAAGGAAAAATGCATAAAACATACTATCTGCCCTTACTCAAGCCTTCTTACACCACCTTTAATTACATATCAATACATAGCTAATGAACTACAAGCCATCTCCCCATATATACATGTATAAATTAAAAAAATTTACCAACACCATGTACATACATTCACTCATTAATAGTCGACATTTACTATTGCATGAGATCTCTACACAAACACACTACACTATACTGCAATAAAAAATGGCTACACTTATTTGAGATACTGCTCTAACTCGTGCTTATGAATCCTGCACTACTATGTAAGTTCAGTAGTTTCAATTCTATTAGTACACAGCCATTACTATTAAATAACTAGTAATATGAAATACTTCTTCACCTCAATCTTTCCTAGTAATGGTAGCTTCTGTAGCATCTACTAACTCCATAAAAAAATTCCTTACTTTTATCAGTCAAGTACACACTGGACAACAAATCTCTGCTATTAATGTAGCCAAGTTATTGAAATCATTCTGGTAAAGGGTTTCCAATTCTACGAGAACAGCAGCTTGTTGTGACTTGAAATAACAACACCAATAAAACCATAAAACCAGTTATTCTACAAGTTTGTCATTCAGTTTACGGAAGACATGATTACTGCCGTAGCACAAGGCCGGCGCCTCCGCTACGGCTGCAACGGCTTTGGCCGTACCACTTTTCAGAAATCAATATCTGGTAAAGATCGTTACCCGGTTAAGTACAACCGCGATCGTTTGCTTTGTCACAACCGAATTGTTATACGAGTGTTTAGATGGCTTTTTGTTCTACCTGATTTACCTCCAGTTCCTCACCATCCTGTAGAGTCTTTTGTTTTTCCAAAGAGACTATTTGGAAGGAAATCTGTAGTTTGGAGATCTTGTCAAGGTGCATGGTTCAAGCAGTGGCCTTTTCTCCACTATGATGAAGTTAATGATGTAGGATATTGCCATATCAGCATTACTGCCTTTAAAGAGAAGAAGATGAGAAGTAGCAGTGCTGATCCTTCCTATGTAAGTAGCTCATTATACCTGTTATTTATTGTAGCTACCAATACATTTTCTTTAGGTTTCTAAAGGATTTAGTAACTGGAAAGATGGAACCAGTGTGTTACGAAGGCATGAACTCTGTTCAAGTCATAAAGAAGCTGTAGAAGTAACCATCACATTGCCCGCCAGTACAGGTAATATTGCTGAAATACTTTCGCGAGAAGTTATGAAGGAGAAAGAGCAGAATCGAAGTATGCTATTGAAGATCATATCTTCTATTCGATTTTTAGCTAGACAAGGTTTACCACTGCGAGGTGATGGAAAAGAAGAAGATGGTAATTTTATGCAAGTTCTGAAATTGAAGGGAGAGGATGACCCACTTATTAATGATTGGTTGGAAAAAAAAATGAATAAATGTACTTCACATGAAATACAAAATAGCATTTTAAAGGTTATGGCCACTTATATTTTGAGAGATATCTATGAAAGTAATTATCACCATTTATTACCGTGATGATGGATGAGGCTACAGATATTTCCAATAAGGAGCAAGCCACCATTGTAATACGTTCCCTTAACAATTTTGATGTAAACGAAGAATTTATTGGATTATTTGAAGTACCCTCTATTGATTCTAAAACCCTTGCTACTGTTTTAAAGGATTCTCTATGCAGGATGAACATTCCAATGGAACGAATCAGAGGGCAATGCTATGATGGAGCAAGCACAATGAGAGGAGCAAGAGGAGGTGTGGCTAAGATTATTATGGATGAAGAACCGCGAGCCCTTTTTACTCACTGTTATGGACACTCCATCAATCTGGCCATGAATGACGCAATTAAGTGTTCAAAGCCTGTTTGTAAGGCACTGGAAACTACTCATGAAATCACAAAATTGATAAAATATTCACCACGTAGAGATGGAATATTTAGAGAGTTAAAACGAACACATGACCAGAATTCTGGTTTTCAGTCTCCAGGAATGAGACTGCTCTGCCCAACCAGATGGACTGTAGGAGCAAATTCTCTTAAAATTGTAATTGATAATTATGAAGCTTTGATGGATACTTGGGATGAAGCTCTGCTTGTTGTGCATGACAGTAAAATGAAAGCCAGAAAATTGGCGGTATTATCTCTCAAATGCAGAGTTTCGATTTTGCTTTTGGTACAATCCTTGGTGAACTTATTTTACGTCATTCAGATAACTTGAGTCGTACCATTCAAGCAAAATCAACTTCAGCATCTGAAGCTCAACAAATTGCTAAATTGGTAATTACTACAATGCAACAGATTCGTCAGGATAAGCAATATGATTTATTCTGGGAAAAACTCTTAAAGTTTACAGATATAATGGATATTTCACCTCCACATTTGCCACGAAGAAAAAGGAGACCAGCAAGATTGGAAGATGGAAGTACTAGTGGTCACTATCCTGGGTCAGCAAAGGATTTTTATCGGCAACATTACTTTGAAGCATTAGACAATGCTATAAATTGCTTAATTCACATATTTGATCAACCTGGATACAAAACTTATAGTAATTTAGAACAATTATTGGTTAAGGCTAGTAAACAGGAAGATTTTGAAGATGAATTTCAGGTTGTTACTGATTTTTACAAAAATGATTTTAACAAAGATGTTTTAAGAGCTCAACTTATTACATTTGGTGTGGATTTCAATCCAAAATTGCAAGCAGATCAAGAAGTAACCATTTTTGATATTAAAGATCATTTTACAACCTTATTAAGTTCTCATAGAAACCTTTTGAATGAAGTTATGAAGCTATTGCAGCTTATATTAATAATGCCTACAAGATTGGAAGATTTTAACTGTTAATGAAGTAGTTAATGAAACAATAGTATGACCACAAAATTCTAACTCTTGCATATCAGTAACTATAGCTAGCTATATCACAATAATTGAACATAATATTTTTCACATTAATAATTGGGTGTGGTCAGAGGGAGGAGTTTTGGCCTTACCACTTTCTGAGTGAAGGCTCCGGGCCTGTAGCACCAGAAGAAACTCAGGGGTAGACTAACAAGCTTTTCTTCAGGGAAAACTTTGCTCAGTACAACTGATAATTTTTTGTGATACAATAATTATGTACTAGTACACACATCCTTTAACCGTCATCATAACCATCATCATCACCATCATCATCATAATCACCATCATCATCATCATCACTATCATCATTATCATAATCCATAATCACCATCATCACTATCATCATCATCATCATCATCATAATCCATAATCACCATCATCATCATCATCATCACAATCACCATCATCATAATCATCATCATCACCAAAGTCAGTGTGGGGCTGTCCCTACATGAGCAAAATTGTGTCCACACCCATTCATGCGATCCACAAGGTTGTGCTAGCTACACATATAAGAGTGTGTAAACCTGGTAAGGTGATCCAAGCCCCTTGAGCAAGAATGCATGAGCTATGAAGGTACAAACCACCTAGCAACAGAAATGGGGTCGTTAACAAAACTATCTACTTTTAGCATAAGGATCAACAGTTGAGGTTATTGAATAAATTAAGTAATTCACCAGTAGACTAAGTACATTTACCATAGCCAAATCAAGTAATGTGCATGTTCACAACTTGGAGTTTGCTATGAGAACCAGGACTAGAAACTGTTGATTTTGAAGATGTGTTGGACATTTTACCTAATTTAGAGTAAATCAGGGAAGGGGAGGGAGGGGGACTAACATTGGGTTGGAGAGGGGGAATCCCGGATAGTCTGCAAGAAATCCTGCTAAGCATGCCCACTTGTTATTTTGCTGTTCCATGGAGAGTTCCAATTGTTGGGTTAAGTTTTAATTAAACATATTACATTGACTGCTACAACTGATCTGCAATTTTTAATTAGCATAGTTGTTTATTTTATATAAATCCAGACTAAATTGGAGTGATGCCCTCTAGCTATTATAATCAGTCAATAGCAACAGGTACTGTCTTACCTTGCTAGTCCTCTTTTATCTCATCTTCATCAAGTATCAGTTAGCACCTCCCCCCACAATCATCAGACTGAGGTCAAAGGTGAAGGTCATCCTTTGCATAAGGTCGTTCTTTTCTACTCGCGTGACTTTTCCGCGCACTTATTTAGTCTTTTATGAATCCACTTGTAGTCTGCATTTTGGGTGTGGTGGGTCAGAGACGTTCAAATAAATGGAGAATGTAGAAGAAGACGGTCCAGTCTAGTCTATCAGCAAGTTATGACGGAAAGCCAGTCGCAAGTTTGTACTGAGGTGAGCGCGTAGCTACTCGCTAGCTGAAAGCAATTGTTTGCCCAGATACCAGCTAGATCCGTTGTTTGTTACTAGATCCGTTGTTTGTTACTAGATCCATTGTTTGGTTATTAGATCCAGTCTTCACTAGCCCACTGTTTGTATGGATAACTTTTGCAAAAAGGTTGAAAGAAGGGAAAACATTGCTACCTACACACATGCCAAGTGCTTAGCATAGTTTCAAGCTTAATTTTTTCAAACAACTGGATTAATGTCTGAGCATTCGATAAAAGGTATCAACAACTGGATGAATAGAGGAAATTTATGTGTGAGCATGCTCATAAAGAACCAACTAAACTGGAAAAGAGAGGGAAGTCATGTCTGAGCATGCTCACAACCAATGCACTGGCAACTGGAAAAAAGAGAGGGTAAAAGTCATGTTCCTGAGCATGCTCTTAAAAAGCATCTGGATCTTTTTATGAGCATGCTCAGACATGACTCTCCCTCTCTTTTTTTCAGTTGCTATTGTGTTTTTGAGGATAGTTAGACAAGACTGTCCCTCTCTTTTTGCTATAGTTTGTAACTATTTTACTCTAGCCATTTGAAGTCTAGTTTGTTCCATTTGAAGTCTAGTTTGTTCCAGAAATACAGTAAGTTGTGTGTTTATAACGCAAAATACAACATATATTTGTTGTAATGTTATTTTTCTATTGTGTGTGCTTGTTATTGTTCATTTACAGTTTCTTACAATGTGTAAAGAATTTGTATTTGGGATGTACATTTAAATGTTTGTGCACTTTTATAGGAAGATTATGTTTTTGTGTTCTTCTTTTAATGTATATTCATGTGTTAGCATTTGTATAAAGCACAGCAGGTGTCTTTCGAAGGAGCTTTTTACAATTTTTTATTATTTTGTTTTGAATCAACAGTTGGTACCGTTACAATAGATTTTAACAGTCAAGTTCTCGTCTCTGTTGGTTTACTGCTAAAAGCTAGAAACTCATCCACTGCTATACCAGCAAGCTAAGCCTTGTACTACCCTCTAAATGCTATAGGGGTCTTGCTAAACAACTTGCACAATAAAAATAACTGACTTGTTTCGATTAAGCAGACTGACTGGATTTTCGCTGAACTTGCTGCTCTGACAGGTCCCTACTTTTTAGTCTTTCTACCAGCTACAGTTGAGTCTCTAGTAGTGAGAATATCTAAGCTAATGGTTACCCCAACGTTTAAAATAGCATCATTTTTACATTCCTGAAAGTGGCATATGGTAAACGAGCATTAAAACTTTAACATAATCAACCTGAATTTATCAACTGTCGTAACATTTTCTCTCTTTATTTCTTTTTCTACAATTCAGTGCAAAAAAAAATTCAACTGAACAGAATTGAAAACCTATTTTTTCTGGTGCCTACTGTACTACAGTTGGGTCTCTAGTAGTAAGAATATCTAAGCTAATGGTTACCCTAACGTTTAAAATAGCATCATTTTTACATTCCTAAAAGTGGCATATGGTAAACGAGCATTAAAACTTTAACATAATCGACCTGAAAAGCTATATTTTATCAACTGTCGTAACATTTTCTCTCTTTATTTCTTTTTCTACAATAGCTCCTTCAGTGCAAAAAAAAAAAATTCAACTGATCAACAGAATTGAAAACCTATTTTTTCTGGTGCCTACTGTACATTATTTTTAGCACAGGAAGAACAGCACATTCTCTTATTATGTGTTTGTGTGTTTGGAATATCATGTCATTATTGTGTGTTTGTGTTGTTTGCACATATATACGCATTGTACCAGTTGTATGTTTGTGTGTTTGTTTATTTGTTTATTTCTCAGTATTGTGTTTACTATTTTTATATACTAAATACTGTATTGTATATAAGCATTGTGTGAGAAATTGTATGTTTGTGTGTTAGTATGTCACACAGTTGCTATTGTTATTGTGTGTGTACATTTCTGTAAATTATACTGAGTAAAATTGTATGTTTGTGTGTTTATTTACATGGCTTATGTTACAGTATTGTGTTTGTTTACAACATGTTTGTATTCTTCCATAAATTTGTTTGTGTGTTTGCATGTTAAAGTCTCGTTTAAATAGCACTTAGTGCTGTTTGTTTGTTTGCTTGTTTGTATATCAATTTAATTATATATTTGTTTATTTATTTGTATTTAGAGAGATCTCCATCCTCCAGTCTCACTTCACTGGGAGCGCTGCCATACATGGAGTAAGTATGTCTGGCCTGTACAATGTGCAGTACTGCATAATAAAGTCATATTTATGCATTCTAATTATTGCACACTTCACATCTCTACTGACCTTCACTCATGGACTACTACTAGTGCACCATGTCAATGGTCGTCCCTAACTACCTACCAGTCTAAGTTTGTATTGATTGGTGGAGATCATCCCTCCACTTATGAACCAACTAACTGTCTGTTGACTAGTACTACTGGTCTAGACTGGAAGCCATCGCTACGTGCCATGCCTACTCCTCGCTACGTTGCATCATCAGTTAGTGGAGGATCACCAGAGGTCCTGGTCGTGGCTGGTGGGTGTGGTGGCTCACCTGGCGAGTACTTGGACGTTGTGGAAGTTCTACTCAACGACCATTGGACGACTGCAGACTCACTTCCTTCTTCATGCTGGATCATGCGATCAACATTCCATGAAGGCAACTTCTACTTCACAGGAGGACTTGGCAGTGAGGAGACTCTATATATATGCAGTTTAGAGTCTCTCACAGCATCTGCTAGTAATGGCAGGACAAGAAGACAAACAATATGGAGGACAGTAATCACACTTACTGACATCTTAGCTATCGTCTCCTATGTATCGAATCTAATCGGCATCGATAAAGATTCTACCATTAGAAGTTACTCCAACAAGACAGAGGAGTGGATTGAGACTACTAGTGAGGGAGATAGACCAGTTGGTCAGAAGAGTAGTACTGCAGTCTTGTCTACTGGACAGTTGCTGGTTGCTAGTGAGGATGGACTATACAAAGGCACTCTGTCAGGTTAGTGTAAGTAAATAGCAGCATCTCTAGAAAGCCATCTTGCCTTCAGTGAAATTGGCTTCTCTTTGGAATGTCCCATTGATAGATTATATGGGAAACTAAAGTTAGGAATTAAAAATGTGTACTATAATATTACTAGAATATTATTATTTATTATTGTGTTAATTATGTTAAAACTAAATATTTATTATATTAATTATGATATTATAATAAGTAAGGTAATTGAATGTCTTTTCCAAAATTGGGAGAGGTAGAGTGCAGCTGCTTTTACTGGCAGCTGCTTCTACTGGCTAAGCTAGCTCCAGGCTATAAAACCAGCTGCCCACACTCTGTATTGCTGGAGCCAGCTAATGGTACTGGTGCAGTGTGTGGGTTACTTGTATAGTATAACTAATGAGACTGTAATAACTAATTAGAGTTTATTTACAACTCTTTAGCTGTAATGCTTAATTTATGTCATGTTTAATAGCTTTCAAGTATGAAGATGCATACAAACACTTCATTGTTTCCAAAGAAGTGTTGGAGCTTCTGTCTTTAAAGTTTATGTCCCTTGGTCCTCCAAGACAAGGCAAGAGTACAACTCTCAGGAGAATTAAGAAAGAGATCATAGATCTTCTGTCAGCTAAAGAAGAGGAGCAGATTCATGGCAGCACAGGTGCAGTACAGTGTTGCTCCAATATGCTAGTCCAAGGCAAGTCTGATCCAACTACAGCAGAAAGAACCACAAACTGGACCATTGTAAAGAATCTCATTGAGGAAGCTTCTCTACTCTTTCACACTCTCAAAGATAGTTTGGCGACCGAATCCACTTCTGAAGCTGAATCCACTTCTGAGGCTACAGCTGATTCCCATGGAGGTAGTGACACCAGGGCAGAGGTCAGTCAGGCTAGCAGTACAGAGCAGTCTCACTCTGTTGAAGAGCCACCCCAGCCTTCATTATTACAGAAGATGATGGCAAGATTGAAATCTTTTACCCAAAATAGGCAACCCAGGCATGAGGAAATCACTCCACTCTCAACAGCACATGACCAACCAGCTGATCAGGCAGTATCATCACCAGATTATTCTGAAATAGCTGCCATATTCAAGACGGTGTCCAAACAACCACACTTTGCAGAAAATGTGAAGCACTCTTTTAAAGCTTTTTTGAGAATGGAGGACACCGGAGGTCAACCTGAGCTGATGGACATGCTACCAGCACTCACCATAGGACCTGGCCTCTACTTGCTGTTCTTTAGCTACAAGTTCCAACTGGATGAGGAGTATCGGGTCTTTTATCAGAGAGCTTCAGGAGAGACAACTGCACCAGAGAAATCTGAGTTTACTCTGCAAGAGATGCTTTTGCGTACTCTGGCCAGTATATCTTGCTTCAGTTCCTCCACCCATCTTCAACCTCAGCCAGGAGCAGACAACTCAGCCATTGGTGAGATACTGGAGTCCTCCAAGTCAGTAGTGTATATAGTGGGTACTCACAAAGACAAGGTTTCTGAGGAAGTCATCGCTACAGTCGATTCGCAGCTTCAAAAAGTGATTCGAGACACGGACTCCTACAAAAAAGGCATAGTTCAGTTCTGCTCAAAAGACAAGCTTGTTGTTTCTTTAGACAACATGGGAGGCGGAGTAGAAGAGATCGATCACTTGCATCAGCTACTGGAGAATGCCATGGAGAAACACTTTAAAAAGTTGAAAATTCCAGCTGTGTGG
>WLWD01004890.1_pt1 | contig 30698 bp, 31 predicted proteins | sample 6712731 | NCBI WGS metagenome assembly WLWD01 (sample SAMN12718690, study PRJNA576275) | sponge metagenome | isolation source: marine sponge | host: Mycale hentscheli | place: New Zealand: South Island, Marlborough, Capsize Point | collected 2014-11-01
GCTAAATCCTGCAAGTGAAGGAAGCAAGGAAGCAAGGAAGCAGGGAAGCAAGGAAGCAAGGAAGCAGGGAAGCAAGGAAGCAAGGAAGCAAGGAAGCAGGGAAGCAAGGAAGCAAGGAAGCAAGGAAAATAAATCTTGCAGGTGAAGAATAAGTCCTGCAAGTGAAGAAAAGCAATGAAGTCCTGCTGGTGAAGATGACCTGCTGGTCACATTGGCAAGGAGATCGCAGCTTTAAATGTACCAAGCTATTTTGTGGTGTATGCCATTAACCTCAATCTATACAGCTTAATTTCAGAGTCTACTATCTATTTATGCATTTAAATATGTTTATGTTCTTTGCTATTATTCTTTTATTGTTGATATGTTTATCTTTTAGATGAAAGCACTCTTGTTTCAATGAAGCCAGCCATGGAGACTGAGGAGATGTGTGTAGTACTACCTGTTCGTGATGGTGTTGTCTGAGAACTCGACTATGCCAGGTTGCTGACAGTACTGCCTACAGTTTGTCCACATCTGCTGAATACAACCGAACTTCCATGCTTGTTTCATAGTCAATCTTCAACTTATTAATTTAATGTACCCTCAATCGTTCAAATACCCTTCAATCTACTTTTATATTGATTAAAATAATCATGAAAATTTGAATATTAAAGATTAGTTGAAAATAATAAAAATTAGTTGATAAAGATTAGAAAGATTGAAGTAAGTTGAAAGAAAATAATAAAAATTAGAAAATTAGTTGAAATAAATTAGAAATTGGAAATTAGAAATAAATTAGAAATTAAAAAAATTAGTTTGATCGAATAATATCTTTTTTTTTTTTTTTCCTCCTTTTCTTTTTTTTCTTTTTTCAAACATTTCCTCAAGTATTTTTCGTATTTTTTTTCTTTTTCTTCTTTTTTTTTTTTTTTTTCATTCTGGTTGATCCGTTCCAGTTCTGCCTTGATTCTTCTCTCCAACTCTTTCTCCCTCCTCTCTTCTTTATCCTTCTTTCTCTTTCCATCACTCTCTCTCTGCCACCTCTGTCTTCTCTCTTGTTCCCTTCTTCTTGAGTCTCTTTCTCTCTGCCTTTGCCTTTGTCTTATCTCTTTATAGCGTCTTTCCCTCTCTCTTCTCTCCCTCTCTCTCTCTCCCTCTGCGTTCTTTCAAACGCAATCCTCCTCCTCCTTCTCTCCACTTCTCTTTCTGAGGGGGCAGAGGGAGCTGGCAGGGAGGGGGCAGAGGGAGCCGGCGGGGCAGAGGGAGCCAGCAAGGCTGAGGGGGCAGAGGGAGCAGGCAGGGAGGGGGCAGAGGGAGCCGGCGGGGCAGAGGGAGCCGGCAGGGCTGGCAGGGCAAAGGGAGCCGGCGGGGCTGAGGGAGCCGAGGGAGCCAGGGATCCACCCTCCAAACTACATTTATTGAAAGAATATCGTGTAAAAAAAGACCAATGCACTCCACAGACAACTGCATGCTAACTTGTGCTCTTCATTCACAAGTAAATAGTCAAAAATTATATATAATAAATCTTAATGTTTCGTTAAATGGTTTAAGCATAGGTATATTAATAGCAGTTTTTTTTTAAAAAATGCACACAGTTGCTCATGAAAAACTGAGACTCTTGAGTGCATGCTGCTAATTACACAACAAGCCTCGTTAATATCAAGATTAGCTTAACCTTCAAACATGTCTATTTATGGCACTGGACAGCAGCAAGTGCATGCACTACAAGCATTAACTATGTTGCTGGTTCACAACTGACAAGTCTTCCTAATATCTGAATCAAGATTAGCTTGACATAATACTGCTAATGACTCTAGACAGCATGCTGCTATTTCACAACTGGCCAGCCCCACTAAAGATAGGCTTAATATATGCAGGAATATCTTAACAGTGTTGTGCTCACCTTCCTTCCCTGGCAGAAAAAAACCTTGAGTAGAGTTGCTGCATAAAGCTGAACATCGTTGCTACTACAAGACTGCGAGTGCTGCGTCTGGACCTGCTTTTCTAGCGTAGTGAGCGCTTGCGCTGCGTAGTGAGCGCTTGCGCTGCGGACAATGGGCGTTGGGAACTAGGTAATTGGCCACAAAAATGTTACACACCCGAAGGCTAGGCTGCACGGGGCTCGGCCCAAGATCAGTTTTTGGGGAAAAAACTGAGTTCGATTCCCACTGAATGTCACATTTTTTTTTTATTTTAGAGTTTTTCACTTAGAAACTCTCTCCTCCTCTTTCTTTCTCTCTCTCCCCCCTTTTCCCCTCTCCTCTCCCTCTTTTCCCCATTTTTTTTCCGTGTCCATGTCTTTCCCCCTCGTTCAGTCCTTTATACCCCAGCCCGAGCTAGGGAGGTAAAGTAACTAACTTGGAAACTGTAATTCTGACACTAAAAGGAATATTTAAGTTTCATTTCTCATATTGGAGTCCCTTTACCAACTGTGACACATGGGTTGAAAGTTTGTTGATCGTAGTGTCACTGATTCTCGTCTAGTCTTCATGTTCAACTGTAGAGGGTTCTTGTGGCTGTGCAGGAAGCAGTGGGTGACCAGGTGAAGGGAGACACTAGATGCTCTGTCAGAGTTGTTCTGCATCACGCGAGTATTAAATATTCTCTCATATTGAACGCTGCGTATTGAGAACTCCACCTCGCCCGTGTGTAGTTCTGGACAACTGAAGTTTGTATGTATGTATGGCAGAGTATCTTTGAACAACGAGACTTTGAAGTGCAACTGTTTTGGAAAAATATCCAATGTACGCTAATCAATTACACTCATACAATACGGAGATGACAGTTCACTCTTACACTTGTGTGTTCATTTGCCTTTGGCTCGTGAAAATACTTATGCATGCTCTTGAAATATCTCCCCATATTGTACACTCCCCATATTGTAGATTCATGTAATAAGTATTGTATAATATATTGTGTGTATGTGTTTCCATAGCGGCGACCCTTGGATCCATGGACCGTGGTTCCTGCGTCCCAACGAGGTGGATCATCCTCCCACGAAGACCTTCTACAAACAGGAGCTGTTGCTTAGTAACATCCAGGACACCAACCCCATGAGGAGCATAAGTGGGCGTTGCCTGGTGACGGGATTCTCCGACTACTGCAGCAGTGAGGGCTATGGTGGTAGAATGAGGCAGGTGGGAGTGGCAAATAGTGGGGTGGGGCAGGGGAGTGACAGTTAATGCAGTGTGATTTTATGAGCGATTTCAGTTGGGATAGAAGGAAGAATTGTAAATAATAGAGTGAGAAAAGGAGTTTGTTGTTGTTGTTATTGTTGTGTGTGTGTTATCTAAAGCGTCCTACGGGTTGTGTGATCCAGTCTGGAATGGCAGCTAAGCTCCTTGCCTCCTCTCAAATTAGGGTTGGGCGATATTGGGTTATTCTCATCACGGTACGGTATTATAAAATTAATTGCGGTATGAGTAACTAACAACTATTTTTTAAAATTTAAATTAAAGTGTATAAATGAGAGAGAATTGTCATTGTCAAAAGTTTTTTTTCAGCAAGTATTTTAGTTATAAGTTGATATTCAAGAATCCGTCAGCTCCAGCCATTGTCTCCCGCCTCTTTCATACGGCTGGAGACTGCGTATAGCACAGAAGAAAGTGTTGGCTGATTGGTGTCAGTCGTTCCAGACCGTTTCTCACCTTCTCTCTTCATCAGGAGCCTGACTTTACTGTGAACCTTGGGGTGTTTGTTCTTTAGGTGCGATAGCAAGTTCGAAGTGCTCCCAGTAGCCGCCCTAACTTGCACGCCGCAAATTCGACAAATTCGACAAACAGGATTGTCCTGTTGGCTGCCTCCGCCACTATCATCCGCGATTAAACCGAAATACTTCCATACAGCCGATTTTGTACCGCATTTCTCGGTAAGTTGCTGTCTAGACGCCATCACTAAAAAACGGTAAAATACAGCTGGAACTCTATGCGTTGCGCATGCGCAATTTATCGCGGTATTTCCCGCGTTACTCGGTATAATTTTTTTTATCGTACCGTGACTAAATACCGTGATACCGCCCAACCCTATCTCAAATATCCAATTCTTCAGCTCCAAGTCACCAGCTCCAGCAACTCCACCCCCACAACAACAACAGCAACAACAGCCATCACAACAACAACAACAGCAACAACAGCCATCACAACAACAACAACAAACAACAACAACAACAACAACAAGCGTTATCAGACGGTCAGGCCCAAATGTTTCCCTGTTATTTGGGAAGATTGTACCAAGACCTTCTCTGGACCTTTGGAACTGTACCACCATGTGGTGGGACCATCTCCCTCCCACATCTCCTATGAAGGTACGGTAGGTTGTGACTCCGCCCTCCTCAATCAACACTCCCCACAAATAAACTCCCCTAAGCTCTAGTCTTGACACTATATATACTAGTTAACCATTCAACCAAAATATTTTTTTAAGGTTATAATACGGAAACTAAGTTTGTTCATGACTAATTGCATTATTGGCTGAATGCGAGTTTAATTTTAGCTTCTTCTCTCGAGTGAATTTTATTTTGTTGTTTTATTAGTTGACGGCTCATATTTCTGTCGATGGAGGAATTGTCCAAGAAACCCCAGCAACACGTCTGGGAGGTGTGTTGTTGTTTGTGTATGCGTTTTGTTTGTACTAGAATGGAGGCGTGGCACGCTGGTGTGGTGTGTGGTCTAACGACCCTTTTTTAATTAATTTGTTTAAATCTTGTCTCACATCCTCTGTGTGTTCAGATCATTCGACTCGTTGAACAAGATAGTTCGGCACATGAAGGAAGTACATCTTATGAAGCTGTCTTCTCTCTTGTAAGCCATTCGTTTGTGTGTTAGTCTTGAATGTTATTATCAGTCTGAAATAATGGTGAACATTAGAATAGAGAAACCATGTCCATGTAAACCTTAGTCTTACTACATTCTACTTCTAATAACGCTGCGTATACTGCATTGACAAGCAAGTGAGACGTAAAATGCTTGCTTCTTGTGTCCTCAATAAAGCTCCGTGTAATTATTAACAAAACTTTTGAAAACTATAAAGTAACAAAACCTTTAAACAATTCAGTCATAGTAATAGCAAATTTCCTCCTTTTGATAGCCAATGTTATGTTAATTAAAACTTAGCCTGACGTTTCGACTTCTTGCTGAAGTCCAGTTGACCCCTGTAGAGGACTTCGGCAAGAAATCGAAGCATCAGGTTAAGTTTTAATGAACAGTATTGGCTGTTGGAACGAAAAAATTTGCTATTATCATTATAATGTTCATCATCTTCATATTCTCCATGATTCAGGCTAGAGCAAAATTGGCAGCACTCACTGGGCCAAAAATATGATGGATCATGCCACACACTATCCATAGAATATATATATACATGTATATAGTAGTCACCTAGGAGAATGTGGTAAGGTGGAATCACTGGAGGATGTATGTTGTATTTACAGTGGTGTAGGAGTTCGTACAGGTGGCATCCTTCGAGTGGCCCCTTCCACAATTCCACTTCCACCACCTACCACATCTGCTCCGAGCACTGGGTTGAGACTTCCTATTTTTATTAGGAACAGGTCCATCATGGAGTAGAGAGGATGGACTAGGAGCAGTGAATGCTGCAGACTTCCATCTTCCGGCAGATCAGTCTGCTATGGTGGAGAGCTTCTTGGAGAAGTCTGCTTATGAAAGAAATCTTCTCAAGCTAGCCTGGCACCGATGGCAACTGCAGATCCCACTGTGGAAGGTGGGCAGCAAATAAAGTTTTGATTACTAACTAATGTTGTTGTTGTTGTTGTTGTTGTTGTTTCAGGAGTTTGTACATAACCTGGAGAAGAATGATCTGGTGGATAGTTTCTTGCGTGCTGAGAGGAATTACCAGGAACTAGTCAGAGACAATGAAATAGGTAATGGTAGTCACATAAAATCAGCTCTTCTTGAGTTTAATACTAACCCTTCCACTTTAGAGTTAATTCTTTTCAATGTTCATGAGTAGTATGTGAGGAGTATAATCACATCTCCCCTGGAGGCATTCGTAAGACTTAATAAATGGGGAGACAACATGTGTGTATCTCTGTATCTAACATGTGTGTCTGTGTTTGTTGTAGCATCCTTCCTTTGCTCCTCCTCCCCCCGCTCCCCTCGCCTTATTGCTGGTGCTGACCTTCAACACACTCACTGGTGGTATCCATGGTGATGAAAGTAGTTGGCTATCACATGCCTTCCTCAGCTCCTACAAACTACGCTACTTCACAGCAAAGACCACACCCACTCAAAGATTGTGGTTCTCCTTACCAAAGATCTAAAGGTATGTACACAGGTTAGCAAGATGCAAGTCTAGTCACAAGAAACAAGTCATCTTGTCTTTCTCTCTGAAAGGATGTGGACCAGTTATTACTACCTCTTAGTGTATCTGTCTTGCCTGGCTGCTGGTCACTGTAGAAGCATACACTAGTACGTAATCTCCTTCATTTCAGATGTTGAACTACCCAGCTACGATGGAGGTCCAGTCACGCATAGTGGAGCTACAGGAGAGGTTGTTCTTCTACGTGGTGGACAAGGAAATGGGGACAATGGACGGCTACTACATCAATACAGCCGAGGAATGCCCCTCCCCCAACTCCGCCTCCTCTTCCTCGGGTTTCAGACATCAGGTAATGGGGCCTTCAGACAGGGTTTCTTCCCTGTGCTGTCTGCTCTGTTGCTAGGCGATGTTGCAATGATGTGTCTGTCATCAACAATGAGGAAGCCAGGCCAGCTGTTATCCTGCCCGTGCCCAGTGCACTGTGCATGTGTTTAGCATGTGCTGCATGGCAAGTGAATGTATGCTTACATGATCTCCAGGAAAGAATGTCTGATATGACAGGTGGTGGCTTGTTAGAGTGTGTTGGCATGTGGCTGGGAGGGATGAGTGTAGCATTAGCAGTGCTGATTCTTCTATGGTTGGTAGTGCATCAGTAAGCTTTTAGTTGTTATACATGTACATGTAATGGTATGTGGTGACACCTTACCAACCAAACTATTGGGGGGGGGGGGGGATGCTATAGTAGATTCAGTGTAATTGATAGCGCTGCCATAACTTAATTGGATTGGCATGGATGGATGACTAGTCTAAAACATCAATTAGTTAGTCTTCTTTTGCTTTTCTTTTCTTTTCTTTGTCCGCCTCTCTTGTCATTCCTCTCCCACTCACTGTCAAATGCATTTCATGTCATGTCGCTGCAAATGTTAGATTTTGTTGTAATCTTGAAGTGGTGTCTGTCAGGTAGTGTTTGTGAGTGTGTGGTTGAGACTGGATATTAATGGGATAGACGTGGTGTAAATTAGTGATAGCTTTCTAGAGTTATAGTTGACCTGGCACGGGCTTGTGTGCGTTGATGGACAATGTTCTATTATAGAGTATGAGGAATGCATTGTATTGACAGGCAGAGATCACTGTGATGAGGTGTTGTGTTGCTGGAGGTGTTGTGTTGCGTTGCTGGAGGTGTTGTGTTGCGTTGCTGGAGGTGTTGTGTTGTGTTGCTGGAGGTGTTGCGTTGCTGGAGGTGTTGTGTTGCGTTGCTGGAGGTATTGCGTTGCTGGAGGCGTTGTGTTGCGTTGCTGGAGGTGTTGTGTTCGTTGCTGGAGGTATTGCGTTGCTGGAGGTGTTGTGTTCGTTGCTGGAGGTATTGCGTTGCTGGAGGCGTTGTGTTGCTGGAGGTGTTGTGTTGCTGGAGGTGTTGTGTTGCTGGAGGCGTTGTGTTGCGTTGCTGGAGGTGTTGTGTTCGTTGCTGGAGGTATTGCGTTGCTGGAGGTGTTGTGTTCGTTGCTGGAGGTGTTGTGTTCGTTGCTGGAGGTATTGCGTTGCTGGAGGTGTTGTGTTCGTTGCTGGAGGTATTGCGTTGCTGGAGGCGTTGTGTTGCTGGAGGTGTTGTGTTGCTGGAGGTGTTGTATTCGTTGCTGGAGGTATTGTGTTGCTGGAGGTGTTGTGTTGCTGGAGGTGTTGTGTTGCTGGAGGTGTTGTGTTCGTTGCTGGAGGTATTGTGTTGCTGGAGGTGTTGTGTTGCTGGAGGTATTGTGTTGCTGGAGGTGTTTGTGTTGCTGGAGGTGTTGTTGTTCGTTGCTTGGAGGGTTGTGTTTCGTTGCTGAGTTGTGGTGTTTCTGGAGGGTGTTGTGTTCGTTGGCTGGAAGTAGTGTGTTGCTGGCGGTATTTTGTTGGCTGATGTGTTGGGTTTGTTGGAGGTGTTGCGTTGCTGGAGGTTGTTGCGTTGCTGGAGGTATTGCTTGCTGGAGGTTGTTGCGTTGCTGGAGGGTTTGCTTGCGGGAGGTATTGCGTTGCTGTAGGTGTTTTTTTGCTGTAGGTGTTGTGTTGCTGGAGGTGTTGTGTTGCTGGAGGTGTTGTGTTGCTGGAGGTGTTGTGTTGCTGGAGGTGCTGTGTTGCTGGAGGTGTTGTGTTGCTGGAGGTGTTGTGTTGTTGGAGGTGTTGCGTTGCTGGAGGTGTTGTGTTGCTGGAGGTGTTGTGTTGTTGGAGGTGTTGTGTTGCTGGAGGTGTTGTGTTGCTGGAGGTGTTGTGTTGCTGGAGGTGTTGCGTTGCTGGAGGTGTTGTGTTGCTGGAGGCTCACCACACTTCTAACTAACATCTCCCCCAGAATTATAAATAAAGTCCAGTATTGAAACTGCCTGTACCTCCAGCAACACAACATGTGCATGTGTTAGTTTGGCAAGGGTGAGTGAGTGTGTGTGTGTGTGTGTGTGTGTGTGTGCATGTGTGGTGGGATGAGGTGAATGGGGGTGTGAGATCAAAAGAATATTTTTAATTCTGCATCTTCTAGCTGTGGCCCATTCCCCACTAATAGAGAGTTATTCATTCTATATGAGATGAAATAGAAGGATGGTGACTGTGTGTGTGTGTGTGTGTGTGTGTGTGTGTGTGTGTGTGTATGTGTGTGTGTGTGCTCATTGCATATCTGCTAGTCAATAGTGTTTGGATGAGTGAGACACATCTGGTAAAGGAGGTCAAATGACTAATACATGTTCCTGGGAGATAAAAGTGTTGCTGCTATGATTAGCTGGGGAAGCAGGGACTATCTATGTATGGTCATGTGATCTAGTCTAAGTAGCCCATGGGGATAGATCAATCGACTGTGTTGTGTCATGTGATCTCTGTGTAATGGTCATGTGACCTATGTATTGCTCAGGAGGCTGAGGTGGTGGTGAACTGCCATGATACTGGTGACAAGGCAGTCATCAACTGGGTGCCCTACAGCAAAGCCAAGGAGAGGTACAGAGAGCTGAATGGGAAAGTGCTGGACAGCAATGGAGAAGTCCAGTACCTTCTGCATGGAGCCTGGGACAAAGGAATGACCAGGAAGAAGCCAGGTATGGTTAGTCGAAATTATTATCATTGTTGGTATAGAGTAGTATTTGCTACATGGTTGCTGTGACCAGCCTGTTATGTGGTTAGTGCAATGTTGGAGTGCGAAACTAAACTCACCTTTGTAGTTGTTGATTTTCTTTTCTTTCATTGTTTGTACTACAGACTGTCAATGAATCACTGAAGCTATAATTTAGGGGCATAAATTTAATTGCATAACTATTAGGAGTAGGGTAGATGTCAGTGCCTCAGTTATTTTTAGTCACGCTGTATTACTGATGTTTGGTAATGTTTGTGCCCTTCCATTGCTGCTTTATTAATTAGTGGGTACTATCTAGGATATCTATTAGTGACGGCATAACTTTCAAGGAATCAGACTGTGTAACATACACAGGTTGAATATCTCTATTCATTCACTGTCAACTCCCCCCCTCCCCATCCCCCTTCCTCTTGGTGATTTAGATGGCACAGGTGTGAAGGAGCTCTGGCATGCACGTGACCCCATGCCCAACTCGGAGCGTCAGTATGTAAATGGGGGATATGGGGGCGCGTGGTAAATCGACGGCGAGTTTTGCACAATGATGGGAGTCTGTAATGAGTGGAAGATGACGGTCGGTGTTGTACTTTGGGGGCGCCCATCGGAACTCTAGAGCGACCGGAGGACCGAAACTGGGGCCTGGCGGGGGTGAAAGCAGGGTGGGCTGGTTTATTGAAGCTTTAGCGAAGAAACCAGAGCTCGAGGAGAAGCAGAGAGTCATGCTGCGTGGCAGAAGGGAGGGAAGCCACGACGAGAAAATGTGAAGCCACTGGGTGAGGTGTATTGTGTGGTGGTGTGTGTGTGTGTGTGTCAGGGTTTTCATTTAGGGGGGCGAAGGGAGTGGTGCATTTTGCCCCACCCTGTTGGTTCTAAAAACAAATATGGCCGCCCCCTTGTGAATTGCTAAAGTTCCGGCCGATGGGGGAAAAGAGGGTGGTCTACAGTGGCCGCCCCCACCCTTTTGAAAGAACCGATATTTATTAAGAGAAAAATGTAAACCAAATTAATAATAAACAATATTCACACAGCAATTCGTCTAGGTTTTTTGTTCCATACTGTAATAATGTCATTTAATTGTGTAGATGAGAGCGTCTCGGGTGTCTCCATGGCTATTTTCATCAAATAGGATAATTGTGATTGCCCAATTCGATTTCGAATTCGTGTTTTAATTAGTTTCATTTTGGAGAAGCTCCTTTCCACTGAAGCAGTGCTGACAGGGATAGATAGACATATGTTTGCCAGGGTGCTAATGTTTGGAAAAATTTCACTAAGCATATCACTTGTGGTGAGCTCTTTCAACTGCAAGTGCAGGTTACCTTTCGACTTCTTCGATAAGTAGCTTCGAAATGTTTTCCACTCCTCTCGGGTTTCGCGGGAAATAAGAGCTTCTTTGGTGTATTCATCTCCACCAGCAGTCTTAGCAGGCAGCTCTGCACCATAGTGAGCTAATAGTACATCTATTAAGTCCTCACCATATGTATGGAAGTCAGAAGAGTCAGCAGCTGGCACTTTCTTCGGATCAAAGATGCCAAATGAGGAGACCATATCTTGTGAAATAAATCTGCTGGATATGTTTGCCTTCAGCATCCTGATAAACGGTTCAGCCACTTGTCCTTGGAATGTAGCAATGCTTTCCGTGGTTAACGTGATGTCAGTGACTTCTTCGATCTCATTCTTTGCATCCATCAGTTCTAATACCCAGTTAGCAGCAGGTAACATGGCATCATCAAGTATTGAGAGTGGCATCAACAAGAGGGGTGATAGCTGTCAAGTCTATTCTCTCAGTCTGGAGAGCTCTGCTCAACTTCGCCACTTGTGGCAGAACATAATCAAGGAGGTATATGGCCACTAAAGTTGAGGGCCTACATAAGGCTTTACTGATACCTAGAGCTTCAGGTGCATGTGTCTGCTCATAGATATTGTTTAGAGCAGTCACAATTGCACTGTAGCTAGCTTTGACTGCCTTCACACAGCGTTCAGGGGACAGCCAGCGAGTATCTGATGGTTTCACAACTTTCAGCTCAGGTAAGTCAAGCACCTGCTGTACTGCTTTGAGACTCTCAGCTCGCTTAGGAGAATAGTGGCAAAATTTCCAGAGGGTGGTGAGTGTGATGTACACATGTTTTATCCCACTGGTAGCATTAGCTGCTTGAACGCATGCTAGCTGTAGCAAATGGCAATGGCAGTGTACGAAAAGTGCATGAGGTGAAATTTTCTTCAGGAGACTCTGCACACCATTGTGTTTCCCAGAGAAAGTAGCTGCTCCATCAAATCCCATACCCACCAGCTTGCTAATCTGTATGTTTTTATCTTTCATGAATTCAACAAGGGCAGAATAAATAGTCTTTGCATCAGTAGCTTTCAATGGAACTATATCCAAGAAGTGCTCAACAGGTTGACCGTCCATGTTCACCCAGCGGAAGAAAATTGAAAGCTCTTCTGTGGTCGTCACATCAGTGCACTCATCTGCCATTATGCTGAAATGGGAATCTTGGCGAAGCCGTTTCAGTAAACATTCTTCAGCCCATAAGCCAACTGCCTCAACAAATTCAACAACAGCAACTTTAGATGTGTAGGTTGCATTTAATCTAGCTCTTTCAAGGAACCCCTTTAAATCTTCTGCACCACAACTTACGATTAGATCAATAAGTTCATCAAAATTTGTTGTGTGGGGAATGTGGCGACGAGCTAGAAAATGGGTGCAACGAATTAGAGCTTTAATGGCCATTCTGTTCTTCAACTTTTCCTCATCATTAATTTGTTGGAGTTGCTGAATGACTGACCCTTCTTGTAGTGCTGTAGCTGCAGCCATCTCTGCTTCCCATGATAGGAGGTGAATATCACTCTTTGCATGAATTTTCATCTTCTCTATTGCCTTCTTCCAGTTCGTGAAAGGTTTTGAGATCCATGTTCCTCCTGTTCTTTGAAGAGAAATTCCTCTCTTCCTGCAAACCTTACAAAAAGCTCCTTGGAAATTTTTATCAAACATCAGCCAATTGAAGCTCTCTTCCCATTTTTTTGTTGTATTTTCGACTGCTTGCAGTGATTTTCTTGCTTTTCTCATGTGTAGTTAATCTTTCCTTTGCATGCTTCTCATGGACAATTAATCTTTTCTTGGCAGGACTTGGCTCCAAAAACTCAGTATCAGATTGATTGCTTTCAATTTTATCTTCTGTGTCACTGCTACTTGAGTGGCCAGGTGACTTTGAAGAGCTTGCACCACAGAAGAAAGAGCGAATATCCATTTGAGACTATCCTAAGCTGTCAGGGACTACGAGTGCTTAGAGTTCTGGTTCTGGAAGTTGTAGAATCTGTATAGATCAAAACTCAACAACTGCTACGGTGAGCTGAGGGCTGGCCTTTTTATAGCCAGCCAGCAACCGTAAGTGTGAATCAACGTGTGATAAACCTAAGGGGAGGTGAGAGTCAGAGTTGAATAGTGTGTGAAAAGCATCTAAATAGTGAATGTCACAGTTGACTGAAAATTGCTAGACGGTGGAGGTGAAAATGAGTAGCTGAATTTACTTGTCAGGATCTGACATATGCAGACCTCATTAGATAAGATTATGTTTTTTTAATGTAGGACATAGGCCTTCCAATAATTCTATTTCACTCCCATGGTGACCAGTGCCGCCCGCCCCCCCTTACATTTTCAAAACTCTATTTTGCCCCCCCTTGCAAGAATGTCTGGATGAAACACTGGTGTGTGTGTGTGCTCATCACCTTGATTACTTACTTGGTGGCAGTCGAATTGTAGTTAACAGTTCAACCTGTCTAATTGTTTGGTAAGTGGACATCAATATTGAAAATTCAGTTGTATACCCAAGTCGAGTGATCGTTAAGTTTGAAACTGGCACCACATGTGTAGTTGAGGGATACTCACACTACAATAAAGAAGCTAAGTTAGTAGCATTCTTTAACCAACTAAGGCTTTGTCTAGTTACTAGCTGATGCTGTATATTCATTGTTAATGTTCGTGCTGAACTTCACAATGGCATGGAGTGGAGTGCTATTTAATGTCTTGTTAGATTATACTGAGTGGTGTGTGTTTATGTCCTGTAGATGGTTTGACATGCAATATGACCCGGACACCAATATCAGCTACCACCAGTTCAATGGCAAATATTGGAAGTGCAAACTCTCTGGCAGCTGGTCTGATTGTCCTGACATCTTCAGCTCTTCTTCTTCTGCCTCTTGATTCTTGTTGCCTGACTATTGGGACTGTCTATACTAAGAAACTTATTTATATTATGTTGTTGTTTGTTGTTTGTTGTAAGTAAGGACATGTCTCTTGTTTATGATTGTATATCACATCTCATACATGTTGCATTCCTTACCCACATGTACCACACACATCCAGTGGTTGCCATGGTAATTGTATGCATATGTATATCACTAGCAATAATTTTTTTCTATGATTTTTATATACACTTTTGCCCCACCTTTTTTTTTGTGTTTGGAAAAATATTTGATACATGTACAGAAGGTGATACAGGAAGAGAGAATGAAATAATAGTAGAGTAAAATACAGTGGAACTCCGATAGTGAACTCTCTAATGAACTAATTGTTTCTATGAATGCTGAGAATGTACAATAATTATCTATTAGCACTTACTGGTAACTAGTCCACAGAAACATTAGTTGAGGGGGGGGGTGATCAACTATTAGGAAAACTATTTTAGTCCAGTGATCCTCAAAATGTGCCTCTATGCATTAAAGAGGTAAATAAGCGTCAACTCGCTCCGCCGCACGGGGATGATGTGTCTGGAGAGAGGTTGCGGTAAGTTATGTTAGCCCCCCCCCTTCGACCTTAGAGCGGATGTTGCGATTTTGTCTAATTTGCCGTCTGTAATGTCTTCTTCAGCTTATTTTCAAGTTCTACTGAAATACAGGACTGACTTAGAATCATCACTGTATAGTGTGGACCTTCTCAAGCTAGCTAGGGATCTCCTGAAAAACAGAGTGCTGTCTAAAGATACTGGTGACAAATTTACTTCCCTGGATCCCAATCCCGACCACCTGGAGCATGAGGTTAAGGTCAGGTATTTATTTCAACATGTTTATGAGAGAGTTAGAGAAGATGAAAATGCTTATGGTAGGCTTGTTAGAGTCTTAAGTAAACATGGAGGGGAAGTAGAAATGGTATGTCAAGCTATGAAGAAAGATTTGGTTGTAGAAAATTCAAACAACAGTGGGTCCAGATTTATTTCGGCTAAAGAAGTCCCATTTGTGGCTGAGCTAATTGTGGCTGCTAGTCACAAGTGGGAGGAGATTGCTGTAGCACTAAGTGTGCCTGAATATGTGAGGGAAGAGTGTAGAAGTGCTGGGAGTAGTCCTCTCAAGTTATCTAAACTTCTCAATGCATGGATTACAGGCAAATATAAAGATGCTAAGAGTACCACAGTAGCTAGTCTGAAGACAGTGTTGTCTGGTAGTCTAGTACAATTACCTGATGTGGCACGATGTTTAAATGCATTTTCTAGTCCATTAGATAGTCCACCTCCTTCTAAACGGCCATGTTTGAGAGGTGTGCCTCTTATAGAATATCAGTCCTATGATACTGAAGTAGATGAGGCCAAGTCCACACTTCTAGAGGTACAAGTTAGTTGTAGTGGGTGTGAATCGTACCAGTGGAGTAAAGATGGCGAACCTTTACTTGATGGAGCTGATTTTTGTGGTGTGTGTAGTAACATACTATACATCAACAGAGCTAGCCAGTGTACAGAAGGGAAGTATTTTTGTAGAGTTAGTCGAGGCAGTGAGACTGAATGTAGTGATGAGATAAATCTGAGTGTCATATATCCTCCAGGGAAGAAAGAATTGTTAGAATTCTACTCTCTCACAGACAGAGACGCACCTCAAGACTCCTGGCCTCCTGTAGGTAATCCCACTTTTATCAATCTAGTTCTTATCCAGCAGAAACACATGAGCACATGCAACTATTATACAATTCGAGGAGACATGGATGACATTCTAGAGAGCAAGGAAGTAGCGGAGTACGAGGAGGTGTTTAGAGAATACAGGGAAGGAGCTTTAGTTCTTGTTGAAGGTCGTCCAGGTAGCGGGAAGACAACTTTAGTCAACAAGTTAACTAGAGACTGGGCCACAGGAGAGAAAGTGTTGCAAGGAGCTATATTAGTGTTTCTAGTAACTCTTAGATTACTGAATGTTTCAGGAAGAGAGAAGGGTTTACTAGACTTACTTCAGATATTTTATGATGAGGATCTTTGTAAAATTATAGAGCAACGCCTCAGGAAGTGTAGAGGGAAAGGAGCGTGCTTCATTCTAGACGGACTAGATGAGTATCCTATTGAGTCTAAGAAGAATTTAGTAATAGATCAATTGTTGTTTTCAAAGACCTTTCTTCCTCACTCCATGGTTATAGTAGCATCACGCCCTGTGGCCACTGGGAAATTAAAAACAATGTGTAAAACAAGAATAGAAGTTGTAGGGTTTTCAAAAGATCAGATCTACAGCTATGTAAGAACTTACCCATTCAATGATTGTTCTCCTGGCATGGCTTGCAAAATGACTGAATTTCTAGACCAGCATCCCAATGTTCTTCACATGTGTTACCTACCAGTCCATGCAGCTATGATATGTTTCTTGTTTAGTGAACTTGAAGAAGATATTCCTTTAAGAGAGACACAAATCCTTGAACAATTTATAATCACCACTATAGCAAAACATCAAGCACGTAAAGGAGAAGAGCTCCATGTAAGGTCACTGAAGAACTTAAGTGGCGAAATTAAAGAATTGTTTAGCTCCATATGTAAGATAGCATTTGATATGCTTATTAACTCCCAGCAAGTTGTCAGCCAGAGCGATGCTCCAGTTTCTATTTTTACTGACTCAGCTCTAGGGCTGCTAACAGTAGAACGCAAGTCTAAACTTTATTATAGTGAAGATTTTTACACATTCAGTCATTTGAGTCTACAAGAGTTTCTAGCAGCATTCCACATGCACGAAACTCAGTTAAGAGAACATGTGTTGGTTTTTAAACTTAGTTTTAGCAATGTTTGGAGATTCTATTTTGGTTTGGCGGATTCAACAACTATACACTGGCTGAAACTGATCATGACCGTGGATTGTGGTTTTATTAATGAATTTCAATGTGCCTATGAGTCTCAACTAGTTGAGATATGTGACCTGGTTATAAAAAGTGAAGTAGTCAATCTACGTAGCACTTTAGTCATTGCTGATATTATTGCCCAAAGCTATGTCATTAATACAACAACTAAACCAGTGAAAGAGGTACACTATAGTAGTATGAGGGGTGATGAAGTCAATTTATTTGTATCTATAGTTAATAGTAGCAAACTTCAGTCCTTCAAGTGTCTAAAGGTTATGAGTCTGAAGGAAGTAGAGCCATTGAATAATTTGTTGTCTCACTTGCCTAACTTGGAGGAGTTGGATATAATACGATTATCACTAGACAAGTCCAGAATAGAATGTCTTACTACTGGAGTTACACTTCCCCATCTTAAAATCTTAAAGATTCCTAAACTATGTATTTATTCCTGTCCTTTAAAAGTTTTAAAACAATTAGCATTTGGTAGTAAACAAATTAATAAAGTATTTTATTGGTCTGATAATAATACTGTCGCAAGTCATGGCGTGTTGAAGACAATACTTCTCTGTGCATTTAACTTTCAGAGAATTGAGGACAATCATAAGTCATGGCTACACTTGTGTAACTTACAAAACTCTCCTTCTCTCCCTAATGAGAGGTTATCTCACTGTACTGAAGTAGTTCTTGTTAATTGTTGTATTGGTGATGAAGGAGCAGAGATACTGGCCAACACATTGAATACTTCAGTCTTGGAGAATCTGGGGCTCGATTTTAACAGAATAAGTGACTCAGGAGCTATAGCACTAGCTGACTGCCTATCAAAATGTAGTGCAGTACAGGAGGTGTCTATTGAGTGTAACTCTATTGGTGACTCAGGAGCCACAGCATTAGCAGATGCACTAGTCCATTGTACCAGTCTGAGAAGACTATACTTGCAGGGGAATAGTCTAGGAGATAAAGGAGCAGTAGCCATAGCTAAAGCTGCAAAGAGTCTACCTAACCTAGATCTGTATCTTCATAATGTGAATATTACAGAGGAAGGTATTGATACAGTCCTAGAGCTAAGAACAAGAACCAGAATAAGAAATATGGAGTGGACTTTATCGTGGGCTAGTGTTAGGGCGACAGATGTAGATACTCTGAAGAATGCTTTGTACTGTGGAAATTTACCAGCATTAAATGTATTCAGTACTACTATTTACAACATTGAGAAACTAGTAGTAGACCAGCAATGTGTTGGGAATGTTAGGGGAGTAAACTGTTCTTTTATTAGTGATGACACTATACCAAGTTTGTGTAGAACCGTACAGCATTTGCCAACTCTTCATCGCATTCGTTGTGTTCATAATGAAATAAGTTCCCATAGTGCCCATCTTCTTTGTGATTGTATAAATTCCTGCAAGTCATTACATAGTCTGACATTATCTGGTGGATATGGAATTAGTTTACATTTTGAATTATTAGATGCTGTGAAGAGTTGCACTCAACTTAGATCTCTTCGATTGTCTAATGCTCACATTAACTTTGATAATGTCAGTTTATTATTTGGTACTCCTGAGTCTTGGATTAATCTACACACTCTGAAGTTAATGACCCTTTCCATTGGTTCAGATGGTGCACAAGTTCTTAGTAAAGTGCTACAACATTGTAAGAAACTACGTAGTTTGGATCTGTCACGTAATGCCATTGGTGATAGAGGAGCAATAGCTATAGCTGAGGCACTGAAGGATCACACTAACTTACTAGAACTTGATATGAGTAATAATGGCATTGCTTCAGAAGGTGTGACTGCACTGAGTCAGGTGATAAAGTGTAACCATCTACAACATATTAATCTCAGTGGTTGTGAGTCATTTCCTAAGTCTCTGGTAGATGTCATGTGTGGAGATTCTCAACATACACTATGTCTTGGACATAATATGTTAGGTGTTGATGGTATGGCAAGTCTGAGTGTAGGACTTGAGAAATGCAATCAATTAGTAAAACTTGACATCAGTGGTAATAACATTGGCACACGTGGTCTAGTATTCCTAGAGGAGGGACTTCAACATTGTACTAACTTACAAAAGTTGGATCTTAGTGATAATAATATCACATCTGATGGAGTAGCTCATATATCTGCTATAATGAAGTATTGTAGATATTTGAGGTATCTTGATATCATCGGTAATAGCATTGGTGTAGATGATGCAGCAGTTCTAGTCAGTGGATGGCAATATAAGAGTATGTTGAGACTGAAGCTATATGATTGTTTTGATGATCCTCATAGATCAGCTCTAATGAATGGATCTCCATGTTGTAGTAGTTGTGATCATCTACTAGAACTATATTACAACAATGACTTTGTCACTATTCCAGACATTCCGAAACTTGTATCTTCACATTATTGTGACATAAATAAGTACTGATTAAAATGTAGGCGTGGCATGTTTCTGGTTTTATCAGTATCCAGCCTCCCTACTCATTCTCAGTACTGGATGACTACTACTACTACTACATTGACTGCTAGTTTAATGGAGCCCCACCCCCTCCTCCTCCCCCTCCCATCCAGCCTCATTCTCAGTACTGGATGACTACTACTACTACTACATTGACTGCTAGTTTAATGGAGCTCCACCCCCTCCTCCTCCCCCTCCCATCCAGCCTCATTCTCAGTACTGGATGACTACTACTACTACTACATTGACTGCTAGTTTAATGGAGCCCCACCCCCTCCCTCCTCCCCCTCACCCCCACCTCATTCTCAGTACTGGATGACTACTACCTACGACTACATTGACTGCTAGTTTTAATGGAGCCCCACCCCCCCTCTCCCCCTCCCAACTCCAGCCTCATTCTCAGTACTGGATGACTACTACTACTACTACATTGACTGCTAGTTTAATGGAGCCCCACCCCCTCCTCCTCCCCCTCCCATCCAGCCTCATTCTCAGTACTGGATGACTACTACTACTACTACATTGACTGCTAGTTTAATGGAGCTCCACCCCCTCCTCCTCCCCCTCCCATCCAGCCTCATTCTCAGTACTGGATGACTACTACTACTACATTGACTGCTAGTTTACATTTACACTCTTCACATGCAGCAGCTGCTAATGGACAGGACAGATGTACACACAGAAATTGGTTACAGTTGGCTCTTCCACAAATCACATCTTAACCACACCCACTTTCATCTGGGCTGTATCCAGAGCAGTCCACAAAGAACATTGGCTCTACTTTAAACATAAAGAAAACTTATACGCTGTGCTCGTAGAGAAGGAACTTCAGAAGTCTCATAGAAACAGACAGCAGAAGGTTGCCTACAGAATGTAAGGGAATACATTGTTTAAGTATGTATTTATTTATGTATTAGTTGTTGTGTTTGTATATAGAGGAGAATGAGATAAAGAAGACGCTTAGTGAGATCTTGTGGCACTCTAGGTGAGCAAGTGGGTGTGGTGTGTATGTATGTGTGTGTGTAGAGTGGAAATCAATCTTCAGGTTTCAGACATCCTTATCTTCAGGTGTCTAGAATTTTGTGTTCATACACACCATCTACAATATAAACCATTTCAGGTTGAAACTTCTGTGATTGTATATTACTTTAAGATGGAGGATGACAGCATCATATGCACAGCACTGGTGAGTACATGGCATGCACATGTGTAATACACGATGTGCTTCCTATACATGACTGACTTGCACAACACAGTCTACACATGTGTTGTGTATTATGTTTGAGATGATGTGTCATGAATTATGTGATGTGTTGTTTCTTGAGTTTGTACATGACTTGGAGAAGAATGTGTTTGTGTGCACATGCCATGCCACATTCAAGAGCATAACGTGGACTTCATAATGTGCACATGTGTTTGTGAACCGTATGTGCCATGCACACGTGAAACATGTATTTATTGTGTACTGAACTGTGTCCAAACTGCTGCCCCATAAGAAATGCATTGAAGTAAACAGAATTTGATTAAGACAGTATTTTCCTATTATTACCTGAGTTTTTGGTTATTGTGTTGAGTTATTTCATCCCCTCAGGTTATAGCAGTGGTCATTGTGGTCTGTACACAATAGTATTCATTTTATACTGGAGAATATGATCACTCGTATGATTGGTTGTATTTATGCTAGTGCCTACGGCACTCATGTTCAAATGCTAGGCCAACAGACTTGTGATATTCTCTGGCAAATGAATTTTATTATACAAGTAAGTGTGTGCATATAAGTGAAAATTATGTATGTGTGAGTGTGTGTTTATTCGGAACAGGTCCATCATGGAGTAGAGAGGATGGACTAGGAGCAGTGAATGCTGCAGACTTCCTGGATCTTCCGGCAGATCAGTCTGCTATGGTGGAGAGCTTCTTGGAGAAGTCTGCTAATGAAAGAAATCCTCTCAAGCTAGCCTGGCACTGATGGCAACTGCAGATCACACTATGGAAGGTGGGCAGCAAATAAAGTTTGGGTTGCTAACTAATGTTGTTGTTGTTGTTGTTTCAGATTGTACATAACCTGGAGAAGAATGATCTGGTGGGTAGTTTCTTGCGTGCTGAGAGGAATCACCAGGAACTAGTCAGAGACAACGAAATTGGTAATGGTAGTCACATAAAATCAGCTCTTCTTGAGTTTAATACTAATCCTTCCACTTTAGAGTTAATTATTTTCAATGTTCATGAGTAGTATGTGAGGAATGTAATCACACCTCCCCTGGAGGCATTCGGAAGACTTAATAAATGGGGAGACAGCATGTGTGTGTCTCTGTATCTAACATGTGTGTCTGTGTTTGTGGTAGCATCCTTCCTTTGCTCCTCCCCCCTCCCCTCGCCTTATTGCTGTTGCTGACTTTCAACACACTCACTGGTGGTATTCATGGTGATGATAAGTAGTCGGCTATCACAGGCCTTCCTCAGCTCCTACAAACTATGCTACTTCACAGCAAAGACCACACCCACTCAAGGATTGTGTATGTACATAGGTTAGCAAGATATGAGTCTAGTCACAAGAAACAAGTCATCTTATCTTTCTGTGGACCAGTTATTACTACCTCTTAATGTATCTGTCTTGGCTGCTGGTCACTGTAGAAAACATACACTAGTACGTAATCTCCTTCATTTCAGGTGTTGAACTACCCAGCTATGATGGAGGTCCAGTCTCGCATAGTGGAGCTACAGGAGAGGTTGTTCTTCTATGTGGTGGACAAGGAAATGGGGACAATGGACGGCTACTACATCATTACAGACGAGGAACGCCCCTCCCCCAACTCCGCCTCCTCTTCCTCGGGTTTCCAGACCTCCCACTTGTGGCATGTTCGATTCCCCACAGACTCTGAGAGAGTTTTATGTGTTGCACCCAAACCTTTCAAGGTAGAAAGTTGTGGTTGTAGTGTGTAGGTGGGTGGAGTTATGTTAGAGGAGGGTGTGGTCATAGTGTGTAGGTGGGTGGAGTTATGTTAGAGGAGGGTGTGGTCATAGTGTGTAGGTGGGTGGAATGAAAAGGTATAAAACTACCACCAAGGTTATAAGTTGTGTGGAAAAATATTGTGTGGTGGTCATGTATGTATGTGTGTAAGTATTCAGGTGGTGGGAGTGTGTGTGTACAGTAGGAGACAAAATAAAGTTATGAATTCCGTTCTGCAGAACGGCCATCGCATGATTTAAAAACGGAGAAAAAATGGTACGCCATTTGGTAAAAAAGCAGCCGTTCCGTTCAACCATTTTAATCTTTCTCGTTCACTGTATACCTCCCACGGCCGGCTGTAGGGACGCTCGGGTGGGGACTCCCTGTCTGGAGCAGGTGTTTTCTGCCGATCGGCTTGTGTGCCGCCTGTTGACTGCATGCCTCACTCAAAGAAATTATTTAAAAATTGTTTATCCAATAAAACGTTCTGATTTTTTTCTTTACAGGCTCCTGAGGTGGAACTTTTCAGGTAAAAAAAATTTGAAGTCATCCTATTCGAAGTTGTCTCACAGAATTGTTACTTCAACAATCGCACTGTATCGATGTTTTCTCGATGCTAGGTCTTCTCAGGCTTAGATTTTTTACTACTGGAGGTCCATCAGTAGCTAACAGAAGACCTATGAAGTGCGGACCTCGTTATAGCTGTGTGCCCGTCGAAACTTAGATCTGCAGCTTTATTAAAGCAAGTTAAATTTTTGTACGAGCTTTTTTGCAGTATCCCCGTAGCGTTTCAGGGAATAATTTACTTAATTTTATTTGTATAGCAACAAGTGCTACACATAAGTATGGTGGATTAGCAGTTGTTAATTTTTGTATAGCAATATTTTTTATATCTTTTTTCAGTGCAGTGCCAGTTATTCCATCAATAAATGAAGAACTGAAGTTTCTCAGAGCATGCAAACGTTCCTTGTGTTCAGAGCATAGTGCACAAATAATTCGACTAACTTTGCCTCCAGATTCATCATGACGTAGCCATTCTCCAACACTATCCAACTCCAGAATCCACTTCTTTACCGTACTCAAGTTTACAGACATACTAAGCTCCACTCTCCAAAACCGTTAAACACAACTCCTCAGGCTGAAAATATGAGCGGGACAAAAGTACAGCTGCAATATCGATGCGCACGCGCAATATTTCACTCTATCATTATTTCCATTGCTAGCGCACCAAGCCACCGAAAGCGAGCGGGGGATATTAAGTCTTTACAGTTCTCGAGTCGGAGAAAACTGGTGCCCGCTATCGCAGAGATTATTAGGAACTGTAAAAGTATCTCAGCTAAAAGTATGCACTGGCCAACCGGTTTATATACAGGTAATTGACATTTGTCTCGCAGTTTTTTGCTAAACAAAGCAAAAATTGAATCGCAGCACCGTAGTTTTTGCTTCGCAAAATGCGATGCGAACCGGGATAAATTATTCCCTGCGTTATGGTCAATACAAGGCCTTAGCTTGCTTATGGAAGAGTTTCTAGCTAGAAAATATCAGAGAATCGACGGAAAAGCTTAACTGTTTTTTTTTTTTTTAGTATATGGGGTTGGCTGTTTAGTCAAAACAATACGGAACGCAACGGTAAAAACTACGGTAAAAAGACTACCGTTTTATGGCTGTACTACGGAACGGAATCCGGAACTTTATTTTGTCTCCTACTGTATGTGTATCAGTGTGCATGTGTTAGTGGCATAGTAACTGAGGGAGACCCTAGGTGGGGGAATGGACCTTCAAACTTATTACCACCAGCATGTCTGTCATGTTCATTCTCATTTATGTCGCCACATAGGTAGTGGTGTGTGACCACGCCTTCCTACATGCTCTCTCAGACAAGTCTATGGAGACGACAAAGACCAGTCGAGCACTGCAGGTGGGTGGAGTCAGAATTCAAATAGAGAAATCACCTCAATTATATTTTACTATAGCTGGAGTGGGTGTGGTTAAAAGTCATGTGACTGTATAATTGTGTCAGGTTTGAATCATATCACTATAATGCCATTGGCTTAGAGAAATTTATATGTGAGTGAGTGTTGTGGGGGCGGGGTGGGGTTGCTTCAAAGTGGGCATAGCACCATGTACCACATGCCAAGATAACCTTATGAGAATCTTTAAAAACAATTATTACATTAATCAAAATAAAGTTTAAAGTCATAGTGAAAAATAGGATGGAAAATTAATTATTTATATGAATAATAGCACTGTAATCGTGCTGTTGATCCCTAATAGCACAGGTTACCCGTGCTATCACTCGCTAATAGTAGGCCAGCTTTTGAAAACGTTGTTTGCAATTGTAGCTACATTGTATCGTTCACTTACTATCTCTGTAACAGGATTAGCTTCTGCTGGAACTTTGTTTTCAACCAATGGCTCCTGGTAATCTGTTGAAAAACATTTCGTCTAATACGGGTAGAGCTTCTGTGGTAAAGAATGACATTGTCTCCAACTAGAAACTACTCAAACTATTATATGTTTCCAAGGTTAACGCTGCAGGCATGTGCATTTACCCGCACTATTTCACTTAGCTACCGTGGTATTTGACTTTCCATGCTATTTCAATTAGTTATGCGCTATTTCACTTTCCCCATGCAATTTCAATTGAATAGTGATTTTCCCCATACATTTTTGAATGGGTAACTTACGGTGTACTATTAAAAAATTTAAATTTGATTACATTGTTTCATAATTATTTTTATATTCCTTTCTATCAATCCCTTAGCAATATATCACAGGACCATCAATGTGATGCATACCACACCCCTCATTACCCCTGGCGGTGTGTGTGTGTGTGTGGTGGGAGGGAGGGATTGGTAAGGTGGTGAAAGTGTTGAGAGAGTTATACCCTGGTAGGGAAATTTGATTGTACTGGATATTTTTCCAAAACAGTAAGACAGTTGTGTTCAAAGCCTCATCATTCAGAGGTAGCTCCACCATATGTGACCGTCTATAGGAAAATCGGGCACAACGCGGCCCCGACGAAAAATTTTTTTTTTGCACTTACATACTCCTCGGCAAGCAGATATTAAGCTCTCCAAGTTTTATCGCCGTAGCTTTAGCCATTCCCGCTATATATCACCTAACCATTCCCTTCATTAGGCTTATTTAATACAATTTTAAGAACTAAATCGATCTTTTTGCGATGTCTACGCTTGCCGCGTTGTGCCCGATTTTCCCATAGACGGTCACATATGTCTAACAATATAGTTGTCCAGAACTGCGCATGGGCGATTTGGAATGTTCAATATACAGCATTCAATATGGGGGAATATTGAACACTCGTGTGATGCAAAAATACTGAAGGAAAATATCTAATGTACAAGTATATATATATATATATATATATAAGGTTGTGTGTGTGCGCACGTGAGTGTGGGTGCTGGGTTTAGATGGGAGGGTTGTTGAGTTTTTGCAAGTGTTGAGAGAACTGAATTGTGTCTACATTTCTATGATCAATTTCACTGGAGTGTTATTTTCACCACACCTTTCAGCCCTGCCCACCTCCTTCGCTGGACCTGACTTTAGTCTCCGCCCACAAGTTTGTCAGTAATGAATGTCACCTTGTCGGCAGTGTAGACCACATGGTCGTCCTCACCAAGATATACACAACTGAGCGTGTGCAATCCAGCAAAACATTGTGAGTGTCATGGCAACCAGTATGATATACATATGAACAGAAAGTTTTCTAACTTTTTGTAGTTGTTTTTTAAATTATTTATTTATTTATTTTTTAATTTGTTTATTGGCTTGCGAGTGAAGCGAGTGAGACACTAACAAGGGTAAACCTATTGAAAATTGGGGATATTTGTTTGTATATGTGTGTGGATGTACATATGTCATTTTATACTTGACCATACCTTCAGTAACCAGAATTTTTCGGTTTGGCGATCCTGTATCATTCAAAAATTAATTGTTTACCCCTTAGTATTGGGTTGTTTCTAAATGCCACAAGTTGCACTTAGTACTTACCAACTTACAGTTAGACTCAACACTGTGCAGCAATTCTTTAGAACTTCTAATTTTTTCAAGCTGCACAATGTTTTGGCGAAAGGTTACTATGGTATTGAGACCCTTTACCAGACAAAAGCTACTGGTAACTCTGATAGTCAGAATGTGATAGTAGAGACTACAGAAAATACCAGTACTCAGGAAGTTGAGATAAGAAGGTAGTTCTGTATAGTCACAATGGCTATGTACTTATAATTTTAGAAATGGACCGATAGATTCTTCTGAAGTGTTTTGTTTGTGCACAGGCTCGCTCGCCATTTGTGCTCGAGCATATCACTAGTTTACGCCTGCTCTGTATGATAAGTGACTGGGTATATTCCCCAGGTATTCCCCTATGTGTGTGGGTTTTTATTCTTGTTGTTAGTGTGACTGTGTGTGTGTGTGTACGTGTGTGTGCATGTGTGTGTGTGTGTGCGTAGTTCCATGAAGAAGAGTCCAGACTCCAGTTAGAACATCTATGTATATCCTGCAGAAGAAGAAGGTCATGGCGATGCACCAGCAATTTGTAAGCTTGCTTAGTATCTAAAACACTTTATTTCAAGCCACACCTATTGTAGGCGGAGCTAGCAGACCTAATGAAGGATTCATCGCCGCTCCTTTACCAACATGCTCTGTATGAAGCCCACAACTTACTGCATACTCAACTTCTACTCAATACCAGCATCACCTCAGACCAGAGGGAGAAGTTGGTGCGAGATATTCACACCAACTGCCTGTCTCTGTCTCTGTCTCTGTGTGTGTTCACTAGCAGTAAGAGCGGCTTGGCTTGGGCACCTAGATACCTGCAGCTCTCTAACCAGCCAGTGGGCGTGGTCCTCAACACAATCACTAAGCAATTCACTACGGTAAGATTGATATAGTCATGTGATTCTCATATCTATTATATAATGTATGTTAGAAGGGAACTATAGATTACCTAAAGGCTGGTATAAACTTGCACACAGACTGAACATGTCTTTACAGTGAGTCCACAACAAGCTTAGAAAAATTTGTTGTTGTTTTGTTTGAGACGGTTATATAAAGAAAAAAATTATAAAACCTTCAGATCCATTTCTTTTTCTAGAAACCTTCATCTGCCTACACTGTTTTACTCGACTACCTGGATGTGATGCTCAGAGATGGTAAGGGGTCATCATATCCACCACTCTCATCCAAAGGAAGCTAACATTGTCCTGTCTTTGTATGCGGAGCTCACACTGCGAGATGTTCTAATGGTTGTCATGGAGACATGTCTTGGACTACTCCTAGCTCTAGGTATGAATGTGCTCTGTTGTTTTTCTTTTAATTCTATTGTATATATTAGTTTAACTGTATCAGTGAGCTTATATGAATACATATATTTGGCAAGCAAGCAAAGTGAGCGAGACACTGTACAGGGGTAAAATGAGAATCGGGGATTTCGATGTAAATATGTCATTTTTGTATTTTGACCTCACGTTGTTGTTTTTTGTATCCGCTTGGAGGTTGACCCCGTCCCCATATTTCACTAAACAGATTCCTTTGGTTTATCAATCTTTACCCATATCATCAATTGTTTACCCTTCGAATTAGGTTGTGTCCAAATAAACATATTAACTGTCTTTACACAGTCATATTCCTACAGTCACAAGCAAGTCACAATTTAGGGTACTAAGCTATAAATCGTGTGGTAATTCCTTAGAAATTCATGTCACTCACACTTACCCCAATTGGAGTGCAGTTTACGTGGTTAAATAGTTCTTCCTGTGTGCTTTATTTTGAACTATAATGAGCCATAGTTGTAAACAAAGATGGTGAAGACGAACAATAATGGTAAAACATAAGATGGGATTCTTCCTGGGTGGGTGCTTGTGCTGTAAGTAGGGATGACAAAAAAAATTATAAATAAATAAAAAAATGTCCAATTGACTTGAAACTTTGGACACTGCAAGAATAAGAAATAATAATTATAAAATAAAAAATAAAAACATTTTTTATGGTGAAGCAAGTGGTAGTACCCAAGGTTGCAGTGTAACAACAGCTGCATGCTGCCCACCCTTAATATTTGTTTTATTGGTCAGTGTAGTGGTGTTTTTTGAGCCAGCTTTATCACTAACCTGGGTATTCCTTGACGGTTTCATAAAACAGCAGTGTTAGGCAGTGGTTGGTTTATTGCGTAAAAGAGCTACTATTTTTTACAAAAATATTGATATAAAATTAAAAAAATATTTAGAAAAATCCCACTTTCTAAACAAAGTATCAGGGAATGTGTGTGTGAAGTTTGAAGTCTTGATATTAAAGTGGGAGGGGTTTAGTTGCGCAGGGGTGATTAAGGTTTTGTTTTTTTGACATTGCCACCTTAGACTTTTGGTGGGTGTGGTTTTACTGCCTATATTTTCAGCTCATTTTGAAGAGTTTCTGATGGTCAATATTTTGAGCCTCTTAGTGAAAATATATATGCGTGCACAGTAAAGTTATGACAAAAAATTTAAAGCCACAATTTTAAGGTGAAGGCCTTAATATGTACCAGTGACTGCAGTATGTCTACTATGGGGGAGGAGGGGGGTGGAGTTTCTTTGACAATAAATTTAGTGTGATGGACTTTATTTGAATATAATCTACAATATTATATCAATTATCATTTCCTCCCCTCAACCCTGTGTGTTGTGTGTGTGTGTGTGTTCAGGTTGGAGCACTTCGTCGTATGCTAGCGCTGAAGCAGCAGTTGGAAGAAAAGGTCGTTGCTGTGGAGATACTCGGTCGACAACTTGTTGCCAACAACAGGTCGGTGGTGGCAGAGGGATCAGCCACTCCCCCAGTGGGCGTGGTTTCATCAGTGCAGCTGGATCCAGATACTGTGGACCGTGCCATAACTGGACTACTGAAGTTAATACTCCATCTATCTTTTAATCCTCTAAGTATATTTATATTTTATCCAATAATCCTATTCTCTTTAATTAAAAAAAAAATTATTTGTGGTGTGAGAGGTCATTTCTCCTGTTCAGTTCGCTGAACAGGAGACTGTCACGTACATGAATGTGGATGTCACATGACTTTTGTGTGACTGTCATGTGATTGTGTGTTGTACAGGACATGTGCGTTGTTGTCTGATGATCTCTGTACTCATCTCAACATTCCTAAACACCTGGACTATTCACGTGCCGTGCTCATGAAGAACCAATACCAGGAATCTTATGGAGACGCGCAGCTAAAGGTAGCCAGCAGAGAGTAAGTGACCACACCCACCTTATTGGTGATGATGAAAGTGTACATTGTATTTGTGTTTATGCTGTCATGTTATTAGAGGAGTATGGGACGAAGAGGAGACTGTACAATTAGTGAGATCTGGTAGCACCTTAGCTAAACAAGTAAGTGTGTGTGTTTAAGCATGTGTGTAAATATGTTGATGTCTGCCTGTCTCTCTCTCTCTCTGTTTGTCTGTCATCTGTCTGTCTGCCTGTCTGCCTGTACTCTATCTGTCTGTCATCTGTCTGTCTGTCTGTCTGCCGGTACTCTATCGGTCTGTCTGTCTGTCTGTCTCTCATCTGTCTATGTCTGTCTGTCTGTCTGTTTGTCTGTCTGCCATTCTGTCTGTCTGCCCGTCTGTCTGTCTATCTGTCTGTCAGTCGGTTTGTCTGTCTGTAGGGTGTTGGTTCTGGTGAGAGTGTTTGTGATAGATTGCTACTATAATTGGCTCCTCCCACCTGTCCTCAAGGTGAGGGAGTGTTTGACTCTACAGCTACTGCACATGCTCACTGACTGTCTGTTGCAGGGTAACCATGACAGAATACGTCATCTAGTCACTGCTTGTGATGTGAATGTTAATGCACAGAGCTCAGACGTAGGAAACAGGTAAAGTACAGTCAGTTTCACAAATGCTAATGTTTTGAATTAATTTTCCATCAATGGTTCACCAGACCTATTTAGTCGTTTTGTTAAGTCTAATTCAGTTTATCTCCAGTTACTGTATTTTGTACAGTGTACTGCATCGAGCTGTCTCTAAGAAAGATTTGGCCACAGCTGCTGTTCTAATTAGACTAGGGGCTGACCCTCTTCTTGTGAACGGTCGTCAGCACACTCCAGCACAACAGCTCAGCATCAAATGTTTCCCTCATGTCTCTCCTACCACTAACATATCAGAGAAAGGTAAGTGGAGGAACTTTGTGGAATTATGGGGGGGGAGGGGGCAGGAGTCTTATGATAGATTCACAAGCTCAGCCAACAACCATACACACTCGAGTCTTATCTGTGTTCAGTAGATTGGTTTGTACTAGCTAACATTCAATAACTTTCTCCTCTTCACTGCAGATCCTCTGTTTGATCTGTCTTCCTACGTCAACAATTCCAGTCTGAGTGACATGGTCCTCATATCTGAAGACAACAAACTGTACCACGCCCACCGTCTGGTCCTGTGTGTGCAGAGCCCCGTATTCAAGACTATGTTGGACTCTGACCTTAGGACAGAATCAAGGACCAAAGAAGTGAGTGATAAGAAATAATCTTTTCTTGTCCAATGATCGCATTTCAAGTATGGATGTTTCAATCTGTCTTTATTTCTCCTCTCTGTCAGATGCCCCTCCCCACTGTCAGTGGGAATGTGCTGGAAGTGTTGCTATGCTACCTGTACACAGGGAGGTGTTTATTTCCCAGGGATGACCTCAATCTTGGACTAGATCTAATGGCAGCAGCCGACCAGTTTCTGTTGGTGGAACTCAAGCAGCTGTGTCAGCAGCTCCTGGCAGAGAAGATAGATGCAGAGGTGAGTGCATTCTGGTGTAGGTAGAGATCACAATGCATTTTGTCAACCCTGTTTACTGTTTTCTAAAGTTAGCGTCAGTTAGATTCACAAGTTTCACACTATATGCTGAAACCTAAAACAGTATAAGGTCACAA
>WLWD01005478.1_pt1 | contig 30688 bp, 22 predicted proteins | sample 6712731 | NCBI WGS metagenome assembly WLWD01 (sample SAMN12718690, study PRJNA576275) | sponge metagenome | isolation source: marine sponge | host: Mycale hentscheli | place: New Zealand: South Island, Marlborough, Capsize Point | collected 2014-11-01
TATTCTTCTGCAGGCCCCCTATGTAACTTGACATTAGTTTTCTGTAGTAAGTCGGGTGAAATCTTTCCTTCAATTATGAATTCCATTACATGCCGCCATTTATTCCACGACGCCACTAGTGTCTCTCTGTGTGGGGGCTATGACTCGTGTAGTAGTCAAGTAGTTATGAAGTTCAGATGCATCTCAGGCTTACTGTTAGTAGCCTCTTAGTCCTTATTCGATACAGAAACTTTGATTTGGAGCTAAATTTTCATTTTTATAGTTAGTTTGTTGTCTTGGTTAAACTTAGGGTATCACATTGGTGACGGTTGTTGTTCTAATTGTTGTTATTTGTGTAGGAGTTTATGGAAAAAGTGAAACAGCTGGAAACAACTCTATCTCATAAACATACAGAGGTACATCATGTACAACTGATCATTCATTCATTTATCCATTACTTCGTTCATTGATTCATTCGTTTGTTCATTCCTTCATTCATTCGTTCATTCATTCATTCATTCATTCATTCATATAGTCACACATTAATTTATCAGATTTGTTTTTCATTTCATTAATTCATTCCTTTGTGGTTATAGGATGATTTGCGAGAACTGAAGGATCAAGAGAAAAAGTGAGTCCACAATTGTTGTTTCTTTTAACCACGCCTCTCATTCCGGCGTTTTAATCATTATAGAATTAGCGAACTAGAAGGTCAACTGACAGAGAAACTAAAAATAGAACAGATGTTGGAAGAACAGACAAAGAGTCAAGAAGTGTTGTTGAAAGAATTAGAGACAGCTCTGGACAGAGTTCGACACGAGCTGAAAGAACAGGAACAGGAGGTAAGGAAGACATTCTTTGTTAGTGGCTGCCATAGTGGTGAATTGGAATTGTGGAATGTTGTGTGAGCGCATGTGTGCGTATGTGCATAGCGCTGAGTTCAGTGTATGTACATGTGTACGAGTGGGTGAGAATAGATAGTGTATGAGATGGCGAAACAACACGGACTAAGCCAGCCTTATCAAAGCTCATTGCTGGACCAATATTTACATTTCTAATCTACTTTTGAGCTAGAAAGGCTCTAACTAACCTACTTTATTGATGAATGGTTTAACTTGCATGCTGTGTGTGGTATCACAAACGAACTGTTATTGAATTGAAGGATTCTTATCAGTAAATGGAGGAAAATCACCACGATCATTGTCATGGAACTGGAGCACCTAGCAATTGCTCTATGGAATGACTTCCTCGTTCCATGTGTATGGTTTCCATTCCTTCTTCCAGCGGGTTTCAGACATCTTGGGGTTCGTAGTCTCAGACGTTATGGGTTACTTGGTCGGCCGTTAACTAGAGTAACATGACCTGGTTGACCTTTTGCACCTCTCATAGATGAAATTGTTGGGTCATTTCATAGATAAAATTGTGATTGAAGTGCATGCAGATCTGTGGTGTGCCAATACTATACAATAAACTTACTGTTTTCTGCATAAAACATCCTTCAGGCCCAACTCATGGCGGTACACAAGTTTGAAGACCTTTTGCTTCACCCAGAGTTTAAACTTTTGAGTTGCAAGGTCATTTTGTGAAACTACTTTCACTTCTTATTGTTCTTGAGCTGAGAAATATTCTTCCCTTTGTCACACGATGGCTAATCATTACAACTCCCATATTTGAACTTGTGAAAGGAAATAAGTAAATGTCTCTGTTTGTCCACCATATTTGAACAGTGTTATAAACACACTTACTGCTAAGCTGCTTAGTTACTTACAGTCAAACCATGGGTTTGAGGAATTGCTGCTGATAATTGTACCTATCTCGAGGGGGAAGTCCAAGGGAGAGGACGGTTGTCTGGTTATCTAGCAATATTATTGAGAGTTGCCATGGTTTAACTGTCCATAGTTGCCATTGCAAACAGTTTGCAAGACTGAAAAGGATATTATTATTTTTAACGGCAACAAAAAAATTACTTCATTTCATTTTTGCCTCCTTTCAAACAATAGTGGAGCGGTGGTAATGGAGCAACATTATCCAGCTATAGTGAAAACATGTGTCCTAACTTTAGCAGTTTTCAGTGAGGACACTTCAAATTACCGATAACAAGATGTGTGCATAGTAATAGTAATAATTGTAGGGGTTTGTTTGGATAAATGGTAGTCAGGCAGGAGGTGAATGGGCTGTACTTATCTCTGACCTTCAGAATCCTCCCTGATATTTGCTGCGTGGCATTTAAAAGATAATCCTGTAGACATGTGATACTAACAGCTGATTTATTTATATTTTGAACAAATAAATTCAGGTGAATGATTTTGTAATACCTATGTATGTAATTCTGTTTGTGAAAAAAATATTATAAAATAAATATATTATAGAATAAATATATTATAAAAATATTATAATATAAATATATTTTAACATAATATTATAAAATGCTGATTTCAGTATAGAGTGAAAATCAAGACTAAAGTATCATTCAATGTCAGTAAAATGAATAAAATGTCAATTAAGTAATACAGATACAGTCTAAGCTGTAACAGCGCTACAGTTTCTGTTTGCTTCTCCTGGTTACTTCACATAGAGGTCGAGGTTACTTATATATGTATTTTCATCAGATGTCACAAAATCAGCACAGATCCTGACTTCCAGGTCATCAGTGGTGGGTTCAGGCAGAGTCCTGCAGAACCATGGGGGCTGGTTGAACTGGCAGCATGTGTTGTCACCTGAGCATCCTACTCCATCCCATAGAGGATTGTGTATGTATAATTGCGAAGGATTAGGTGAGTTGCGGGTTCCAGTAGCACAGAAATAGTCATTTCCCACAAAGGATGGAGTCGAGTGGGGCCATGCGGAAGAATTCGAGAGCATGCAGGGACATAAAGAAGATGTACTATTACTAGTTTCATCGATTGCATTGACAAAGCTCCACACGTGCTCCCGTGGGCTTCTTCCATGCGTTAGTGATACTCCGTGTAAATAGTAACTATCGATGTTATTAATCCTGTGAATAAAGGCTTCTGGAACGCCTCTCTGGTAGGCTGTAATGCGTCCACATACTTGCGAATAGCGTAGGCCGTGTGTTGAATAGGACACAGAATCACAACTTCCTCCAGAAGTTGGCTGACGACCACAGCCTCTGACATTAGCAATGCTGATAGTATTCCAGGCAGGAGGACAGGACTGGGAGGAGTTGGTCATATCTAAGTGGCCCACTTGAGTCCAAGTAGTGTCTCCCTGACCACATCTGCAAGTATCATTTGGTGCTGAACACAGGATATAGTTCCTGATAATCTCGGCTACATAAGAGTCCAAGGAATCCTTAGAAGGACAATGATCTGAAACTCTGGGTGGTATTGTCTCTGGAACAGGTCTGCCTGGACACTGGCAGCTCGCAAGTACGAAGAGAAGAGGAAGAATATGTATTCCTTTATCGGTCTTCATTAGTTAGCATGTTAAGAGTATCGTTGAACCACAATACGACTGGTTATATTTCTTTTTGGTATCAACTCAACTAACTGGCTTTAGTAATAATCAGCGAGCGAATGAAATGAGTGAAACTCTCTCTGGTTTGGTAATATATATATGTGTGTGTGTGTGTGTGAGAGCACAGGCGTCATAGGTCGCCATGTTTACTTATGTATGGGTGCTTTCCGTTTGCTCACTTAAAAGTTTTCATTTAATTAGGGCCCACAGACATCATGATTGTCCTTTGAACTTGTGAGTGTGATATGCTTCTAGTATTTATGTTGCGACTATCTCATGAAATATATAGTGCGGTAGAATATCGTTGGTTTAATTTAATAGAGGTAAGGGAGAAGGGTCCAGGATAATTGAGTATAGAATGAGTGATGTTGTATCCGTGGTTATAGTCTATGTTTTTCCTTCTATGTAAATTACACCAGCTGAAATGAAGTATGTAATTGTATTATGATGGACTTTAGAAGATGAGTATATTGTTTGTTGTGCAGGATGAAGGATTGCTGCAGCAACAGAGAGAGGTGAGTTCCTTCGCAAATGGTAGAGCAACCAAGTAATGAATTTCTGTCTTGCATTCTTCCTCTTGCACACACACACACACACACACACACACACACACACACACAAACACACACACACAAACACACGCACACACACAAACACATGCACACACACACACACAAATTCTCTTTTTTGCTCTGTTATTTGTTCTTTTTCTTTTAGGAGTATGAAGTTGTGCTGGAGCAGCAGAAGAAGGTAACGAGTCCTTCCATGTTTTTTTTTTTTTTGTGAAGTAAAACTATTCACCTTATACATATTATGTATTGTACATTATATAATATATAATAATATTGATATATACTATCTAGCTATACTATTATTTAAAACAAATATATATCTATATATCTATATATATAGATAGATATATATATATATATATAGGAACATCCAAGGAAGGTTGGAGCAGCTGGAACAGCTGCACACACAAAGAAAGGTACTCAACACTTGACAAAGTCTTCAATTAGATTTTCATATGTATAATATATTGTTGTGTGGCTGATAGAGAGATGAGGATGAACTGATGTTGCTGTCCAGACAAAAGGAGGTCAGTTGTAACTAGTGAGTCGGGAAGACATTAGTTGTATGTTTTAATACATAGTTTTTCAAGTTAAGTAAATTTGGCTTAGCTATCGTGCTTTTCGTTAGCCATTTTATAATGCACGAATATGATTTTTAAGTTATAGTTAAGCATGAACAAGTACATATGTGGACGCATTACAGCCTACCAGAAAGGCGTTCCAGAAGCCTTTATTCACAGGGTTAATAACATCGATAGTTACTATTTACACGGAGTATCACTGATGCATAAAAACTATAAATACACCGGTATGTATAGTTAAACATGTTAATCACAATTTGACTTGTTTCATTCCTATTTTGTGTGACATAACCAGCACTAGAAAGGCTTCAGTTGTGATGTAACTTGGATTACTCAGTAGTTCTTGAACAACAGTTTATCAATTAGCCTACATACATACATGTAAGTCACAGTAAAGTACTGCTGAACAAGCAGCTGCAATGCCCATTGCCAACATCTCCCAATATTCTAATTGAACTCTGTATTAATGAGCTAGGTCTCTCACCATCTCAAGTGCACTACTACTACTACTACTACTACTACTACTACTACTACTACTACTACTACTACTACATTGATTATTAGGAGTTGCCATGACAATGTAAACAATGTTCTAGAACAATGTTCTGTGTGTGTAGGAGTTAGATAAGAAAGCGCAAGAGCTGGAGGATTTGAAGAGACAGAAAAAGGTAAGAAGAAGTTTGTTCTGTGTTTGTCCTATATAGTAGCTGTGATAGTACCACTATAATTAAAGGGTGTTACTCAGCCGGAGGGACCCTAATTATGGCGGGAAGTGCAGGACCTGATAACTAATTTAGAATGCAGCTGCTTTTCTACCAATTCAGTTGATAGTAAAGCACATTGTGTGACTAATTTACAACATGGTGACTGTTTATAATAACACAAACGATAGAGAAGCACGTTGCCTAACTAACAGCATTGTAGGGACACTACATATAGTAACTATCTTTGCCCTCATAGTGTCCCTAGCTGAAGACACTGAAGTCCCAGTGTCATAATACAGAGACTACACTAGCTATGTTGTTATGCGGAAGTATTGCTTCATCTCTATTCCTAGAACTGTACCTATGTAGACTCTAAACAACTTCTTCGGTAATTGGTTACTGTGTGTGTGTGTGTGTGTGTGTGTGTCTAAGACTTCAATGTGTCCCAGTTTGTTTTGCATGATTGCATGTCTGGCAACTGCTCAATTAGAATAAGTGTCATCAGACAGGAGTGGTGCTTTATGTTCTTTTAACCTTGACTTGCTGTACTACTTATTTGCCCTTTGTTCACAAGTTCCACGAGGTATTTCTTACACGACTTAATTCCTGTCTAAGCTTGGTTGTCTAGCCTTTGTGGATCGGAACCACTCTAAGTGTACTGTGTGGTTAGCAGGACTTCCTAGTGCTATGGATGAGGTGCTAGTATTCTTTTGATACTTTCAAAACCATTCCTTACATGTGTTAATAACCACTGTGGGTTTTGGTTCCTTTTGTTTTGTTTATACACAAGTACACTAACATAATTGTATTACTAATTTTTGTTGTTGTTGTTGTTGTTATTAATTTGACATACCTGTAACAGTATATCTGGTGGAACAAGAGAATTGTTTACATTGAATGGTTATCCATTTGCTTGTATAAGAGCAAGCTTAATTAACAAGGCTGCTTCTTTCTCATGCTCACGAGGATTCATGTGCTGGTGTTACATTTGCTCTAATAAGTTCGTGTCTGGCAAATGAGATTTTTGTATTACATACTGTTGTATATTGTGTTCCTTCCCCCCCCCCAGGATTATTTACTGAAGTTGGAGCACCTACAAGAGGCTCTGAGCAAGTCCAGAAATGTAAGTGTTCATACCGTATCCAGGCGATATAGTTTCTGTAGTCAAGACAAGCTTGATTGTGTGTACTTTACAAATCAAGGAGGCTATGTTACAAAAAAAAAACAAACAAAAAATGGATATGTAGTATAATATTTGTAATAAGATTTCATGAGGGGAACTTGTTTTCAAGAACTGCTAGTGAGTAAACGTTTCACTACCTTGCGCTATAATGAGTGATGCTAGTGAGATAGTAATTTAGAGTTGTAAAAACACACGGTATGTTCAGGCCAATAGACATCTAGTGCCTTGGCAGCCCGGTCACGGTAAGGTACAATTTGTGACACTTCTTTTGATTTTTTTTGTCATAATTTTGTATGATCAGTGTTTTATTCTTGAATTGTATTAGCAAAGCCCTGATCACCATGGCGATATCAAGATGGAGACTATGCGTAAGTCGTATTAAAAAAAGTCCGTAATTTTGTGAAATGACAGTCATTATTCTCACACCATCAGGTCTTCCTGGTTTCTGTTTCATGTGTGTTGGTTTATGGGGTGTGGGTGTTCATATGTAATTGTTTTATTGTCTCTGTGACAGGTGAGTTGAAGAGGGAGCACGTAGGCTTGGCCAAGAAGGTGTGTTCATCCTGGAAGAAATATAAATTCAATTCCATCAAGGTAATAACAATGTAGCTGAATACTACACCGTTATAATCCACATTTAACTGAATACATACACTGCTATATCGACATTTATTGCATTGACAATAATACATACATATATTGTATATAATACATTCATATACTACCAAGAATGAAACATTTGTACTGTGAGGGTAATTTGGGCATTTCAGAATTATTATGTATTTAGTAATAAATATATGCACTAAAATTAGTAACTGCTTATTACTTGTATTTACATTTTACTATCATCCTATCTGAATTTGTTGATGAATGAAGGTTGTATTGTATTGTAGTATTGTAACTGGAGAGGTGGATTAAGTAATAGTTATGCCATGGCCAACGAGGGGTTATGGAATATAACCGTCCTGATCCCGAGGGCGAAGCCAGAGGGATAAGGGCGGCGGTGATATTCTATAACCCCGATGTTGCCATGGCATAACTGTTTTATACCATAGTTGCTGCTACTACTACTCTCTCATATCCACCTATATGGGACCAGCCCTACCACATATAACTCTCTTGCCGCTCTCATACCACAGGAATTTACCACAGCTAGCTGCTTTACTGCTTACTGCTGAGCAGCCCAGGTAGAGTTAGATCTGGAGATAACAGCTGGCAGCTACAATGCTAAAGTAAACTTGCTAAAGTAAACTTGCTAAAGTAAACTTTCTGGCGTGCTTCAATTGAATTTTAATTGAATTTTAATTTTGGGAAGAATTCGCTTGACACCACACCGGGAAAATATCATAGCCCCAGGAAAAATCACCGGGAAAATATCACTTTTAATCCATGGGTGTTACCGCAGCAACCATGGTATAAGTAGAGTTAATAGCCTCATATATACCTATAAATAACCTTTTCCTTCTTCTCAGAATGAACTTTTGAATCTTGCGGCTATGGTAAAAGAGGCCAACGTCATGAGTGCAGAGCTGAAGAAGAACGTTTCTTTCCAATTCACACTCCTCTCGGACACGCCCTTCACCCCTGTTCCCTTCTCAGTTGCCACGGGAACGGACGTTGACATTGATGCAGGCGAGGTGAAACTGATGTGTGCTCTGGACGCCGTGGAGGAAGGAGGAAGAGGGCGTGGTCCCATTGTGGGGATAGAGGTCAAGGACAGCAAGCACGGAGCTACTAACGTCTGGTCACTCAGCAAGTTCAAGTCAGTTACTGCACCAAGAGTGCATTATATAGAATAATAATTATAAGAACCAAATGGAGTAGGGTTAACTTCATGGTCTATACATATATAGTATTAGTAATGAAGCCTACATATATACAAGGTAGCCTATTTTTTTTAACTGGAGGTACTAAATACTTTTAGGGTACAGTGTTGCAGTGTAGTGTATGCAGTGGAAGCTCAGATGGTTCATAATGTAGTTTGCAATGTAGATGCAAGGCAGTAGGTCACTAAACCAACCATCCCATCCCATCCCATACGAAATCTATGTAACAATCACTTCATACTGGAATTTAGAACATAAGAGAAAAATTCTGAAAAAGAAATTGAATTAACATGTAGTATTGCTTGGTGCCTGCAGTTGCCCTAGTAGATTTATTATAATTTCATAGTTGACTTTGCTCATGAATGTGTTCAATTGAACCTAGCCCCCCCCCCACCCCCATGTACTTACTTTCCAATCTTATTGCAGACAGAGATTGCAAGAGATGAGACGACTCTATGACTCTTACAATCGCACACACTCTCGAAGCGTCTCATCCTCCTTGGACGAGATGGGCGGGGACCCGTTCTACGATCGGCAGCCGTGGTTCCGGCTGGTGGGACGCTCATATGTGTACCTCACCAACCTGCTACTCCCTCTTTCACTCGTGCACAAGGTGGCTGTGGTTGGGAAGAAGGGAGAGGTCAAAGGGCACGTCACCATCTCCGTCAGGGTCATGCAAGGTGTGTTATCATCGCCTGGGGCCTCATTGAAGTGGGTAGGGTCAAGCTAATGGTGGCTGGAAATTACAATTTATGAAGCCTGTCGAGTTAAGGTATTTTCTGGTAAGCGTGTTATTCGCACGAGTAATGCTATTTCAATTGCCTTACAAGTGCTATTGATCCTAATAGCATTAGAGATCCAACTGCATACATACTTTATGATGTACTGTATATAGCAATACTTTTATGGAGCAATTATTTAACGTAGTTGACTTTTGAAACAATAAGCTATGTCACAAGACTTTGTTCATTGTATTGTGAGCTGATGAAGGACTTCGAGTCCGAAACGTTCTCTTATTGTTTCAAAAGTCAGCTATGTTAAATATTTGCTCGATAAAGGTATTGCTATACATCATTCCTCAACGTACGTGTAGTAATGAGCCTAAACTCTGCATACTTTATGTTCAAGTCTGTCTTAGAGCTACAAGTTCTGGTGACAGTAATTAGTGTTGGGAGGGAGAGAGAGAGAGTGAATGGAAGGAATTTGGAGGAGAGAGGAAGATTAGTAATTAAAACACATTTTTTGTACATTTTTTTTTTGCAAATTTTTCACAAAGGCTAGACAACCAAGCTTAGACAGGAATTGAGTCGTGTAAAAATACCTCGTGGAACTTGTGAACAAAGGGCAAAGAGGTAGTATAGCAAGTCAATATTAAAAAGAACATAGAGCGCCACTCCTGTCTGATGACACTTACTTTAATTGAGCAGTTGCCAGACATGCAATCATGCAAAGCAAACTGGGACACATTGAAGTCAATTCAATAGTTTTTCGTTTGATTTTCTTTTTTTTCTTTTCTTTAATTAAAAAATAAATAAAAATATTGTATCATTATTTCAGGTCCAGAACTTACAACAGATGACAAGAAGCCGCAGTCTATGGCTACTCTTTCTTTCAGCGACCTCGATGTGCCCAAGCCAATGGAGCGTGAGAACAGCGTGCCAAGAAAGCTCCAGTTCATGCAACCCAGTTCAGAACTCTCTGCTTGCATCGTCCCATCTGGAGACCCCCTGGAGTGCAGTGTTGAAGAAGGAGTGGACATTTCCCTTTCATCGTCGCAAAACTCAAAGTCTGGCGGGCAAGCTTTGCTGAGTCAGCACTTGAAGCAGGAGAGAGGGAGCAGCGGTCAGGCAGCCTCGTTCAAGTGGAGTGGGGATTCTTCGGCTTTTTTTAGACCCATTGGTCGTGAGGGGGGCGTGGCGAGGGAAGAAGAAGGCAACTGGCAGACAGATGAAGAGAAGTCTCTCAACTTGGCTCGGCCAATGCCCACCATCTTTTTGAATGATTCTGAAATGAGACTGAGTCCGCAATCTCCTCTGAAGCATGAAGACCACAACCTTAAAGTTCCTAAAGGGGATAGCAACCAAGAACCACGTATGTGTGGGAATGAAAATTAGGAGTTGTTTTTTGAGTGTTTGTTGTTGTTGTTGTTGTTGGTTAGATCCGGTGACTAATGGTGATCACAAAGAAGAGGAATCTGCTGGATCAAGGCGTTCATCTTCTCCATTTGTGGGAAGAACAAGAGGAGAATCGCTTATAAAGCTCCAGAAGATGCAACAGCTGATCAGTGTACCCATATTGGACCACAAGGTGGAGTGTTTGTCTCCTGAATGTTTACTATATGAAGTCATCTATGATTCTTACAATACTCTTGTCTTACAGTAGATGTTTTTCTCTCTCTCTCTCCCTCCCTCCCTGAATGCATTCAGTGTTTAGCAGATTTTCCTGCAGTGAGTGAACATTTGACAGAAGGGAAGAAGTTTTATTTTAGGGTGACAGTCCTCCAGGCTACTGGAATACCTCGAGACTTCACAGATGTCTTTGTGCAGTTCAAGTGAGTTAACATAACACCTCATAGACAGGCCGAGTTCAATGTTACACTTAACACACACGTACACACACACGTACACACACACGTACACACACACGCACACACACACACACACTTACACACACACACACACGTACACACACACACACACACACGTACACACGCACACACACACACACACACATACTGTCTGCATGTTCCTCAGATTCTTGACTGGCAATGCTGAGGCGTACTCTACGGAGCCTCTCAAAAATGAGAATGAAGAGTTAGCTCTGGGATTCTACCACATGCAGAACGTAAGAGAACTTAATGGACTTATACATAATTAGTTTTCTAGAGGGCACTGTATTACATAGGGTGCAGGGTTCACTTAGAGGGGCAGGGGTACAGGGTTCACTTAAGGGGGCAGGGGTCACTTAGAGGGCAGGGGTACAGGGTTCACTTAGGGGGGGCCAGGGGGGCACATCATGGTCTCATTGAAGTCATTTTGCCCCCCCCCCCCCCCCCCCAATTATTCTTATAATTTTGTCAGCAAAAAAGCAAAGTTCAAAAGTGAATAATTACAAATGCTTTAATGATGGGTTTATGCTGCTGTAGTCATTGTCTTGGTCAATGAAGTTTATTTTCTCTTCTATCTTAATTATGTATGAAAGTTGTGGCCCCCTGGGGATAGCACAAACTCAATTTTGCCCCTCCTCCTTTAATGTATTCCTAAATGAACCCCTGGGTGTATAATTTGTGAGAGTCAATAGCGTATGAAAGGGGAGGGGACTGAGGGGTCCGGAGCCTCCCCTAATTTTGTAGCACAACCTAGAGAGGTGATTTCTCACATGAACATCTTTAACCCTTTCACAGCTGAATTGTCAGGGTAGTTGCAAATTCTTTTATAACTTTGTCATAAAAATGCCTATAAAAGAATAAAGAACTGCAAGTAGATAACCCAGTTTTCCATGTAATACTGTCTGTAGCTAGTTCAGAGTTCAGTGACTGCTTGCTCTTGAATGGATTCTGTAGGCATAAATATCGTCTGTGCCTTCTGGTTCACTAGAATCGCCGTCTAAAATGCTGAAGTCTCTGTTAATCCAGGACTACTACCTCAACAATTGACCGCCCGGTTGCCATTTTGAAGTAAGCCTAAACTCCGACCCTAACCTGCAACACTGAATAAAAACCTAACGTTACCGTTGAATACCACCACTAGATGTGCGAACTTCACTTACTAACTATTGAACTAACTTACAGAGACTGTAGCGCTCGACTGAGGCATCGCAAATGAGAATAATCAACGATTATCCCGAGGCCATATTTCAAACTGCTGTACGGCGGTTATGGCGGTGAAGTGATTAAACAACAAGATACATACATGTACATTTATTAAAGTTCCCCCTCCCCATGAAGCATCTTATTTCACCACTGGGAATATTGGAGCTGGTTTGACAGACACAGTTCCTCCTGCAATAGAAATGTCATGACGATGCATGGATAGTATAAATTCAATGCACTAATGTCATTTGATCTAGAGTTTGGTCTGGCTGCCATTTTTTCTTCATTCGATTTTTAATGCAAAGAGCTCATGTGACAATATTTTACAAAAGTCATAGTTTAACTCTTACTGTATTTTACATTACATACTTTATCTTCTCTCTTCTGCTGCTCTCTCTTTTCTGTTTATTATTTTAGTTCTGTGTAACTGTGTGTCCTAATTTCATCCACTACTTGAAGACGTACCCATTACTAATGGAAGTGTTTGGCCATTATCATCATCATCCTCTACACAAGGCCAGCAAGGAGCTCGACAGTAACACGTAAATGCAGTGCTAACCCTAATTAGATGTTGTGTTCATGAAGCTGTTCTGTTGTTGTTGTTGTTGTTGTAAAGGAGTCCAACCAGACAGGCTCAATCTGTCTCTCCTCTTCCTCCATCGCAGACCACTCCTCCTGTTCGCTCCCCTAAGACAGTCGTCTTCGATTCCACTGGGTAAGGGGTCATCACATGTTGGGTAAAGAAAATTGCTAGTTGTTGTTTTTTCCCCGTACAAGCAGTAATTTCTATTGATCACGGTTAAACTTGGTCACCTATACTTATAGGACAATTAGGAAGCATTACAACTTATTTTATGTTTCATTTTAACAATGATGATGTTTCGGCTATTTTAACTTGTGTGGTGTCCTTTAGTTCCACCCACTCGTATGCTTGTGTGGATGTTCTGGCAAGATTTGAGATCTGTGAGTTGGGCGTGTCAGGTGAATACGACCCTGTACCAGTCAACCATGGAGGAGATGGGTACCCAGGGGGTACGTACCTGTTACAACAAGGCCTCCAGCGCAGGATCAGAATAACCCTCGTCTGTGATAATGGCTCGGAATTACACTGGAAGAAAGTGAATGAGCTAGTAATAGGTAAGCTGGTGTCTCGAAATGTAGAATGACGGACAGACAGACAGACTGGACGACTATTATAATCCTCTCGTGCATGCGGGCAGAGGGTTAACAAATGCATGTATCCTATGGGAGAAGTTGTGTAAAAAAATGAAAAGAAAAACAAAAGAACAACATTGAAAAACTGATGTTATTATGGTTGCTTCCAGGTAGAGCCCGCTCTTACAAGCAAGTGGTGCCAGGCAGTGAGCATCAGAGCATCAATCTCTCCTTATCTCTGTTTCCCCACCATTACCTACGCTCTGATGGAGATGACAGGTATGTATGTAGTTAATAGCCAACTTATTCTATCATACCAGTGCACACCAACTCCAAATATTTTTCCTTGATACATTGCTGAGTCGCTTTAAGGTTACTTGTTTAATTCTACAATAGGAAGTGGTATCAGTTTGAGGCAGCCTGGGATAGTTCTCTTCATAATTCTCCTCTTCTTAACAAGTGAGTGTACAAACATACACTGATACAAGTTAGCCTAATTATATTTTATGTAGTAACTCAATGTAGTTTTAGCATAGGAGCTATGACAATATTATATTGTTTGATGGGGAAACTACATACAGGTTTGTTAAAGAGATTTACATGTACTAGTGATGTGCTTGAACACAAATGGCGAGCGAGCCTAAAACTACACTTCTATTGTTATATGATTGATTTTAACTTCTAACTCTCAAAGCTACTAAAGGTATGGTCGATTTTTTAATTACGTTTATACAGTAAAGGTATTTCAATGCCGTAGTAACCACTCGCCGCAACAGTTTGAATTGAAAAAACAAACAAATAACAACACAATACACGTTATTTATACATTTTCTTTGTGATATGCTTGAGCTAAGTAGTAGCTGTAACGCACAATACTTTCACACAACTGGACATACCTACACAAGACTTACCTTCGTGGTTAGTCTAGTGGGCAATGAGTTTTCAAGTAAATACTGTTGGGTGTGGCTTATAACCATGACAAAGAGCGCATTGACTTACCACTGCCACAAACATGAACAGAAATGGAACTCCGGTAGGTTTTCAAGTTCTAACGGCACCCGCAACATAATTCAAAACGATAAACAATTCAATTTCTAGGGTGATACGGGTAATGATCGATAAACCAGAGGATTCTGTTCAGTGAAGTTTGGGACGGGGTTGACCATCGAACTAACACAAAAACACCAGGATCATAGTACAAAAACGACATACGTACATCCAAACATATATTAATATCCCCGATTTTCAATTGTGTTACTCCTGAAAGTGTCTCGCTTGCTTCGCTCGCTTGCCAACTAATATAAGAAATTGGTCAATTATTAACGTTTACTCCTTACTTAGTGTATAGTTTAAACTGGAACACACCAACGTATGTATACATGTACGTATGTCCACTTGAATTTTCAGGATCACTGGAGCTAACAGCTATGTCTTTGTCACACTGTCTGCATACATTGAGGTATGCTAGTCTATTTCCTGCATAATGGCTTGTGATGTCTTGTTGTTATGGGTGGGTGTGGTCAACAGCTGGACAACTGCACTCAACCAGCTTGCATTACCAAAGATTTGTGCTTGAGTATTCGTGGGAGAGACTCTAAACCATCTACTTCAAGGTCTTTTTTCAGCTTCTTCACTGGACCAAAACCCGTTCCTGAAAAGTCAGTACTTCTCTCTGTGTGTGTATGTATTAGTTGAACTCATGCATTTAGTTAATATATGGTTGATATTACATTTCAGTGAGATGCGTGCCATATGATGTTATATTGATGGTAACTATTTTGACTATATTTATTTTTAGCAATGTTTCTACTGGAATATATGAGATTAGTCTGAGGAAAACAGCCAACATCAACAAGGGTATGTTTATAAACCGCTTCTATTACTTTTTGTACAGGTACAGGTATAAAAAAAAATTAAAAACAACAACCAAATGATTGTAGTGCACTTTCATTACCAAGTTTTGTAGAATTAAATTGGATAAGGTATAAGTTTACAATTTTTAAGATGATGTGGTTATTGGTTGTTGTTTTTTTTTTTTTGTTTTTTTTTAACAAACAGCACTTTAGATAGGCATTGTTTGGTGTATAGCCAGATTGTAGAGTACTTGAAATACTTGCAGACTATCCCAACACGTCTCGTGACACTTCTTCCATGTACGTGCGAGGGGAGGAGACTCTGAGTGGGTGGCGGCCTCGGAGAGAATCTCTCATCTTCCATCATCAGGACCTTCTCATGAGGCTCACCAGCATTGAGGAAACAGAGAAGGCTCGCCACATATTGCTAGTACGGGAGAAAAGACTCGACTCCACCCGTATGGTAAAGGGCGAGGCCATGCCCACCCACCAAGAGCTGACGAAACTGTCTGATGAGCACAAGGCTGTTCTGGCTCAGAGGTGCGTGTCTCTCTTAATGAGCAATCAACGGAAAGTGGACACTTCCACCTCTGGTTCGATCGCTTCCTCTCTGTCGTCCACCATCGAGGATAGCACGAGTGAAGGCCGAGGAGGGGCAGGAAAGAGGAGTGGCACTGGAGACATGCCTCCTGTGGTGCGTAGGAGGACATGCAGTCGGCCTCTTATGGCCACACCCCCTCTCTGTATCCCAGAGGTCTCTGATAAGACATATGTGAAAGGGTGAGTTTTGCTTTGTTTCGTATTGGTTATAATGACTTAATATTAATTGGTGATAATGATATATTTAAGTAATGTCAGTGCAGCTACCATGTTATGTTATTGCATACGATAGTTTGTATTGGAGCAAGCTAATAATATTGGAAAATCCAGTAGCAATTAGTTTGGTTTAATCTCTGTAGTAAGAATGGTTTTCTTATATACATTGTACTCTAAAATTTCATTCAATAGCTTTGTAATGCTTATAGCCCATTTTCATGAAAAGCTAGGACTATGGCTGTAATGGAATGACTGGTAGACTTGAAACACCTTTAAAAAAGAATCAGTCAGTATCATCTAAATTCATGTTGATGACTCTTCCTATAGTAATTCATATGATGTGTGTATTACTAGGTGCAATTGTATTACCATTAATTTATATTTTGTGCCAGTACTGTGTTTTTTATCGTTCAATTCAGCAATGCCATTTCTCGTAAAGGATATCTAGACTTCTTTGGGGAGCAGGAAGGGATGTGGTATCGTAAGTACGTGGTGATACGACGGCCGTACATGCTGTTGTACAACTCGGAGAAAGATCCAGTAAGTCAAGCTGTATAAGGAAGTTTCTGTGTGTTCACTGTGTATTTCTGGTACAGATTGAAAGGGGTGTGGTCAACCTAGCTGGTGCAAAGGTTCAGTATAGTAAAGACAAGCAGAATGCAGCGGTAAGAAATATGAGTGGAGGCTCTGATAGATTAGATAGGCCTTATTGTGCTCATTATTCTGATTGTTGTTGCCATTTTTTGTTACTGCTTTTATTTGTTCTGATTCAGAATACGTTTTCCATCTGCACTAAGTACCGTGGTATTTTGCTGCAAGCCCGGGAACGTGAGGTGGGGGAGTGGCTGTATGCTCTAGACCCTTTACTAGCAGGATCTATCAAGTAAGAATCTCTAATAGCTGGATTATAATAATAATAATAATAATAATTATTATTATTATTATTATGATGATGATGATGATGATGATAATGATTACAATGGTGGTGATGGTGATGATGATTATCATTATGATTATGATTATGATTATGATGGTAATTACTATGATGATGATTATGATGTATAAATTAATTATTAGATCTCAACTGAGTTCTAAGAAGAAATCATCTTCAAGCTAACACTCTTCATCAGCATTGACTGTTTCTACTAGAGCAATTATTTTCTCCAACAAACTTTAGGTATTGCAGTTAAAGATTAATTCATTATATTTATTTCAAATTAAATTGTTTTTATATTGTTCTGCACATCAAAATTTTCATATACTCACTCTTTGCAACTATTTATATAGCTAAGGGACATTTATATGCCTGTTTAATGAAATTCATGAATTATTTAAATTTTTAAGAAAAAGGGAAGAGCAACCGCATTGATACGAATAGTCTCGCGGGACAAACCCTTTACCTAATCGCTAAGCGTAGCGATTAGGTAAAGGGTCTGACCCGCGAGACTAGATATGAAAGATTTTTTTAAAATCTCATTCAAGACTCCTATATAATATAAAAATTATATTACATAAAACATTGCAAGTGGCAAGAATGTTCAGGGGATTTTGATGGTAGATCGGGAAGTTCTCTGTACTGTTGCAGTTGATCGTCGCGCATGCTCAAACGAACGCTGACATCTTATTTTGTGCCGGCATCTCGCATTCCAGACTAGTCTGGCATAGCCAGACCCTTTACCCAACCGCTACGCGGGGAAAGGGTCTGGGGACAATCACGTACGTTGGCTGTTCTAGAGCTAGCCCCACGATTTTGGGGGGTGGTCAATTAACATTTCTTTTGGCCGTCTCCTAGGCCAACATGAGTGGGCGTCTGACCACTCTATAAGAGGATCCTGCGCCGCACAATCTCTGGCTGCCGAAGTATTGTTGACTGTGCTGATATATATGAGTTTTTAAAGAGTGAGCTTGGGGACAGTTTCCTTGTACCACCTGATGCTCCTGATCAATCAAAGTTTCGCCTAGTGGATATGTATACTTCAATTACTGATGAAGAAGTAAAGAGTCAAATTGTGGTCTCATTTTCAGACGAAAGAGCACCTCTTCGATTGGTATGTGCAACGTCAGCATACGGCATGGGTGTGGACTGTCCTAATGTCAGAGAAATTATTCATTATGGTGTACCATCTGACACAGAGACTTATATACAAGAAACTGGGCGAGCTGGTAGAGATGGCAAGCCCTCATTAGCCATTCTTGTATCACTCAAGTCGGTGACAAGACATGCAGAAAAATCTATGAGAGACTACCAAGCAAATTATGACATTTGTCGGAGAGACTATTTATTTAATGATGTGGACAATTATGTACATGAAAATTCAGTGGTAGGCTGTATGTGTTGTGATATATGTTTTCAAGCATGTGAGTGCGGAACATGTGTCATAAAACAATCAGATTTTATTTTTATTTAAATTTATAAGAAATTATTTTTATTTATGCAGAAAAATTGATGTTATAATTAGTTTTTAATATGAGCCATGATCCATTTTTTTATAGCAACAGTTGAATGTGCATGCAGTGGATGCCTAGGATTAGGAAAAAATGTATGACAGCGATTGGGAAATACTTTGAAGACAGAAGTGAGCTCATTCAAGATAATTCTCATGTCCTTCATTTCACTTGCTTTTTGATGTCTTCCGCTTTCATGTGCCACTTCGTTTTCTGTGTCAAAATTGTTTAGCACTGGAGATAGTACATGCAAAACCTTTGAAACCTTCATAATGGAATTTACTGTCTTGTTGGCACCAAGTCCACTGATTGATGTCTTAACGAGCCTGTTCAGGTGTTCCATATGGAGGTCATTTGGAATGTTGGTTCCTTTCAATCCCTTGGTGTTGACAAAGCGACTCCATGCTTTCCAAGGCATAGTTCTTTTGCCCAGAACTACGAAACATAGGTAGCAAATATCTCCAACATCGAAGCACGCGGCCACCGTCACCTTCTCTGATAGCATCTGAATATTCCATGTAGAAACAGCCCAGACTCAAAATCATTTTCGCATATATATGAACTTTGTCCGTGCAATTGTCATCTGTTGCTGGTTTGTGAAACAATATGTCAACAAACGAATCAACAATATTGGATGAAATTGTCAGTAGAAGTGTTTTCCTTTCTTCTGTAGTTAGCATCCAGACATTCTCAGGGTCTGTAATGTATTTACTTGGAACACTGTTGATATTCTCCATTCCAAGCATGTCCATAGCAGCTGTAAGAATGTGACACTTCACAATTAAAACAAAGAAATCGTCACATGCATTGAAATTGTCCAGTGGCTTCTTCACAACATTCGTTCTGCCAATGCAATTTCTAAGCTGGTACAAAGACCCGTGATCACCAGCTGATTGAGTGGAATAATAATACCTAAATATGAGCTGTAATAACACAACCAAGTGGTTAATATTACTAAAGCTAATAAAGTGAATAATGTTACTTACACCCAAGAAATTTGCTTTGGCATGCCAATCTTCAGCAACTGGTACTATTCCTGAGAGTGCTTGAGGGTGAGTATGGCCATTCATTTTCCCCTTAATGGCAGATCTTGCCCTTGCTGCAGTTAGCTGATCTCCACCAACAAGTATCGAGTAAAATGAAGCACTTTCTTCTTTGACCACTTCACCAGTGCTGATTGTGCGTTCTAGGCAAGTACTTAACGAGGGAACATACTGGTGTAAATGTGTCATAATTTCCACCATTTCACCACTCTTGTTCTCATTTTTTGGAATGACACCCAAGGGTACCTGCAAGTAATAAATGTGTTGTGAGCTATAATCTAATTATTGTTATTACATATAAAGTAAGCTACATCATCACCTTTGTATGTTGCATATCAACTTACCACTACAGATTTCTGGGACATCTCCTGAGAATACTGATGCTCAATGTGCCATTCAACAACTTTATCAAAAGAAAACCCCAAAAAAGAAAGATAAGATACAAGAACTCTTGATATTAGTACGGCAATGTTTTGTCGTAGACATTTGTCATCACTTTTTGAAGGAAAAATTGCCTGTGCAATATTTTCAGGAGTCGAAGTGTTCGGCTTCATCAAATCAGAGAGTGAGGAGACATTAACGCGATTCTGTACTGCGTATGAATGGAAATAGTGTAGAGACTCATTCTTCCTGTCTGAACGCAAAAAGCGTGGCCTCACTGTTTTGTCAATGTTATCTCCACATATCCTGAAACTTTTAGGTACTACAGTTGATGTCATCCTCTGGATCTTGGCAATATGGTGGGCAGGTTCTAATGTTGTCGGTGGTGATGCAGTATAAAGTACTGCAATCTCATCAGAACTTTCTGTTGTCTCACTATGGCTGTCAGATTCCAAGCATGTTTCACTACTATCAGACAGACAATCTTCAGCCTCACTACAGTATGAATCAGAAAGATGCGTGGTTACCCCCGACTCCTCATGGTCCTCTACAAGGCTAAGATCCAAATCATCCAAATCATTGTCATCTTCATCACAGTCATCTTCATCACAGTCACTGTCATTTTCTTTGTCAGATATTTCATTCTCTTGTCCATGTTTTGTGACTTGGATCATCACAGGCCTTTGCTTCACAGTCGTAGGAACTTCCTGTGAAATGATACAAATGGTTATAATGAAGCACTTACATAATTAAAGTTAGCTACATACTTCCATTGGCAATGGAATGAAGCTATTCCTCCACTCAAGCACTTCGTTGTCATGGTTTTCACCAATAGTACAGAGTAGTCTGCTCAGAGATTTATGAGTTAAGGTGATATTAAGTCTTGCTAGTCTCTGATATGCCTAAAATAGAAACAGAGTGTATTTAATTAAACAATTAATTTTAACACATTAGATGCTTACTTGTTTCCCACAATGACTACCGTATAGAATTAACATAATGATTTTCTGTACTAAACTCATGTGATGGCATCGATATTGCAAGAGAATAGAAGCACAAATACCTATAGTAGCAATCCTATTTCTCTTATCACTCGTAATCAATGTGCAAGCATTCAACATCCCAAAGAGAATAGGTGCATACATCTTCAATTCTTCTATAACAGTAATCCACTTAAAGTTCTTCATGTCATCCCATGATCCACTGCGTAAAATGGACCTGGTTTTCATTTCGCACATAACATTCAGCTCTCTCTTTAAGATAATTCCGATCTTTTTCATCATCAGGCTTCTTGTCACTGGATCTTCATAGCACTGTTCAACTAATGACTTCTTGGAACCTCTGGCTATGGACTTGCCCATGTGTCTTCTTCTTGGTGTGTGCAAATTGAATTGCTTTGCACCTGAGCTATAGCCTATGTTTATCTGTGGAAAATATATTCAAAAATCACTTCAAATGATACATTTTTGTAATTAATTGGCAATTGCAATAATTGCAGATGCTATAGCTGATTCCTGTGTCACAAACAGGGTACTTTGTACCCACTTCGCACTTCTTCATTACAGCTCCCTACTCACACCACACCTGTTACTCAACACCAACAGCTTCATATCCTGCCCTGTAGCTGCACAAGCATCTATCTCATTGAACAAACCATTATTCTCACACAAATTGTGTACAGTTATAATGAGATATTCAGTTTTGGAACTATTCACAAACATCCTATAGCCCTGAAGGTTTTAAAATATGCTTCCATGATGTTTTAAATGGAATACAGTAATTCTTGGCTAAGTGGGTGTTTATATTTTCTACTTTGAACTCTTATTACAATAGAGTTTGAAGCCTGAAAAAAAAATTCAAAGAGAAGCATTATTTGGTCTAAAAAAATACACAAATTTTCTTTCCTCATATTCAAAATCTTCTAAATCCTGTTTTTGTTTGTGGGGGTGAGGGTGGGGGGTGGGGTGTGGAAGGGGTGGGGGGGGGCATGACACATTTTTCTGGAAAAAATATCATTTTAAGTCCATTTGCTAATTGATTTTGGTGGTGATGTTGAAGCAAGTTATTAGTAATGGCAAAGTCCTTCAGTAGTCTCTTTTAGCCATATCTGTTATCAAACCTATTTTTGCAAAAATTTTTAGGTTCCTGTACATGTATAGACCATGCTGTTTATAGGAAAGCAAAAGAAAGACGGTGGGGGTTGGGGTGTTGAAGAGTATAACACTTCAGTGGTCTAAATATTAATTAAAAAACTATTGATTGATTGATTGATTGATTGATTGATTGATCTGACTGATTGATTGATTGATTGATTGTTGATTGATTAATTGACCGACTGATTGGTTGACTGAAGGATTGGGTGACTGACTGACTTAATATAAGCTCTCCAACTTTAATTATGAATTCAGAAACCGGTTTGAGATTTTTGTAACAATGTTTTTCCAAGGGGACTGTACTGGTATAAAGTACAATCTATTATACTTATAAAAAATTTGCTTCAAATAAAAATATTTCATGAATACTTACATATGGGTCACATCAAAGTAAAAGCGAGGCCACACTCACTTTTCTATAATTGTACTTCAGTGATTTGTGGTTTAATAGTTTTTGGTGGGAAAATGACTAAGTGTGACTTTACTTGCCTTACAACCAAAACTGCTCTAACTATTGCTTGTTCTCCACAGAGCATCTAGCACAAAAAAAAACGTTGATATTTTGGCAATTAATATCACAATCAAAGTAATCGAGCAACTGTAGAATTTATTATTAAATATTACATGGACTTACCGACACCGATGGAGATGTAGCTGCCAAGCAAATTCTCTTTGGTTGTGGAGGTGGAAGCGAAGAGGAATAGTGTTGTGCTTGCAAAGGAGTGGTGGAATGCTGTGCTTGTAAAGAAGTGGTGGAGTGCTGTGCTTGTGAAGAAGTGGTGGAGTGCTCTGCTCGCAAAGAAGTGGATTGTAGTGCTTGTGAAGAAGTGGTGGATTGCTGTGTTTGTGAAGAAGTAGTGGAGTGCTGTGCTTGTGAAGAAGTGGTGGAGTGCTGTGCTTGTAAAGAAGTAGTGGAAGAAGTTACTAAGGATAGCCACAAAGCAGTTACCCTTTTACGAGGCTCCAAAGCACCAGCAGAATCAGGACCCAGATTTACTCTTTTTTTCACATTTTGTATAAGAGAAACTCCACAGCCTATGCAAAACATCTTGCGAAGTACCTCTGTCAACTGCAATCAACTACTAAACTTTGCGCAAAGAAAAGATAGAAAGACGTTATGTGCAGAACGGCTGACCCTCACCTTTGACCTCAAGCGATGTCTTTGCGCGCGCTCTTGTTGCTAGCTGTCACCTTCGACCTTTGTGGAAAGTTGTCCTTGGTGACCCTGCAAGATTGATTTAGGAGGTGGTTCGTTTTGTTGGCTAGGCTGTATTTGTGCTACACGTGAGTGATGATAAAGGAGAAGAGGACTGCAATGGCAGGAATTCACTTATGCTATGCGATAACAAGTAAGTGTACTAAATACTGTGATGTGTAGTGTTTAATAGATAGCTAATGAATTGTATTTGGGAGTTTTGCAAATTATTTGATATGACAAAAAAAACGGAGTTTTGTTTAAACACCTCTCCCCGCCAAACTTGGAAAGCATGTAACTGTCTGAACTAATCATTTCTGCTGCCAATTCATTGCTGAAAGTGTGGGTTATCGAATAATGAGTAATAGCATGGGTAACAGTGCTATTAGGGATCAACAGCACTCGTAAAGCAATTGAAATAGTACTGAGAGAGTGCTATTTCAATTGCTTTACGAGTGCTATTGATCCCAAAAGTACAGGTTACCCGTGCTATCGCTCGCTAATAGTAGGCCATCTTTTTTTTTTTTTATCATTTGCACTTGTAGCTACACTGTATCAGTCACTCACTATCTTTGTATTTCATCATGTATACCAAAAATTGCCAGTACACTAATGGGAAAAAACAACAACACAATCTCACTAAAGTACTAGGGAGGTGGGGGGAGCATTTCATTAGTTACAGTGGCCGAGTGTTTACTGCCACTCCTGACGATAATATGGAACATGTATATGAAAAAAACCAAAGTGAAACAGGTTTTGAGTTTGTTCTCTCAGACTATTCCTTGTCAGATGGCGTATTGTCACAGCAATTTCTAAATCTAATAGTACGGCACGTAAATTGCCCATTCAAAATTGTGTGGGAAAATCACTCTTCAATTGAAGTCGCACAGAGAAAGCGAAATAGCACGTAACTAAGTGAAATAGCACGGTAACTAAGTGGAAACTAAGTGAAATACCACAGTAGCTAAGTAAAATAATACGGATAAGTGTGCACGCATGCAGTATTAACCTTGGAAACGTACAGTTGGAGAGATTCTAGTTGGAGACAATGTCATTCTGTACCACAGAAGCTCTACCCATATTAGACGGAAAGTTTTCAACATTTTAAGGAGCAATAGGTTGAAATCGAAATTCCAGAGGAATCTAACTGACAGTGGCTAAGGTGTAAGGCTAAGTAGGAAAAATAAATAATATGTACAAAAAAAAAAAAGAGTGGGGGGAAATTTTAAATCTAAGTCTTGACACAGAATTACATCTTATAAGGTGTATTGCATGATTAACTTTAATGTCAATTGCCCCCCCCCCCCCCATTCACATTGTCTAACTTCGCTCCCCCTTAGGTGACAAGCCGGAAGAGCCCTAATGATGATAGGAATAATAGGATGTTGAACTTGTCTACAATCAGTATGGGTCATGAGATCCTCAGAAGTGTGTCTAAGAGTTGGCCAGAGATATATTTATCGTATTGATAGTGGTTAGTGTGCAGCAGTTCAATATGATGGGATTTCTTGGATAATATTTGTTTGACTAGGTATAAACATGCTTGATTATTAAAGTTCAATGTTGTTTTTTTTAATAGCAGCCTAAATGTTTGATTAAAAAAACATTTAGGTATGACTAGTGGTTTGAACTTTAATAATCAAATATGAATATGATGGGATGGAAGTCAACGGCTTCTATATCGATATCTGAACACAGCTGATGTCTTTTATAGTAGGCCTTCACTATGTATATAGAAATTTGTAAGTAAGTAGCTGCAGTCAACAACTCCACATTAGTTCTCAAGATGTCTGGGCGAAGCATTTATTTGAAGTGAGAATTCATATCAGGTGGATTTATTGAAGTTAAATGGGGAACAAAAACAATAGCGGCCGCATTAATGCAGCCACGGAAGTCGATCACTTAAGTAAGGACAGATAGTTAGCTACCTGTGCAGCCGTTTTCCTTAGGGTTAGAAGTATAGAAAGTAATGATGGAGCCTCAGGGAAGCCAGTATAATCAAGCAGTACTAAGTCCAGTAGCAATAGATGTCTACCTAATACAGCTATTAGTAGGAAGGGGTGATGAATCTGTAATGATAGAAAGAGTGCTAGGAGTGTGAGAGCAGCAAGCAAGAGAAGGTTTGATTCAGTTTATTTGAATGTTAGAAGTGAATGTCATACTATTCTGTGTTGAAACAAAGTTGGGTTTTTTCTATAGCCTTATTTATACATTAAAATAGGATGGGAAAAGAAATGTATTTTATTTTATCACTTTTAAAAAGTCACTGATGAAGGCTACATGGAGCCGAAACATTTGAACTATTATTACAGATACTACAGAAATTAAAAATAAATATGTTTTAGTATGAAGCTGTATATTTTTATGTAGTAATAATGAATCTTTATGTAATACTTAATTAAGTTATTTTACCATCACCTCATCCTTGGTCGTAACTTGTGATACCGAAATTTTTAATCAGTGAATGAGTATTGATCAAAACTGAATCCTGTCATTCATTAGTAGTGTATGCCTGTGTGTGCAACTAGTTTCCTGTGTAGGAATGTTTCTTCTATAATATATAGAGCTGACGTTTCTTCCCTGTCACTAACCTCTAAAATTAATGTTGTGGTTTTTTACCACACTTTCTTGACCGTTCTATTTCTGCATTATACTACAGTATGTGTTCATACATGCCTCTACCTCTTGTTGTGTTACAACTGACTCCAATCTAGAGATCCAGAACCGCCGTGTTAGTGAATATTTTTAAGAGACTATACCTCTTAGCTAGAGTTTGATAAACTGTTTCTAACAATTTCTTGGTAGGATCAGCTTGCAGAGTACAAGTTGAATTTCATGATTGCATTTATTCACTTCAGTGTGTTTTGTTTTTCTATTGCTTTTCCTTGTAGTGGGATGGAGTGGGTGAAGCTGCTTTCGATGTCTCTGACTTAGACTAGCTGTGAATGATGGCTCAAGAAGTGTCAACATTTGATCATAGAGTTACCTGACATTGCTGAAGTGATGGCAAGGTGAGTGTTCTCTAGAGTGTGTTTGTAATAAGGAAGTATTGATTCCAATCGGTCTACATTGCTATGCTAGAAGGTATCACCAACACTCGGAGCAATTAGTGGCTCTGGCTAGCTTGTTGTGGTCACCTAGGACACAAGTGTGTGTGTTTGTGTCAATGAATATACATGTAAGTATGTATGTCAAGTAATGTAATCAGATGTCACTGTATATGAGACCAGTACTATCGCAAGATGTTGATAATCTCAGTGATCTGAATGCTAGTCCGTACTCTGGCAAGTTTCTGAAGGCTGTTCTTATGCAATATAACCTGTGATTTCCCCCTAAGTGAATTTGTGCCTCCCAAAAATTGCCGATTTAATTCCTGGGGAACACTATTGCAGTCAAGGAGTGACTAATGCAGTAACATTAACACATGATCCTGTGGCTGTTCTGTTGGAAGATGTCTATTATTTCAGCTAACTTTATTTTGTGTAATCTATGACCTTCAGTGTCATTGGCATCAGCTGTGTCTAGTTCAGTTCTAGTTAGGAGGTTATACCTCCATGTATTCTACTTAAAAATGAGTCTATATGTAGGATAACAAGTTCTGTTCGGTTAGTCAGTTTTGTCATTTAGTTGTTATGAGTTTCATATCACTAAATTACCAGCTGTAGCTGTACCAAGTAGAATGCTTGGTTTCCCTCAGTTGGAACATCTCTAAAAATATTCCAGTCTGCGGAACGTTTTAGTTCTTTTAGAACCTTTTAGAGGAGCCCTGCAATGGCAGTCAAGTGTGGGCACATCTGAACAATTTTTCAAATTATCCATCTGTGTCTCTGGCTTGTAGTTTATAAGCTCATTATTTATTCCTGACAGGCTTTAGGATCTGTTTTGATCACGTCATATTAAATCTCGCTTTACTGGACCCTTTACCTACTGCTATGCGGCAGGTAGGCTGACATTAAGTAGTTTGTTCAGTTCCCCTCACTAATTGGGAAGACCACAAACAATAGATGACATAATAAGGTGGTATATCGTGTGCTCTAACTTTTTGTGTGTGTTGTATTTCTATATGGCTGACTGAATTGAATAATTCATGTGCCATGAAGTATCTTAGTGGTTATTCAGTCATTCTAGGCTGAAATAATTATTGGCTGTTAGAACGAGAAAAATTTGCTATTATCTTAGTGGTTTTACCCACACTAATTAAGCCCACCATCACATCACTCGAGCCCAGGTAAAGGTCGGCAGAGGACCTGCAAATACTGCGACCATTCGGCTAAGCGATCACGTGTGGAGTGTGTCACATGTGGAGCAATGGCACCCGGGCACAAGTACGTTAGTCCTGATAGCCACTGTTCTCAGTGCTTGTAGCCTAAGCCTAGTAGCTACCGGTTACTTCCTTGCCAGAATGGCTGGTTCACCCGGAACTATTAGCTCTCTAAGGATGGCTGCTCATCAGTGGTGGTATTATTTAAATAGTATGGGGCTGGAGATATACACTACTGTACTCTATGTAATTAGCTTTCTGTAGGTCAGGTTGGATTAATAGGATCTAAATTATCAATCAGTGGTGGATGGCCTTCATTGATGCACTCAGCTGAAAATAGGAGTTCTATGGCTTGATAATACATGGGCATGCTGCCGGTCCATTTGCCTTGCTATCTAGTACAGTTATGTTAAGAGTTGGACTCTAGTTCTAATGCTGTTACTCTACCCAACAGTTGCAATCTCTAAATCACGAAATCATGCTGCCAACCCTCGTTATGATCAGGCGTAGGCCTTCGTTACAGGTGTGGAGTGCATTGCCGGCTCCCACTCTTTTTATTCGAACCTTCATGCAAACATTTATTGTCCATTGCATGTTAGTAACTATGTGCAGTATTTAGTAATGGCCGTATTGCCAAGATTGGCTCTGTCAAAGTGATCAGTATTCTCGAAAGCTTGGAAACTCCTGAATCAGTCAGGTTGCATGCTGTAATTGATATTATTTATGCTGACATGAGAGTGTTATATGAGAAGGGAGGCGGAGCAAATAGGGGTTACATAATGAGAGAGATTAGAGAATGAACTGTAGTGCTGTGTCTTGGGACTCATAAGCCACACTACACTATTGCCAGTGTGGCATTATATAGAGCATGGGTAGGCGGTTCTAGTACATATATGTAGTTAGATTTCCACCAAATAAAGGTGTGGTGGTCTGTCTGGGGCCCCTTTGAAAGTGTTTATGCAGGGGACGCTGCCCTTCACTCTATCTATTCTCACTCTCACTCAGGCTCACTGCCTGTCTATTCTCACTCTCACTCAGGCTCACTGCCTGTCTATTCTCACTCTCACTCAGGCTTGCTGCCTGTCTATTCTCACTCTCACTCAGGCTCGCTGCCTGTCTATTCTCACTCTCACTCAGGCTCGCTGCCTATCTATTCTCACTCTCACTCAGGCTTGCTGCCTGTCTATTCTCACTCTCACTCAGGCTTGCTGCCTGTCTATTTTCACACCAGCAGACTCACCGCCTACCGATTCTCACACTATCTGACTCACTGCCATCTATTCTCACACTATCAGGCTCACTCTCTATCTATTCTCACACTCAAGTTACTGTCTATCTGTTTTCACACCCAATGCTATTAAGGCATTCTTGCTCTCTAGCTCACCAATGTATTCGTGCACTCTCGGGTTCACTGCCTATGTATTCTCGTACTCAAACTAGCCACCTATCTAGTCCCACACCCGGATGTCTAGTTCCAACTATCAGGTTCGCCGCCTATCTCGCACTCATGTGCTGCCTTGCCACAGCCAGACTCACCACTGGTGTATTATCATGCTTCAGTATTGTTCTTGTTCTTACCCATCCTCACACTCAGACTTGCTGTCTATCTAGTTACACATCGTCATACTCTATCTGTGACACTCTCAGACTCACTGCCATCCAATCTTGCACTATCAGACTTGCCTACCTAATCTTGCACTGACGCCCAGGGCCTATCTATTCTTGCATACACTATCAGGCTTGCTGCCTATGTTTTCTTAAGCTTGCTCCTTAGGTATTCTCAGGCTCACTACCTATGTATTCTCTGGCTCACCGCCTATGTATTCTCTGGCTCACCGCCTATGTATTCTCAGGCTCATTGCCTATGTATTCTCAGGCTCACTGCCTAGTATTCTCAGGCTCACTGCCTAGTATTCTCAGGCTCATTGCCTAGTATTCTCAGGCTCACTGCCTATGTATTCTCAAGCTCACTGCCTATGTATTCTCAGGTTCACTGCCTATCTATTCTCAGGCTCACCGCCTATGTAGTCTCAGGCTCACCATCTATGTATTCTCAGGTTCACTGCCTATCTATGCTCAGGCTCACTGCCTATGTATTCTCAGGCTCACAGGCTACGTAGTCTCAGGCTGTCACATTCTATGTATTCTCAGGCTCACTGCCTATGTATTCTCAGGCTCACAGCCTATGTATTCTCAGGCTCACTGGCTAGGTATTCTCAGGCTCACTGCCTATGTATTCATTCTCAGGCTCACTGGCTAGGTATTCTCAGGCTCACTGCCTAGTATTCTCAGGCTCACTGCCTAGTATTCTCAGGCTCATTCAGGCTCACTGCCTATGTATTCTCTGGCTCACCGCCTATGTATTCTCAGGCTCACTGCCTAGTATTCTCAGGCTCATTGCCTAGTATTCTCAGGCTCACTGCCTATGTATTCTCGGGCTCACTGCCTATGTATTCTCAGGCTCATTGCCTATGTATTCTCAGGCTCACTGCCTATGTATTCTCAGGCTCACTGCCTATGTATTCTCAGGTTCACTGCCTATCTATTCTCAGGCTCACTGCCTATGTATTCTCAGGCTCACTGCCTATGTATTCATTCTCAGGCTCACTGCCTATCTATTCTCAGGCTCACTGCCTATGTATTCTCAGGCTCACCGCCTACGTAGTCTCAGGCTCACCATCTATGTATTCTCAGGCTCACTGCCTATGTATTCTAAGGCTCACTGCCTACGTATTCATTCTCAGGCTCACTGCCTAGTATTCTCAGGCTCACTGCCTATGTATTCATTCTCAGGCTCACTGCCTAGTATTCTCAGGCTCACTGCCTAGTATTCTCAGGCTCATTGCCTAGTATTCTCAGGCTCACTGCCTATGTATTCTCTGGCTCACCGCCTATGTATTCTCAGGCTCATTCCCTATGTATTCTCAGGCTCACTGCCTAGTATTCTCAGGCTCACTGCCTAGTATTCTCAGGCTCATTGCCTAGTATTCTCAGGCTCACTTCCTATGTATTCTCAGGCTCACTGCCTATGTATTCTCAGGTTCACTGCCTATCTATTCTTAGGCTCACCGCCTATGTAGTCTCAGGCTCACCATCTATGTATTCTCAGGCTCACTGCCTATCTATTCTCAGGCTCACTGCCTATGTATTCTCAGGCTCACTGCCTATGTATTCATTCTCAGGCTCACTGCCTAGTATTCTCAGGCTCACTGCCTAGTATTCTCAGGCTCACTGCCTAGTATTCTCAGGCTCA
>WLWD01006330.1_pt1 | contig 30682 bp, 26 predicted proteins | sample 6712731 | NCBI WGS metagenome assembly WLWD01 (sample SAMN12718690, study PRJNA576275) | sponge metagenome | isolation source: marine sponge | host: Mycale hentscheli | place: New Zealand: South Island, Marlborough, Capsize Point | collected 2014-11-01
TGTTGCACGCTTGTATATCCGTCCTCCGCACCGCAACGTGACGGTACGCACATGACCATCATCTCCAGGATGTACGGCTTCGATCCTTGCGATTGGCCAGTCACGGGTTCTGAGCGTCTCGTCTTTGACGAAGACTAGTTCACCGACGACTGGAGAGTGGCCGGGCTTGTTCCATTTGCTCCTAGGTGCACAGGTAGAAAGGTATGTGGACATCCACTGGCGCCAGAAGTCATTGACCAGTCGTAGTACTAGACCCCAGCGTCGAAGATTGTTAGTTTTCCCTGTAGGTGGCAGTGGTTGAGGAATAGCCAGAAGTGGGCGTCCAACTAAGAAGTGCCCTGGTGTGAGGTACCTTCCAGTCATGGCTTCGTCCTCTCCCAATGGAGCGATAGGTCTGCTGTTGAGCACGGCTTCCACTTGTGTCAAGAGCGTGTACATCTCATCCCACCGAAGTGGGTGAGGTTCCATTACTTTCCTCAGCAGCATCTTGGTAGCTTTGACGGAGGCTTCCCACAGTCCCCCAAAGTGCGGAGCCCTCGGCGGTATGTGGTGCCACTTGATGTTGTGTTGACTTGAGAAGATTGTGATGACTTGTTTGGTGTCTTCAGATTCGGTGAACTTCTGCAAGTCCCGAATCTCCTCCCGGGCTCCCTGGAAATTGGTCCCATTGTCTGAGTAGACATCAGTAGGACAGCCTCGTCTGGCGACGAACCGGTCCAGGGTAGCTCGGAAGTCCGGAGTAGAGAGCGAACTGCACAAGTCTAAGTGAATGGCCTTGGTGGCCATACAGACGAAGTGCACAGCGTATGCCTTGATGATCGAAGGCTTTCTGGTATAGCCAACCTTGAGTTGGTAGGGTCCTGAGAAATCCACGCCAGTCCTACAGAAGGGCGGGGCAGGAGTTGTTCGTGAAGATGGCAGCATACCCATCATCGAAATGAGGGGTTTCGAATAGGCCTTCTGACATGACACACAGGTACGACTTATGATCTTGAGGAGGTTGCGTAGACCGGGTATCCAGAAGGTAGAGGCTAGAATCGAGATCATGGCTGAGAAGCCAGCATGGCTGTGGGTCCGATGTAGTGAGGAGACCAACAGCTTAGTGAGATCAGAACGAGCCGAGAGTGGAATCAGGGTAGAAGGTGTTCTAGGTGACTTGGGATCCCTTACTCGACTTTGAACAATCAGGTGTCGGTGAACAGAGATGGCAACTGTAAATCGTCGGAGAGCATGTCCATCAGGCAAAGGTTTGTCTTTCCGCACAGCATCAAAGACATCATAGAAGGTCTGCATCTGAGCCAGCAGGAATATGCGGAATCTGGCAAACTCTAACTCATCACAAGTGAGATGTGTAGCTGAAGAACGTGGCGTCCGAGTAGAAGACGAGGTCTTGAAACGGAATAACCAGGCGATCACTCTCACCAGCTGAGCAAAAGATGAGAATTTCTTCCACAAAACGTTCAAGAACTGGTCTTGAGAGTCTGGCAGAGTGAGGCAAGGCTTGATGGATACTTTCAGCAGGGACACAGCAGGCTTCGACAGAGCACGATTAGGCCATTGATCAGGAGGATGGCTGAGCCAAGGGGGTCCAGACCACCAAAGAGACGATGTCAGCAGGTCCTGAGCCCTAACTCCTCTGCTGGCCAGGTCTGCTGGGTTCTCCTTCGACCGAACATGTCTCCATTGAACGTCGGGAAGGAGCTCCTGTATAGCAAAAACTCTGTTTGCAATAAATCGATCTGACATGGTGGGAGCTTTCGGCAGCCAATGTAGCACGACTTCACTATCAAGCCAAGTGAAGACTCGATCCAGAGGGATGTTGAGAAGTGCAGCAGTGCGTTGGATAAGTTGAGCGAGAAGCAAGGCACCTCTGAGTTCAGCCTTAGGGATGGTGGTAGGCTTGATAGGTAGAACACAGGCCTTTGCGATCACAAGTCTGGAGGCCACGGTGCCCTCGGCGGTGACAGACAGAAGGTAAATACAGGCACCGTAGGCCACTTGCGAGGCGTCAGCGAATCCATGGAGGCTCCACTGAGAAGGGTCTGTGTTGTCGAAAGGTACGATGCGTCTAGGAACCGGGAACTCGTTAAGTAGATGGAGGTCACTCTGCCAATCCAGCCAGCGAGACACTATGTCAGGAGGCACAGGCTTGTCCCAAGTGAGAGAGAGCTTCCACAGGGATTGGTACAGAATTCTGGCCGAGATGATAACAGGGCAGAAGAGACCCAGCACATCAAAGACACCCGCTGCTACAGAAGCAATGGAGCGCTTGGTGATCTTGGTGGACTCGAGTTCAGGTTTGGAAATGGAAACGTGGATGGTGTCGTCCTCAACAGCCCAGTGAACTCCCAAAGCTTTAGGAGCATCACAAGAGCGCGAGACGATCTGATGAGCCTTATCAGTCTCGAGGAGATGAGTGGGAATTGAATCCTTGAGTTCCTTGGAGTTGGAACGCCACTTGCGCAGCGTCATGTGGGCTTGGTCCAGCAAATCACACAGCTGGACACGCAACTTGTTGGCTTCTTCCACGGAATTGGCTCCGGAGATGAAGTCGTCTACATAAAAGGAGTTTAAGATGGCTTGGGATGCTTCCGGGTGAGATGTTGAGTAGAGGTTCGCCAAAGTGTGTAGCACTTGAGTGGCAAGGAAGGGCGAACTCTTCACTCCGAAAGTGAGACGATGCATGCGACAGTCTACTACGGTCCCTTTGTCGTTCCTCATAAGGAAGCGATGGTAATCACGTTCATCTGGGTTGAGGAGAATCTCCCTAAACATTTTGGAGATATCCGCAGTCATCCCCACGGAATGGAGACGAAAGCAGGTCAGCACGTCCGTCAGGGGAGGGTACAGGTTGGGTCCCGGTAGCAGAGTGTCGTTGAGCGAGTAGGTGGTCGAGGAACGAGCCGACGCGTCAAAGACGGCACGAACTTTAGTGGTTGATGAAGAATCTTTAAAAACACCGTGGACAGGCAGGTAACAAGAAGGAGACTGATGGATTTCGCCAGGTGGTATGGTGACTGCGTGTCCCAGGTCCAGGTACTCTTGCATGACTGCAGAGAAGGCTTCAAGTTTCCCTTTAGCCGACAAGGACCTCTCGTTAGCGAGAAGACGGGACATGGCTTGTCTCCTGGTGTCACCGATAGGAGGAGGGTCGTCCACACGAGGTAGTGAAACTGCGAAGCGACCTTCAACTCTGGTGTTGGTGTCGTCGAAGTCTTTCAAGACTTTTAGATTGGTAGGAGAATGAATGGGAGCTTCAGCAATGACTTGGTCGTCCCAATGAGGTGACGGTTCAACGCAGGAAACCGACTGTGCGATGTTGAGCACAGGGCTAGCAGAGTCGTGGTCGTGAAGTCCGGAGATGCAGAGGCCGAACACGGTCGGTTGAGCGATGTAGTCGTCGACCTTGAACAACGCACCAGTGAAGATGTTGACGGCATCATACAAGCTGAGAAGAATGTCTGTGGCACCACCCAGTTCGGGGTCGGCTAGCTTGTAGTGTTGGATGCCAGGAGTAGACTTGATGTTCTCGACACGAGCAGGCGGCTTCAAGAATGGGATCTTAGGCACAACGTGAAGGTAGAATGGCACAGGAGGTACGGAGGTTGTCAGCGAAGTCAGGCTGGCCCTGACAGCAAACTTGCAAGTGACAGGGTCGGCACATCCCAAGAAGACGACGGGGTCATGAATCCGCTTGAGCTTCAGGTCTGCGGCTAACTTCTCCGTTATCACACTGAATGTCGAACCCGAATCCAGCGCAGCTCTTGCAGGAAGGTCCACTCCGTTGTTGGAAACAGAGGCGCAGAATGTCATGAGTGAGGCTGAGTGACGCTCTCCATCCGCAGCTATGGAAACTCCAAAGCTCTCCATCTGTGTCAGGAGTTGCACAACCTTTGGCACTGAAGTAGGAGACGTTGAGTTGGTGGTGTGAATCAACGTATGATGCTTCGCCCCACACGTCTTGCAAGAGTACTTGCTCGGGCAGTTCTTCTGTCCGTGACGGTTGGAAAAGCAATTAATGCAGAGATGGTGGTCCCTGATAAACTTGTTGCGGCTCTCAATGGACATCTCTAGGAAGGACGAGCACTTGAAGAGAGCGTGGTGTTCTTCGCAAGCAGGGCAATTCGACGAGGTCTTGTTGCTCGGCTTGTTAGGTTTCTGCTTGTGATGTTGTACAGCAGCAGCAGAAGGGGTTGAAGAGGCAGACGGAGAATACGTACTGGACGCGTAGTGAGGCGACATGGCAACTTCTTGTATCCAATGTTGGGCAAAGTCATGCACGTCTTCCAAGTCAGGAACACCTGAGTTTTTCCTGAAGTGGTGCCATTCTCGTTTGCAATCTTCGTCCATCACACTGAGCATGAGCACAGCAAGATAGGCAGTAAGGTCGTTTCCTACCAGGTTCTTGAACTTCCTAGCCGGGAGCACGACGTTATCAATCACAGCTTTTAAATCCAAAGTTTTGAGGCGAACTTGACGAACAGAGGAAATCTTTTGGACGATGAGAGGGCATACGACTCGAGTGGAGCCGAAGCGATCCCGTAGTAGCTTGAGCATCTCGTCCATGTCTGCGTCTTTGTTGCCAATGTTACGTAAAATGTCTTGACCATCTGGATGGCGTATGGCGTTGGTTAGGTGGCCTCGAATCTCCAAATTGGAGTGGCCTTTCGCTCGGGTCTTAATGGTTGCCCGAAACATGGTTTCAAAATGTTCCCAGTTGAAGGGGTCCCCATCAAAGGTAGGGACATTGAGATGGATAGACTGGGAATGTGGCGTAGATGGAGCAGCAGTAGCCGAAGCAGCAGCAGAAGGAGCTGGTGTAGTCGCAGACGAAGTCGCGATGTCCTTCTCCGCAGTGTAGATCACGTCGTTGAGGTCGTCCAATCTCTTACGCAGGTCTACAGACCTGGCATCCAAATCACCATGAGTCTTGGTGAAAGGAGCAGCACGATCAAACCAGTCGTCACACGAGTCAGTGAGCTTCTCGAAGTTCCGTCTGAAGGTCGATGAAGAGACCTGAACAGCAGCACTGGTGGCAACAAGCTTGTTGAGGATGGAGTTACTCTTGTGCCATAGATCACACAATTGCTTGTTCTCACGGATCAACTTACGAATGGAAGCTAGAGCTTCAACATCCTTGTCCTTCTCTGGTTCTTCCGCCTCGATCATGTCATCCAAGCCTAGAATCAATTCGTCTATCTGATCCTGGATCATAGTGTGGGCAGACTTGATAGCAGCCAGCTCCTCAAGGTGGTCGTCGGGAACTTCGGGAGACATATCGTTGAGACTTTTGCTCCTGAATTCCGACGCCTTCCGCTTGAGTTTGGAGAGCGAGCCACGTTTGCTACCACGCTTTCGGCGAAGAGACTCCAAGGTCTGATGGATAGAGACGGCGTCTGTCATAGCAGTAGAAGTGAAGTGAGAAGAAGTAGAGGTGACGATTAGAGGTGTCGAAAAAACTCGAAGTGCAGTAAACAGCAATCAGACTGCAGGAAAACGAACAACAACGGTAAGGTCCAACTGATAGCAAAGATGGAGCAGCACTAGTTCGAACACTAAGTAGGCTCGAAGGACCAAACAATGTGGGGGTTGTAAGTCCTCACACTGGGTAATGGTAAAGTTGGTAAGGATCGAAGGACCAGGTATTCACTTAAGATAACGCAAGCTAGAATCTGACTCAACCGCTGGCTGTGAGGCTTGCAGTCTTGTCAGACAGCTCAAAAGCGCGCACTCTTGTTGCGGGGTATTGCACAAGTTCTCAGAGGTGAATAACAATTTTATTATTTACATTAAGACATTATATATTGGGTGACATGACAGAGAGTACGTTGGGTTTGAGTCGGGTGGGGTGATTATTGATCGTTGTCTGGTGACGACTCCGTCCCAGACAAGCAGTGTAGTATCAGAATGAACTACAGGCAGTCTAGTATCAGAATGAACTACAGGCAGTTTAGTATCAGAATGAACTACAGGCAGTGTAGTATCAGAATGAACTACAGACAGTCTAGTATCAGAATGAACTACAGACAGTCTAGTATCAGAATGAACTACAGGCAGTTTAGTATCAGAATGAACTACAAGCAGTGTAGTATCAGAATGAACTACAGACAGTCTAGTATCAGAATGAACTACAGACAGTCTAGTATCAGAATGAACTACAGACAGTCTAGTATCAGAATGAACTACAGACAGTCTAGTATCAGAATGAACTACAGGCAGTTTAGTATCAGAATTAACTACAGACAGTCTAGTATCAGAATGAACTACAGACAGTCTAGTATCAGAATGAACTACAGGCAGTTTAGTATCAGAATGAACTACAGGCAGTGTAGTATCAGAATGAACTACAGGCAGTGTAGTATCAGAATGAACTACAGACAGTCTAGTATCAGAATGAACTACAGACAGTCTAGTATCAGAATGAACTACAGACAGTCTAGTAAATGAACTACAGGCAGTCTAGTATCAGAATGAACTACAGGCAGTTTAGTATCAGAATGAACTACAGACAGTCTAGTATCAGAATGAACTACAGACAGTCTAGTATCAGAATGAACTACAGACAGTCTAGTATCAAAATGAACTACAGGCAGTTTAGTATTAGAATGAACTACAGACAGTCTAGTATCAGAATGAACTACAGACAGTCTAGTATCAGAATGAACTACAGGCAGTCTAGTATCAGAATGAACTACAGACAGTCTAGTATCAGAATGAACTACAGACAGTCTAGTATCAGATATGGAAAACTTTTTTATGTATTTAGACAAAGTAAAAAAAAAAATAATTTAATTTAATTTCCCTGACAATTGAGCGGTGAAAGTGTTGAACTGTATATTGGCAGTTATTCAAGTTAGCATTTTGCTGGGTGTGTTTTGTGGTGTTCATACGCTTTAGGTGTTTTTCCCCTATTCTAACTGTGTTTGGGTATTTGTTAATCCTATTTTGCTTTTTCTCCTCTCTCTCTCTAAGCTATCTGTTGTTATCCAATATTCCCTATGAATCATGAGAGGAAGTTTGTTTTCTTTCTCTTCTTGTTCTTTCTCCTCCCAGGTTGTCCCAGTCAGGATTTGTGACTTTGACTTGAGCAGCACTATTGTGCCAACAAACTCCTCCCATGGCACGCCCATCTCCACGCCCATGCTTCATACTCCTGTGGGCTCTGCTGAATTCATGGCCCCTGAAGTTGTGGGGGCTTTCTTGGGCGACGGCTTCAGTTATGACAAAAAATGTGACCTATGGAGCCTGGGAGTGACCCTTTACCTCATGCTGTGTGGGGAGCCACCCTTCAAAGGAGGGTGTGGCAAGCAATGTGGCTGGGAGGAAGGAGAGAGCTGTTTTGACTGCCAGGTGTGTGTGTGTGTGTGTGTGTGTGTGTGTGTGTGTGTGTGTGTGCGTGCATTCTAAGTTTCTGGTAGTATGTTGATAGATTATAGCGAGTGAATTGAACTTGTAATTTAAAGTCATCTTGAAGTCTTCAAAACCTTCAGGATTTGATGTACTTTCAAACAAGCATTTAGAGCCAGTGGTTGGGCACAGTCATCTGCCTGGTGATAATTGCAGGGTTGCTATAAGAAACAAGAGGAAATTTGAATCCTCTGCCCTTGAATTCATTATTTGGGGGTGGGGCCACGGAGAATAAGACTGTCATAAATTTCTTAATGTGTGTTTGAAATTCAACAGTTTTATTTAATTTGTATTACCCGTTTCACGCCACTCAACTCAACTGCGGAATAGTTAAAAGGAAAAAGAAGAGGGGAAAAAAACCCTTTTTTTCCCCCCCAGCCCGAGTGCAATTGAAAAGTAATTTAATGTACAGGCCTTGTTGCAATTGTTTTGGTTGTGTAGTAGTAGTAATAGTTGTAGTAGTTGTAGTAGTAGTTGTAGTAGTAGTAGTGATGCTGAAACTGGTACATTTGGCAGGACATTCTCCTATCAAGGATCCAGAAGTGTGACTATTCCTTACCAGACCAGCAGTGGAAGGACATATCTGACGATGCCAAAGATCTAGTCCGATCCCTCCTTCAGACAGATTCCAAGCTCCGCCCCTCGGCAGAGGATGTGCTGAGACATTCGTGGCTGGAGCAAGCTGCACCTGACACGCCCCTTCAAACACCTGTGATTCTCAAGAGGTGAGAAAAATGCAAGTTAAAAAATAAGTGGGCTTGGAGCTCAGAACATATATGGCAAGGTTTCATACAGAGGGGGGTTGGCCCTGGTATTCCCCCTCCCCCCCTCCCTCCAAATAGTATAATTATAGTACATTATCTGTAGTTGTAATTTATGAGTTGTTAAGATTATAAAATTGTGCATGTTGTGACCAAGTGTTAATCAGATCAGTGTGAAATATACACCAGGCATGTGCATCAAGTAGAATTTTTAAATGGGTGTGGCTAAGTGCACACAGTGTCTCCCACCCCCAGTGGAAACCCTGTATGCAGTGAAACCTCTCAACAAAGGCCACACTTGGAGGCAAGCAATATGACCCTTCTAGAGAGTATGGCTGCTTTCAATTATTTGTGTGTGTGTGTGTGTGTGTGTGTGTGTGTGTATTGTGGTAGATTCTTGCGTTCCATTTATGTTGGCTGTTGTTGAGAGTCAAGTTGCTTTTGGGGGTCCCTTTTTACACAAGTTCTACTGTATATCGATCGAAGTTGTAATGATAATTTTCATACATGGAGGGTCTATTAAAGCATATTTTCCAGGTCTAATTTCAGTTTCTTGTTGTCTGTTTCAGATTCCCTGGGTCAGCCACTCATCTCTCCAACATCGTAGCGTCTTGCCTGGCTTGCGAGAGACAGCGCGCTCCTCCACAGAGCACATCCCGAGAAAGTAACGCCCATCGTCCCAGCATCAGCCAAACACACTCTCCTATACGCTCCTTCAATTTGTCTCCTCCAGGCTCTTCAGAACTCGCTCTGCGCAGGGAGTTCAACCACGCCTCTTCATAAGTTTACCACACGACTGCAGAATTTTCCATAATCACAACTTTTTTTTTAAATATATATAATAATATACATGAAATTATTGGCTGCCATTGATACTGATCAAATTGAACAAACTAGTATGGTTAACTTTAGCACGGAATCAATTGTCAGTGGTGAACTTTAGTAAAAATTTACTGTACCTTTTTCAATCCTAGCAACTGGAACACGATAACGGCAGTAGTCCTGGTAGTTGGTAAAGGGTAGATGAGATGAAGTTGTTACCCTGGCAACTTTTAGTATGCGGGTGTGTTGAAGTGGATAGCTTGGATGACAACACTTAACACATATTTCACACAAATAAGATTGTTAGCAACGACATTCTTACATCAATACGTTTACACAATGTTGGTTACCACGGTGCTTGTTTGTACTGCAGTATTATACTAATCATTATGCCAATAGTAGCTTGTGAACATTTGACATTTCACTAGTCCATGTTCAGCCTACCACACCACAGAGTCAGGAATCCTGTGAGCAGCTGTATTTTATTTACCATATAAGTCATGGCAAACATCATAAGAATAGCTTGAAACAGTTTCTCATACTACTACACGAATACTTGTCTCTACCCTAATAATTCAGTTTAACCTCACAATAAATACTATATAGTATCTTGTACTAAAAGGAGACTTAAATGGGGTGGGAGGATTAAAAATTTAACACAAGAAAGAATTGAAAGGAAGTTCATAAGAGTGATGAGTTCACTGGGAGTTATTCCAGAGCATGGTAGTAGAGCTGTGCTTCTTGGGTCTTGCTTCTGTTCCTGATGGAGTAACCAACACCTAAACAACACAGAATATTTATGACAGGCTGATGAAGAGGGAAGAAAATAACAAGTAAGGTGGGGGTAGCACAAGTTGTTGTTGTTTTGTTTGTTCTTCTTTTTTTGGGGGGGGGTAGTAATTATTATACTTCCCAGCTACTGACTGACTGACTGACTGACCTGCTGGTATGTGGACTACAGTGTGTCCTGCCATAACATCGTAGATGACTTTGTTCACTGTGACCGAGACACGCCCCTTTATCCTGTACAAACACTAGAACAAACACACAAAACTTCATCTGGTGCAGACAACATTAATGCCTAAAATGATATCATGTATAAAAAATAAAAATAATCTCTGAGCAGAATAAGTGGACATCCCATCCACCACATTCTCTTCCCCCTTACCAACCCCCTAGTCTCGTTCTTCACTGAAGACTATTTACATTATCAGAACTCACCAGAGGACCTCGAGGTTTGCTCTTCTTCTTGCTACCCCCGGGAGCTATGGTGAGCACGCCCATGGAGGAGCCGTGGTTCTTCCAGTAACTGTGTACCTTGCACGTGTCATTGCTGACGGGCAGAATGTCAGCACTCTCGTACGTAAACACAACGCCTGAAACGAGAAATGAACAGAGGATTTTTACAAAGGAACCACTACCTAATGATTCCTCTCCTACTACGCCCCCTTCTGCCCCGCCCTCCCATAGGGGTCAGTGCTTGATTCTACATCCATAAATCAACAGCTCTTTTCACGTTTCCGTTTATAAAATAATGTCAATTTCATAGATTCATTTTACTATGCCTAATTCAATAAGACTATATTCACAACAACTGAACAACTTTCACAGTTTTTTTTAAATTATTTAAATACAAATTTCATTTATTCTAAAGTGACAAAGAGAAATAAAGTCAATCAGCAATTAAAATGCCTAACAAACACTTCCAATTTTAGACTTCTTGGATGATAATAGTTCATTTTGCTTTGTTTTGTTTTTTGTTTTTTTGTTCGTTAGTTTATACTAAGATGTCAAATAATTAGTTCCATTCTCGCCTTCTGGCAAACTGTAAATTCCTCTGGCATAGAGAGGAATGGTACATGCTCTGGCATAGAGAGGAATGGTACATGCTCTGGCATAGAGAGGAATGGTACATGCTCTGGCATAGAGAGGAATGGTACATGCTCTGGCATAGAGAGGAATGGTACATGCTCTGGCATAGAGAGGAATGGTACATGCTCTGCATAGAGAGGAATGGTACATGCTCTGGCATAGAGAGGAATGGTACATGCTCTGGCATAGAGAGGAATGGTACATGCTCTGGCATAGAGAGGAATGGTACATGCTCTGGCATAGAGAGGAATGGTACATGCTCTGGCATAGAGAGGAATGGTACATGCTCTGGCATAGAGAGGAATGGTACATGCTCTGGCATAGAGAGGAATGGTACATGCTCTGGCATAGAGAGGAATGGTACATGCTCTGGCATAGAGAGGAATGGTACATGCTCTGGCATAGAGAGGAATGGTACATGCTCTGGCATAGAGAGGAATGGTACATGCTCTGGCATAGAGAGGAATGGTACATGCTCTGGCATAGAGAGGAATGGTACATGCTCTGGCATAGAGAGGAATGGTACATGCTCTGGCATAGAGAGGAATGGTACATGCTCTGGCATAGAGAGGAATGGCTAAACCAGTAATGGAACATCTTTAGATCCTCAGAAAAACCAGCAAATAAACAAAAAGCTATGGGGAAAAAAAAATTCCTTTAATCAATGCATACCAATGGGAACATCCCAATCTTCTCTTCCTCCTCCTCTCCCACCCATATAACTCCCTCATTACCACTATGAACTCATAACCACACACGACCAGCAGTTGAGCTGACAACTCAGACGCGTCCGTGATCCACCTTCCCATGGACCACTCACGTTCTGTAGAGACAGTGTCTCCATTGTCGTCCTTGTACTCCACTTCAGGATAGTCCTCATTGGTCATTACATTCCTAGCTCTCTTGTGCTTGTTCTGTCTCTCTTCCCTCATTGGCAACAGAACTCTTTTGACCTCCTGACCTGCAACACAAACAATCGACTATCGAACACATGCTTTTTAATGCCCCATTTGTTTGTTTGTTGTTGTTCTTGTTGTTTTTCTCTTCCAGTTCAATCATAACTTTTCATTCAATAGCGAAACCTGGTAACCCCTATTTACCTTTTGGATTCCACTGGCCATAGTCCACCACTGCCCCATCCCACGTGTTCATCGCTTCTACTCGGTTTCTCTGACTCCGCCTCACACCCGGCGTATTTGAAATCTTCTTTTTGACCTCCACGCACCGATATTTTCGTCCCCCAGGAGATATCGTCGTGGGATGAAAATTTCTGGGCGTTGTTTTCGGAGTCTTTTCTTGTGGAATAGGTTTTCTATGAGAAGATTTTCGTGGAACTCTTACTTTTTGAGGAGTCAATGGCTTCTCTGTATGTTCTTCTACTCCCACGTCTTCCTCACTCACTTCTTCCTGCGTCAAGTCTTGTGGCAAGGTCAAATCTTGCTGAGTTGAGAGTTGAGGAACTAAATCGTAGGAACCTGATTCTTGAACATCACTGGAATCAGAATCGGACAGTTCTTTGATCTTGGATCCAGGTGTAGCCGTGGCGTTGAACTGACGTACTCTGTCTCGATACTTGAGAGGAAATGTTTCCCCCATAACGAAGCTGAGAGCAGACGTTGGCTGAGGAGACAAGCAATGAACATCCGAACCCTCTTCCAACAAGGAAGATGCTGCAGTAGCCATGGTGCATGGTGCTAAGACTGACGAATGAGGCGATAAAGATGGCATCGAGAATTCTGGAGATATCAAGTTAGATTGATCACCAACAGGAAGTGTTGAAGGGGCGTGCTCTTGAGCTGGTCGCTTCATAGGAAACTTATCTCCCAAGATGAAGTCCAGCACTGATACAGATTGAGGAGGAGGAGGCTGAGCAGAGAGAGGTAGAGTTGTATCCATACTTTGAAGAGATGGTGCGGCCATTTGCACGCTATTGAGTGCTTGTGGTTGAACAGGAGGAAAGTTACCAGGTAAAGGCGCCATGCCTGGGTCCGGCCGAAGTGATGTTAGGAGCATATTCCTGTCCATTCTCATTCCATACTGAGACAATGAGGTTGCTGGAAGATGTGGTAAGGTCCGTTGGAGAGATGGCACAGGAGATGCCATTATTGGCACAGGTTCTGCAGTAGTCACAGGAAGATGTGAAGCTGGAGGACGAGGTGTCATGATGACAGGATGAGATGGCTGGGATACAGCCGCCAAAGGCTGAGCTACGATGGTCTGGGGGTGTGAAGTTGTCTGGGGGTGTGAAGCTGTCTGGGGGTGTGAAGTTGCCTGGGGGTGTGAAGTTGCCTGGGGCTGTGCTAGTGTTGACCGAGGTCTCGTGGAAGACGGAAGTTTCACGGATGTTGACACGGTTTGAGGTTCTGTGACTACTGGTAAGACTTTAGCCGGAGATCGTGCAGCTGCTTTCTTGCGTGCTATCTTACGGGCAGCTAAACGGACGCGCTTAACCTCCAGACGCGCCTTCTTTCTTCTTGCCAGCTCCTCCTTCAAATCTTCTTCCCAATCTGTCTCACTCTCGCTGCCTACCATAAAAATAGAATTCTGTAGTAAAAATAGTTTTCAGACAACTTGCAAATATTCTGTCTAGCCTGTTACTATCAGAGGAGGATCCAGGGGGGAGGGGGCCAGCCCTCCCTCCGAACCACAAGAGTACCAATATAGTCAATTATGTTTGTTTCTAGGACAACTGCATGCTAATTTATGCCCTTCGTTGATAAATAGATGCCCAAGTCATTTACATATTGTATTAAATTTAGACCTATACATATATGGCTTTCCTCCCTGTCATTAGCGCTGGATCCGCCCCTGGATATAATAGCAATGTCTAATAGAAGACACCATCTTTGTCACTTTCCAATGGGACCAGCTACAGTGTTTCATACAGGGGGGGAGGGGGGGCTGGGATCTCCCCCCCCCCCCCCCCCCCCCCCCCCCCAACTCTTTCTTTACACAAACTTTTATAATAGAATAATATACCAATTACAGTCTAATGCACCTATTTTTTTTCTTTAAAAATGTCCAGAATTTCATTAAAATTAACTTCACTTCAATGGCAATTCTCTCCCATCCCAGTTAACCCACACACAACATCTCCCCCCCCCCTCTCCCCCCCCCCCCCCCCCCCCCCCCCCCCCCCCCCCCCCCCCCCCCCCTCACCCCAAACTGAAAATCCTGTATGAAACCCTGAGCTAGTAATAGAGCACCTCATAAGCATGCAACACACCATATTGCAACAATTCCCAATTAATAACTTACTACTGGACGAAGCCTTTGGCTTGCCAATTTTAAAATATGCATCCAGCGGCTCCAGACCATACTCGTTTTTTGTTATTGAGCGTTTAGGACGGGGAAGCCTGAAGAACAGAAATAAAAATAGTTCTTTCAGCAACTTAAGATGTACGAAATAAACTTACCCTAGATAGAGGGTAGGATTCCCTCTACGCAGACGATCGTCCATTTCGAGATCCTCCACGCACAGAAAGCAAAGCCTCAGTTTATGACTTTCTTTATTAAAAAGCGCCAAAAGTATGCATTTCGAATCCCGACCTGGAACGGGATGTCAATGCCACCGTACCTTACCTAACGAGGGTTTAGGGTCATTGGTTGGACGTCAGAGTCGGTCCAGAGAATTTTGTCTTCATGCCAGGTCAATTTTAAGATACTTCACACATGACCCTCTATTCTTTAAACTGTAGTGTTGTTTAGTTGCCATCAAGTAAACATTTCGTTGACTATATTATTTCACTCGTCATTAGTGTTTAAGTTGTTAGGGGAAAAGTACATGAACTTACTCAACTGATTATACATGATTTTGGAGAAATACTAATACTTTTAGGGAAAACAAAAAACAACAACTAAACTAAGCCTTCAAGATATTTTGGGTGATATATCAGAATGGGTAATATAAATGACAAGTGGGTGTGTTTGAGCACAAATGGCGAGTGACCTACCTAGTTAGGTTACAGAGTAATATCTTGACAGAGACCGACAGTTATTGGTGCTGCTAAACCCACACTACTATGTAACACATTCCAGTGAACTAGTCAATCCAATAGCTAGGTAGGTGACTTTTTTTAAAAAATTGTACTTTTCAAAGACAAAAAGTGATATCAATATTTGAAAATTAATCGTTATTAAAAAAAAAAAGTCTAGCTTAATGAATGCATTGACATGAGATGATGTGCTGACTATACTGTATCCATGGCAACACTGCTGTGTTTGGAGTCGTAGAATTCTGCTGGGTGTTCAATTCTACCACAAGAAAAATAATTGGAAATAACAACATAAGAAAAATACTGCAAACAAAACAATCTCACCACACATGAGCCTTCATTCCTCAATTTATTGCAAGTTTGAAAAACACGTAATTTATCTCGTTACAATAAGCACACGTATAATTTAAAATTTACATATCCCCAATATCAATGACTCCACCTACCTTGCTCTACTTAACCACGCCCACCATTCCATATACCCACTCATCCATTCCAAAACTAAACTCACCTCCTGACCACTGCCACCTTCCCAACCACGCCCACCTTCTGATCAACCAACCAAACAACTTTCCTCCCTCTCTCCCTTCTGATCAACCCATCCCCCCTTCTCCCTACCCACCTCCTGGCCACGCCCACCTTTTATCTAGGTCCCTCTGACTCTCCCTCTGGTCTGGGTTTGATTCCGACTTGATTTCCATACTGAGCATGTCAGGTGGCACATGCTGCATCTGCACGCTGGGAGAATTGGGCAACACTCGCAAGTTCTCGATGACAGCCTGCTTGATGCTATCCAGGTAAGGACGTGGGTTCTGGTTCTCGATCTTGGTACTGACATCTGGATGGAGCGTGAAGTCAGGACCAAAATACTCAAAGTACTCTAAAAAGGAGGAAGAGGATGAGTTTGTTTCACACTTTACAACTGAACTACAACACAATGTTTATAGCACTTGTCTCACTTCTTTACACTATAAATAAATTGCACCAGCTTGTATGATGTTCACTACCACACGAAACAATAAATGATGACCTTTACCCACCAACAACTGAATACAACAATAATGACCATCACTCTTGATCACTAAATGACGACCTTTACTTGTTATAACACTAAACCATTTAATTCTAATAGTGTCACTTTGTAAATGATGTCCTTTACCCTTTATCACACTTTTCAGTGTGTTGCACTTTCATACATACATAAGAAAACCTTATTGAACTCTCTTGATCACTGGTTACATCTCCATTTGCATGTGGACTCTGACCTATAAACCTTTATCTGTGCTTGAACTCTGACCTATAAATCTTCACCTGTGGCTGAACTCTAACCTATGAATCTTCACCTGTGACTGAATTCTGACCTATGAACCCTCACCTGAATTCTGACCTATGAACCCTCACTTGTGGCTGTACTCTGACCTATGAACCCTCACCTGTGTAGGGCAGCTCGTTGCTGATCTCAGTAGACAAGAGGAGGGACGTCTCGAAGGTCCAGCACCGAGCCACATTCCTGACTGTGTAGCCTCCGCCCCCTAACACCAGTGTGGGCACGTTGAAACTCTTGACAAATTTTACGCACTCCCTGAAGATAAAATAAATTTGTAATAAAACTGTAAAGATCACGCTATTTAAAACGGAGAGAACAGAGTGTAAAAACAACAACCTATCTCGGCAGAAATAAAGTGGTTTCAGACACCCTAATCAGACCTCTTTTGAATTTTTTTTATTTCAAAGAAGTGACTACTAGAATCCAACAGTACTGATAAATATGATGATGATATAGACATATTAATCTCTAAGCATGTCAGGTTGTGTTCATCTGTTTTGCCACTCACCCGTGTGCTCGTATGCTGAGGTTGAAGCAACCCAGTCTGTCACACCCCAGGGAATCCGCTCCACACTGTAGGAACACAAATATGACACGCCCACTTTGTAAAAATAAGAAACACTTCTCATAATTGTACAGAGGTGGAAAAAAATAAAATAAAAAGGTGTCTGACGACCCCTTACCTGCAGCACGATACAAGTAGGTCTGTAATGGTCCATGACGGATTGGATGACTGGTTTGAAGAGACTCACATAACCTACAGCCAGCCAAAGATCACATGATCGTCACATGATGTAACTCGCCAAGTCATACGACTTACTTTGATCATCAATGCCATCCTTGAGGGGGACATTGAGAGAGTAGTACCGACCTTTCTCCGCCCCTATTTCATACATATCACCTGCACACACACACACACACACGCATGCATACACACACATCAGAAACAGCAAACATTTCTGCATAAGATGCATATACAAATTAAGTTCACTTCATATTATATCAGTTCTCATGACCGGAATGGAATTTTGTGCAGTATATGTTAATGAGTGATTAGGAATTAATTCGTATTTTGGTTTCATTCTAGACTAAATTGTGGAGAGAAACTAAGTCCTTTATTCAGAAATCTTCCTTTTTCATAGAATGCTTTTTTTCCTTCTTTTTGTTGATTTGTCTACTTGGCCGTCTCTTAGAAACTTCACTATCCTGGTGTATTGGCAGGTGCCATGGCAACCCCAGGTAGTGCTCACCTGTGCCGGGGAAGAAAAGTTGACCAAACTTATGGAAAGACACAGTCATGACTCTGTCCGTTAGGTAAAAGGCCTCCTGCACGCCATCACCATGGTGAATGTCTATGTCAATATACAGAACTCGAGGATGGTACCTGCAAAAAATGGAACATATACACACAAAATAACAATGACAATAATATCTATGATAAAAGAAAACCATTTACTAAAAAGCTTTAGAATATTTATACCAAATTCTCGACTGGTTGGATATAACAAATGAATGAAGGAAGACAGGAGAATAGGACAGAAAGAAAAAGAAACAGATCCTTCATTTATTCAATGAAGGAAGGGGTGGAGCTACACAAAGAAGGGGTGGAGCTACACAAGAGAGACTGACTTGAGGAGTTCCAAAATGGCGATGACAATGTCATTCACATAGCAGAACCCGGACGCCTCAAACTTCTTGGCGTGGTGCAGACCTCCCGCCCAGTTGATGGCGATGTCACAACTACCGTGGTTCAGTTTGGAAGCGCCTTCTAGAGATGCTCCGGTATAAATGGAACAGAAGTCATACAGGCCTGGGAATACGGGACTACAACAACAACAACAACAATAACAAAGATGTAAAACTAACTTTGTTGCAGAGCTTCTATCTTATAATTTGAAATATTTATTTAGAGACAAGGTAGCATTTCAGCACAAAGGCGAGTGAGCTCCCTATCATCACATTGCAATCACGTGAGCAAATAATTTCTTGCTGCCCATGGTAGTTTTGCTCTAAGCTGTTAACCGAGAGCTGGAATTGGAGCCTTGCATTGAAACTATTACCAGTGAGTGTATATTGCACGTTGAGCTTCTTCTCTTATAAAAAAAAGTGGTTATATACACCACTTCCATTGCATAAACTTAATTGATAGCTGATTAGGAATAGCCAAATACATTATTCTCTCTAAGAAACAATTTTGTATGCTAGTGCATGGTGGCACTGAGGGTTCGCGTTTTGGTGTTTTAGTGAAATGGCAAACTAAGTTCAAAAGTTCAAACACTTAGGTCTCCAAGGCTATAAAGCTAAAAAGTCTTTACCCAATGATCATCAAAATCATTTCACTATTACACATGTGCAACACTGATATGTGCCACTAATGCATCTCTATATATTCCACATTGACTAAACTTGTACATTCCTCATTGTTTCCCTGACGCTCACCCGCTCGCCAATTAGGGAACTTAACTTGTTATATCACTCTACCTCGTCACTTCTCACATGACCACACCCACTCACCAATCGTCTCCGACATTGAACCGACTGAGGCTGGTAGTGAAGCCGGATATGTTTTGTGGAGTGACCCTAAACACAAACAAACAATTATAAGGGGCGAATGAATCACACATTCCACAAGAGTGTCTTCTTGGCTGTTGTACATACTTCTAGACATAAACTCTTTAGCTTTTATAAACTAAAAGAAAGAAGAGAAAGTGAAACTGTTTGGGATATTCTGTGACAGAGGAGGTACTTCACCAAAAATTCAAACCTTGTGTTGTTCTATGTTAGCCCATGCAATAAAATGGCACCTAAAACGTTACATTCTGAGTACAATATACATGTCACTGTATGTATGTCAGGAACTTTCCAGCAAGGAAAGCTTGACATCAGAGGAAAATGAGATACATTACGAAATATTCATTGTGAGTAACTCTTCAGTATTAACCACTCCCACAAACACATTCTCATTGCAACCAATACATGTCTACAACATCCACTGGAATCTCATAAAATGGAAAAGTTCGGTCATTTTTTTGCTTGCCTTTTGAAGATATTTGTGGTAGTTGTTAGGGCACTACAAATAAAATTATTTAATTTCACAGAATTTTATTAATATCACAATAGGCAAGGGCTAGCCCTCGACCTCCTGGGAGCCACAGTATAGTAGCTAAGAGGTACTGACCTCTGCAGGAAGTCAATGTAGTCTTCGGCATGGAAACGACACATGTCATGTTTGCTGGCACGATAGGGACGGTACACCTGCACACACACACACACACACACACACACACACACACACACAAACACATACACACACACAAGCACACACATACACACACATACAAACACATAAATGGTTTCATCAAAGAAACACTCATTTTACTACCTTTTACCATTTTCGGCTAAATACAAGCAATAAACTTAATTATCAGTGAAGGAGCTAATTTCAAATATCATAAGCTCCACCCAAACCACACTTGCCTCCATGGACTTGTACAGGCCATAGTTGAGCACGAGAGAATGGGTAAGAGCTAGTCGATGAGGCTTCATGGGGTGACCCTGACCTAATGAAACAAATTATTAATTAAATTTAGAAATTTGACAGCATAGGTGGCCATTGAGACCGTTACATAACAAACTGCATTCCCATTCTGATACCTCCCCATCCTGATACCATTATCAAGCAGTACCACAATCTAACCACTAGTCTACTAAACAAACAAACAAGAATTAAAGATTCCTAGCATTTTTGGGGAGTATAAAAAACAACATAACAAGTGTGTGTGTGTTTGAAAATTTGAATTTGTGTGTGCATGTGTGGCATAAAAGGAAGAAAGACAGTCAGAAATCTTGACTTTGCATCCTTTACCAACACATTCTTAGAAGCCAATTAAAATGTTACATAATTTTAAAAATGCTGCATCAGCACATACATTCCTTGTTCCAGAGCAGATATCCCCTCCCACTATGTAATTCTTGGTCAATACAGCCTGGTGGGGAACTTAACTCTGCAGGATAGAGGTTGTGGGCACTTCTCAATGGCCTGTGGCTAAAAACTACCAGAAGCATCTTGTTTCAAAAGAAAAAGAAAAATTGGTGGAAGTTAATAAAAATATTCTCAAAATCATTACAGTCAGAAGAAAATCCTGATTCCAATATCTCAGATAATGAATGATTCAGATTTTAATTTTTCACGTACTGTATATTATTCCGACTTACTCCACGTACATAGCTTATGATATAATATATATTGCATAGTAATAAAAATAAAATGTTATAGGGTAGAAGTTTGAAATCACTGTTTGAGTGCCGCTTTATATGTTATTGTTGCTGTTTGTAGGGAGCATGCTCAGAACATTTGTTTGGTTCCTATTACAAATAGTGCTTTGCCAGGAACTGGCACTGCTGCTTATTTACATGAAGGTTAAACACGACGGGAAGAAAAAAAAATTGCACGACGAGATTGTGCAGACGTCACACACACACACCACAACACACAAAATAAAACACACACACACAAACATATGTGTACACACACAGATGTGTTAGTCTGAATGTTCTCTCCTGTTTGCTAGAAACTTGAGAGTCAGTGACTGTTACGATAAATAGAAGAAGCTAAAATATTGAATTCTGAATGAGATACTGTGTGTTTTAGTTCAGACAGAGCAGTTCGTCGTGATCAGTTGATATCTAGTATCTGTGGGTGAGTATCCACACACGTACATACCATAATGGAAGTTGCCGACATCTGAGTCATAGAAATATGCTATCTTCCTCGTAGACATCTCTCTCTCTCGCTCGCTCGCTCCCCCTAGAAATAGAAACGTATATATATATATATATATATATATATACACACACACAATCATACTAGGATTATTTTTAAGCTTTGAAGGGAGGAATGAAGGATGTCTCAATTCCCTCCTGAAACTAGTATTTTAGCTGTTCTTGTTCTTTAAAATAAAGTTCACCTTGAATTTCCGACATCAATTTGACCCTCCTAAAATCCTTTGTAGCACCAAGTCATCTCCATACCTTACCATTATGCATACCGCAATTGCGTTAATTTATCCGTATATTGTGGGTGTGCTCTGATAAATTAACACTTCAAACGTGTGCTATAGACCCCATCATCTCATAACGCTTTATATGCCAATAGTGCAACTTCTATCACCTTTCCTAAATTTGTTGCGTGTAGCTACCTACTAAACAGATTATATATTTCTATCACACCCAATAGTTCTTGAGAAATCATTTGCCTCGAGATTAAATCACCAGAGGAGCACTTTCCAATGAAGTGAATTAACAGCCAAATTGGAAACAAAAACTTCCTAATTAAAGACTCTATAGCAAATCTATGACTACAATACATAAACATAATAACTGAGTTGTACCGGTATTTAGTAAGCCACAATATTTTGACTGGGTACTTCTAACGACCCTGTTTTTAAAACCAACCAGCAAAATATATAGCCATCGAAAATTAAACAATGCGCCGGTGGCTAAATCGATATATAAACCGCTTAAGCATTACAGTTAATTCTTACCAGTAAAGACCGATCTTTCCCTTATAAAAATAGATGGCTCCTAAACTAGATCCTAAAATAAAATCTGATCACAAAATAAAAATATCAAATTATGACCTTTGCACTCAATGAAGTGTGCATGGAATGGAATGTGAACGACAACAAAGCGCGCGAAATTGGAAGGAAAGCACCGAGTAAAGAATGTCTCAGGCCTTCAGAAGAAAGATAATTTCTAGTTTCAGGCTGCAAGGTCTTTCTTTGAAAGGAGAATCTACTAACTTGCTGGTAGAGGTGCTGGGTCAGTATGCTGAAAGAAAAGATCTGGACAACATTTTGGACCGTATCATCGAGGCGGTTCAAAAGCAGTCTCTCGCGTCCTCCCTGATCGGTAAAGAAGTGTTGGAGCCTGCCCTCGAGGAGTGTAACGAGGCCTCTGACGCGGACACGGAAGCAGCTCTAGTGGTCATTAATGCCTTTGATGTCCCCAAGTTCGTCTATAATGTTGATACGAAGAAGTACTTGTCTTATCCAGACAAGAAAACTGTCTGCCTGTTTGGGCAGGCGGGTCACAAGGGCAGCCTGTTCCGAGAGCGGTACATGCTGTTACGCCAGAGAACTCTAAGGAACGAGTTCTTTACTCCTACTCCCCTGGGCCAGACTGCCCAGTCTGAAAAATACAGTCTGCAGAGTGTAGAGTATCTCTTGAGTAGTTCCGGAATTACCAGCAAGGTCATCATTTTAGGGATGGTTAGTCAGATCAAGGAAGGGAAGTATCACTTGGAAGATCCGACTGGAAATGTGGAATTAGACATTTCAGAGTGCGAGTTCCATGTTGGCTTGTTCACAGAAAACTGTCTTGTTCTCGCCGAAGGGGTTTACAATGACAAAGTATTTCAACTCAGCGCAATTGGTTTCCCTCCGATCGAAGAAGCTACGGAATCTATGGCATACTTTGGAAGCATGAATTTTTTTGGAGGGCCGTCTCCTACATGTGCCAAAAGTTCCATTAAACTCCAAGCTATGATGAAGGAAAACAAAGACGCCATGTTTGTGTTTATGTCAGACGTCCATTTAGACGACCAGAAAGTAACCGAGAAACTTACCACTCTCTTCAACGGATATGCAGACTGCCCGCCCACTGCATTCGTCATGATGGGGCCCTTCAGTTCCAAACCGTATGGTTCTCATCGGGTTGAAGAGATGAAAGAAAACTTTACAAATTTGGGAAACCTCATCTTAGGGTTTCCGGACATCGCTAAGACGTCACAGTTTATTTTCATTCCGAGTTCCCTAGACCCGGGAGCCGCCAATATCCTTCCTCGCCCTCCAATCTCTCCTCTTATTACCAGGGGCGTCCAAGACAGAATACCGGGCTCCCACTTCTGCAGCAACCCGGCTCGCATCCAGTTCTGTTCCCGGGAGATTGTCGTGTTTTGTGAAGACCTCATGAGCAAGCTTTGCCGCAACTGCATCCGCTTTCCGTCCAATGCCAACAACCTCCCGTCACTCTTGACCCGAACTATTCTATCTCAAGCCCATCTCAGTCCTCTTCCGCTCCACGTCAGGCCAATTTACTGGATGTATGACCACGCCCACTGGCTCTACCCCCTGCCGGATCTGGTTGTACTAGGGGACAAATGTGATCCCTTTACCGAAACGCTCAATAAGTGCACTGTGTCTAATGTTGGCTCATTTGTGAAGAGTGGGTTCGAGTTCAAAGTGTACCTGCCATCCACAAACGCTGTTGAGGACAGTAAAATAATGGACCAGTAATTAGCACCAAAAAAATTCTTATATTATATATAATTATATTTTATTTTTATTTTTATTTTTTTAAGTAGCTACATTCTGAGTAATACAATTACTGCATGATTCAGTCATTCTAGGCTGAAACTTATAATACTGTAATAGCATATTTTCTAGCTCTAATTCGAGAAAATTTGCTATACGTACACTTGGAAAATACACTTTGAATGTACAGACAATTTGCTTGACAAGGGGGAAAATTACGTTTTGCTAGCGTTATAAAAACTGAGCGGCGACTACGAGACGACTTCCTGCTTTCATACGCATGCGTGAGATGGAAAATAAATGTAGTGTGCGCTTGTGCAAACTGAAATCTTGGAGCTAAGGGCTACAGCAAAAGAAAAATGAAAATACTATCTGCTTTGTTGGTCCTATTTTGTGCCTCCGGATGTTTGGCGAGATCTGCAGGCCCACCTTTGTCTCCTCAGGCCAACTTTGAAGCAGTTTGTGAACAGTTATGGCCGAGAGGGCACGGCCCAATAAATAGTAAGTATAGTAAAAGTACTTTGGCGGATCCTAAAATGGATATTTATTTTGTAGTGCAGCAACAAGGTGATGGAGGATTCCAGGTGTTGACTAACTTGACCAGGGATGGCTCTGGCGGATTCACCTACACTTCAGGACTAACTTACAGTGGTAAGTGCAGAGGAGAAAGCTTACTAACTTCCAGTGCAACTTCTTACTGAAGTCAGAGTTTTTGCTCTTTCTAATATTGGTATCACAAAGAGCTATTGGTAGAATTAACCACTGTAATGATTTCTTGAAATAAAAAATCACTAAAGCACAAAACAACAAACAACAAAAATTGTAATAATAGTAAAAAAATGTGTTATTAATATTATTATAATAATAATAATAACAATAGTACCAAAAATGGAAACTTGCATAATACTGAGATGCTATCTTACAACTTTATCTTACCTATTGTCTGGAAATTATCCACCGGCGATTTCTTACAGTCATTATCGTCAGCACTAACGGACCTTTCCGAGGGTTCTTGATCCAGGCCAGGAGCACGCCAGGGGGAGGCCTCATCGGATCTTTCTCTGTCGGCAATCCCAACTTGCAGCAGACACTCAATTGTGACCCTGCTGGAGCACAAAACTCGGTAAGGATTGCTCAGGAAGTAAGCTAGAAGACACAGCAGGTTAAAGTAGGAGTGGGTATTTGGAGCGAGGATGGCATGTTGGAAGTTGTTTTTTTTTCCATAATGTTGTTTGTTATTGTTTGTTGTAAATGTATACATATGCAATGTTATATGCATACATATAAATGCATTATTAAATGTATTATATGTTTAGTGCCGGGTGAGTTAATGAGAATTCAGAAAATTTTACTCAATTAATTATTTTCAGTTCATATTTCATGCCTCATATAATATCAATTTATATACATACATAATAATATTGTTTTTAAATGTCCTATCTAATGTTAGTTGCTTATGATTGTAAAGCTGTGGGTGCTCTGTTGTCTCTGTAATGTTGTCATTCCACATGAATGTCTCTTCTCTTGTAACGCTCTCCATAAGTCAGGGCTGCCGGCAACCACTCCACTTGGAGTACAATCATTATTGTTCAAAGTAGAATGGCCGCATACAATGCAGCGTCACAACTTCTCTCCAAAATCTGAGAGTTACTATACTTTTGTCTTTCTCTTTACAAACATGTTCACTATCAAAGACACAAAACCAGCAGCTGCTTTCTTTCCTTATTATTATTCTCATTTAATTGTTTAGATTATCATTAGTATGAAACCTGTTTATTTTTAAGCACACAGTGGCCACTAAAAATAGCATTTAAAATTAGAGAGGTAGCTTGAACTTCAAACATTCAGCCATTGACTTCCTGCACCTGCTCAAGTGGGCTTCTTTATTCAGCAACTGTTGAGAAACTCTGGGTGGTAGGTGGCGGTCATATGAAACTGCCTTGAAATATATCAATGGAGGATTGTATGTACGAAGCTAGTGAGTGATAATTGAGTGATTTCTAGGAGTAAAGAATATTAGAGATCAAACGATGGCTATTGTTGTTATAGATTTGTCATTGAATCATTTGTTATGGTTTTCATATTTCAGCTGCTATTGTTGTTGCAAGTTATTTCATACAGTACTTTCAATTCACTCAATATTTACTCCTGTACTGTCATTTTTTTCCTTCCTCTTTTCCGCCTCCTATCTCTCTCTCTCTCTCTCTCCTCACAGGCGACAGCATCCCATCGCAACCTCGGCAGCAATGACAACTTCCAGTCAGTGAGCCTGCTATGGACAGCCCCCAATCTGACAGATCCTTCAGTGAATGTAGTTATCAATCCCCTTAACCCCGACACCGGAGCAGTGAACATCTCGTGAGTATCGTATACCCCACCCCCTTACCCCGCCCCCTCCTCTCCCCTCCCCCCTCCAGAGTATTTCTAGCTTTAAAGAGCCCATTGTCTGTCTGTAGCTACAAACCCCATAGCCTGTGCAAACATCCACTGGAAACCTCACAATGTCACATTAATGGTGGCTGCCACTACTTCCTTCTCCACATGCCGTGTTTGTATACTTTATCACATAAGCTTAAGCTCTGAGTCTTTCTTTAACCGCTTGTCGCTATAGAAACCGTCTTGAGGTTTAAGGGCCTGACTGCAAATCCTGGGTTATGAGAATTAAGAGTATCTGTTTTGGCAAAGGATCTGTAGTAGCAGTCACGATAGTCTCTAGTGTTAGTGTGAGCCTGACATGCTGTAGTAAACATAATGGCTTCTTGGCCTGACCAGAAAACATATACATCCTAGATAATTCAGATGAAAAGAAAGCCAAATAAGAGAGTTCGTTTACTCGTATATACACATACATGGAAAATCTGGCCAGACATTTAATTCTTTTACCAAAGAATAGTTACAACTTCCATTTCCAAAGAATCGTCTCTGGAGCAGCCCTGAATTAATTAGACTTTCTTATTCCAGCTGGTCTCCCGGCCATCACAACCATCTCCCAAATGTCATTTGATTCTTCCTTTGAACAGCTGGCATTATGTGTAGACCACTAGAAGTACTGTGTCCCACAGAAAAGCTCTAATGATAATGGTCACTATATTCTACTTTTAAATAAAGAAAACCTCTCAATTGACGAGACTGCAGTGCAATAATGTATGCTTTGCACAGCCAAAATTTAATTTATCCTGAAAAATCCGGATAACTTAAAGGACTTATCTTTCAGATTATACAGGGCTAGGGCTTCATGCACGAGCGTCTTTGTCTTCAAAATCTACTGTTGACTAACAGACAAATAGACAGACAGACAGAGAGGCAAGGCGGTGAATGTAAACAAAATAGTCAGGAGATACTGAAGGGAAAAAAACACAAACAGAATTATGCAGATCTACGGTGATGTAGCTATTACCCAGTTCATGATTATCTGCTTTTTCTCATGAAACAGAAATGGTCCAGGTGGGACTTTGTGTGCCCACACCACTTGCTGTGAGGAAAGGTCTGTTCTCCTGCAAGTTCCTAGCCTGGCTCCAGGAGCTTTGCTTGCATGGCTCACAGTGCCTGCTAAGTGAACAGGCATCCTGGCTCTGCCAGGTGCGTGTGACCACCTAGCGGCAGCAAGAGAATGTGGAGTGTGTGTGTGCGTGCGTGTTAGTGTGTGTGTGTGACATACCGGCTGATGAACACCTACATGGAAAAATGGCTATAGCACAAACCCACGAATAAATGCAATGTATTATCTCTCTTTCCTGTGCTTTTGAAAATGATGTATTCATCTAATGTCATGTGATGCACTCTCTTGGGAGCATTGACTCAAGTTTGCCAGTTGACATGATCAATAAAATGCTAGCGTGAGCCAGTGCTGACGTTGTCATGGTAGTGGCATGTATAACTGCTGTATCAAAGTGCAGTATGTGTACACTTTTTTGTGTGTGCAGGTTTGTAAACATGTGTTTGTGTGTGTGTGTGTGTGTGTGTTTGTGTGTGTGTGTGTGTTTGTGTGTGTTTGTGTGTGTGTGTGTGTGTGTTTGTGTGTGTGTTTGTGTGTGTGTGTGTGTGTGTGTAGGTTCACTATTGTTGTCAGATTCAATACCTACTACATTGCTAGGAGCGCGGCTGACCAAGCCTACGTGGGAACTCCCGGGGTAAGGGAACAAGAAGTGGAAAACATTCAAATTGCCACATTATTTTCTCTTTCTCTCTCTTATGCAATTATGTCAGGGCACAAATAAAGAGTGCATAATTGAATATTTCAATCAGGAGTCAAAGATAGCAGATTGATCAACAGTTGTAGCATCAGTTAGTTGACAACTGTAAATTTAATCCACTAATTTATATTTTAACTAAAGGTATTTGTGATTGTTGTCAGAGTGTTTCTAGTATAACAAAATCCTCAAGGGATAAGTTTTACAACTCTTTATTATACGAAGCTTCAAATGAAGTGAAAATGTTAAATGTCATCCAAGTTGTCTAAGTCACTGAAGAAGTGAGAGAGTTGAAACATTGACTATTATAGTGTTGTCAACTACTGCTTGTATCAAATGAAGATTCAGTTGTAAGCTAAATAAATAGATTTTATTGGATTATGCCAATCATTAGTGGTTTCTTATTGCCCACTCGTACGTTAGATTAGCTGGTCACAGCATATATTGTGTGTTAGACTGACTGTTCTAAGCTGCCTTAGATCTAGTGGTTGTTGAGACTGTTCATCTCATTCTTCAGAGCATCTCCATTAGTACCAATGTGTCCTGTTATTACTCCGTCCTGGTTGTGTCTATAGCTGGCCTCGCCTCTGGACTACCCACTGACCTACAGGACGCCCTTGGGCTGTGTCCCTCCCTCATGCGTCACTTTTGTGGGCGTGGCACCTGCTAATGTCCCCGGGCACTTGCAGTTCTTCCTGCAGGGCCAGGCCATGGCGTGGGTTGCCATGGGATTCTCCCTCACCAGGAACATGGTGAGCTGTTATTAAAAAGAATATTAGCTAGTTTTGTTATGAACATGAGTAGGTGCTTACACACGTATCAATGTTTATGTTTTTGTTTGTGTTATATCAGAGTTACATTTAATTAACTCCATGTGTGATCATGCAGTAGTGATCTTAATTACATTCAATATAAGTAAAGCTAAAGGGAGACTGACAGTATGTCAGTGGAATTTTATACAGTGTTACTGCATTATTAAACAGCAATAATAACATCAAAGGAATTTATTATTATTATTATTATTATTATTATTATTAGCTATTATTATTATTATTATTATTATTATTATTATTATTATTTATTATTATTATTATTATTATTATTATGTTATTATTAAGTTAGTAAGTACCCCGCCTGCTTGATGTATTAGCTTTGCAAATTAACTTACTCAGTGCTGCATATATATAGTAGTAGGGAACTGTTTCATAGCTAGTGATCAGCCTGTTCTAATACCTTACATCAAACACACACACACACACACACACACACTCTCACACACATGTACCTATAGTTTGATGCAGATGTGATGGCGTGCAACATTAGGAATAACCAGACCGGTGAAGTAGAGTTGCTAGACACATGGAACCCATCTGCTCCAACCAGAAGCAACCTCGTGGATAGCGTCCAAGATGGCGTCTTACTCAATGCCTCTGTGGCTAATGGCTTCATTTCTTGCACGTACGTCGTAATCTTACACTTTACACATCTGGTCTTCCGTACTCAATTCAGAAATAGAATGAAATATTTTCACTGATTTCTAACTCTTAAATTATGTCGTACGCTACACAAAAACTATTCGTTTAATTCTCATTGACTCATTTTTTACTAGTGAACTGAAATATTTATTTTTTGGAATCCTCTGGACTATTACAATAGATAGAAAAGTCACTGTGAAGTGATATAGCTAATTCATTTTGATTCTTGAAAATCCTGTTTATATTCTATCTATGAAGTAGTGGGTAAGAGTTTATGAAATGATAATTTCTCTCCTTTATCTATGAGTCCATATGATCGTTAGTGAGGGTGAATGTAATTACTGCAGTCCAGTGAAGCAAACATTCCAAAAAGCAAAATAAAAATAACACCAACAACAGCAAAACTCTGAAACTCTGCAGCTGACTTACCCAGTCTCTGTTCCTTCATTCTCCTTCTTCTCTGCAGGTTCGTGCGCAGAATCTCTGGAACAATGGTGGCATCTGAAGATATCAACCTGGACCAGGCTCTAATCGGAATGTGGGGGGTGGGGCAACGGTATTCACCCGGCAGGTTAATGGCACACGAGATCATGCCTCGCTCTAGTATCCCCGCAACATCCTTCCAACCTTTGAACCCAGCGCGGGATACTGATGCAAACAGAGTGGCTATACCGGTAAAAAAAAATAATAATTAAAACAACAACAACAACAACAACAACAACCAACAACAGCATTTTATTGTATATACAGTATTTTTGATCACTACATATTACATCGTTATTTATTTAGTCCAATGACTCTGCCACATACAACCTCAGCTATCGTACACCTCGCGGTTGCTTGCCCCCAAACTGCACGACATTTGTGGGCGTGGCTGTGAATGCTCGCAACCCCGCCTACCTGGACTTCTTCATGCAGGGCCAAGCAGCTGCATGGGTTGCCATGGGATTCTCACTGACCAGGAACATGGTGAGAATTGCTAGAAGACCAAAACTCACTAAATTGTGTTTTTGTGGAGGATGAAACTTTACCAGTTGGACTCCAGTTATAAAGTGGGCTCAAAAAGCATCTTCACCACTGAATTCAAAGGGGTGGGGCATGCACAACTGGTTATGAATTTAATTTTATTTGGAAAAGTTACATAAAATCTACTTTACCTGGTCTGTATGTTTGTGTGTTAGTTTAATGCAGACATAGTTGCGTGCAACGTGAACCCGAACACCAACTTGGTAGAGGCGTTGGACGTGTGGACTCCGCCCAGTCCCAGCAGAACGGCCACCACGGATACTCGGCAAGACGCATTTCTGGTATCCTCCTCCGTGCAGGATGGATTCATTACTTGCACGTGAGGAGTTGTGGCACGTGCAATTCTGTTTATAAGTGGGTGTGGTTTGTACAGTTTGTGAGTTCATTAGACTTGACCAAAGTAAACTGCCTGAGGTCGTGAAATGGCTGAGATACTATGTGTAGCCTAAGGATATGACAATAGTGCATTTCAGCTTTATAATTTGTAATAGCTA
>WLWD01002683.1_pt1 | contig 30681 bp, 17 predicted proteins | sample 6712731 | NCBI WGS metagenome assembly WLWD01 (sample SAMN12718690, study PRJNA576275) | sponge metagenome | isolation source: marine sponge | host: Mycale hentscheli | place: New Zealand: South Island, Marlborough, Capsize Point | collected 2014-11-01
CCAAAAAATATATAACAATTATAAGGGCGGGGTAAATAAAACAATTAAGTGGCAAATATAATACAAGTATAGAGTATTGAAACAAGATTGTTATAATAAGATAAATAAACTGAGGTGGAACACATCACTGATGATGAAGAATCCGCGAACATTCTCACTAGAGAGATTCAAAGTGAAGATTGCAATCCTATCTGATATACAATCCACAAGGTGTTGTGGATCCTTCTAAAGATCATGCCTACTTGCAATACAAACTAAATCCCAACTACAAACGTATCAACAATACTTACACATAGTAGTCTGTACTGAATTTACATTCAAAATAACTAAAATTTATATATGATTTTAAATGAATAACGCTGGTGATTGATGAATACGAAGAACATAAGTTAATATTAACACACGAAATCTTTACAATTTGTTACTATTATTATTAGCCCTCAGTGTGCATGTACAAGAGGAACTATCCAGCAAGTTGAGGACTTGATCCCAGCGTAGTCTATTGACACGCACTACACCAAGCAGAAACGGAGTAACTAGTGCAGTGAAGACCCACTAGCGGGTATGGTAGCGTCAGAGTTCCAGTAAGAACAGTCAATGACAGTGTTCTAAGTGATAAATATAAACAAAAAAATGGAACATCAATGATGCACGACGATCAACGGTACACGAAAATAAGAACAAATAAGCATGCGTGAATACTAATGATGAAATAAAATGTAATGTTATAGTTGTTCTGGCAGTCAGAGAAAACATGAAAGTTTGAGAAAACATGAAGCTGTTGGCTTCACATAGGGTACTAACTGTTGTGGAAAAGGTCTCCCTATCGTCACGTCGTAATCATGTGAGCAAATAATTTCTTGCAGTTTGAGATAGTTTTGCTTAATCCTGAGAATTTAACAGAGCGAAATAAAGATAGATTGTAAAAGATTCTACTAAACTTTTCTAAGCAGTACAAAACATCAGAGCCATCTTTACATAAGTATTTTGAAGAATACTACATATGTTGCACTTGTAATACATGTAACTAAACTATTGGTCGCTCAATGTAATACAGGTAATGACATGTTATTTCACCAAAAATGGGCAATATGCTTTTTACAGGAGAGTGGGCTTCTGAATAGATAACAAGACATGTTGCAGTCCATTGTTAACCACATGGTGGCATTCCTATCTTAATACTTTGCTTCCTCCGCTCAAAGATACCACCGGCAGCGCGAGAGAAAACGAGGCAGCAGGGACAACCGAGACATCCACGAGCTGAGTGAGCCACGAGAATAGATATGGCAGTGAACCTGAGAATTAGATAGGCAGTGACCTGAGAATAATAGGCGTTGAGCCTTGACGAACACATAGGCATTGAGCCTGAGAACTAGACGAGCCAGTGAACCTTAGAATTACATAGGCGTGAGCCTGTGACACGCTAGGCAGTGCGCCTGAGACACATAGGCAGTGGAGCCTGAGACTACATAGCAGTGAACCTGAGCCTACATAGGCAGTGAGACGAGACACATATGACAGTGAGCCTGACGAATCAAATAGGAGTGACACCTGCGGACTACATAGGCAGTGAGCCTGAGAGAAGAATAGATAGGCGTGAGTCTGAGGGACTACATAGGCAGTGAGCCTGAGATACATAGCCGTGAAAATATGAACCCCGGGACTACATAGGCAGTGAGCCTGAGAATAGATAGGCAGTGAACCTGAGACTACATAGGCAGTGAGCCTGAGAATAGATAGGCAGTGAACCTGAGACTACATAGGCAGTGAGCCTGAGAATAGATAGGCAGTGAACCTGAGAATACATAGGCGGTGAGCCTGAGAATACATAGGCAGTGAGCCTGAGAATACATAGGCAGTGAACCTGAGACTACATAGGCAGTGAGCCTGAGAATACATAGGCAGCAAGCCTGATAGTGTATGCAAGAATAGATAGGCCCTGGGCGTCAGTGCAAGATTAGGTAGGCAAGTCTGATAGTGCAAGATTGGATGGCAGTGAGTCTGAGAGTGCACAGATGCAGTGAGTCTGATAGTGTGAGAATAGGTAGGCGGTGAGTCTGCTGGTATGAGAATAGATAAGCAGCAAGCCTGAGTGAGAGAATAGACAGGCAGCGAGCCTGAGTGAGAGTGAGAATAGACAGGCAGAATCCCGATAGTGTGAGAATAGACAGGCAGCGAGCCTGAGTGAGAGTGAGAGAATAGATGACAGCAAGCCTGCGAGTGAGAGTAGACATGCAGTAAACCTGATAGTGAGAGAATATGAGCCTGATAGTGTAAGACTAGACAGGCGGCAAGCCTAACAGTGAGAGAATAGACGGCCGTGAGCCTGATAGTGCAGAATACATAGGCAGTGATCCTGAGAGTAAGAAAATAGACATGCAGCGAGAGTGAGAGAATAGACAGGCAGAGAGCCTGATCATGTGAGAATAGACAGGCAACGAGAGTGAGAGAATAGACAGGTAGAGAGCCTGATCGTGTGAGAATAGACAGGCAGAGAGCCTGATCGTGTGAAAATAGACATGCAGCGAGAGTGAGAGAATAGATAGGCAAAGAGCCTGATCGTGTGTGAATAGACAGGCAGCGACTGTGATAGTGTAAGAATAAATAGAGTGAAGGGCAGCGTGCCCTGCATAGACACTTTCAAAGGGGCCCCAGACAGACCATCACACCTTTATTTGGCGGAAATCTAACTATATGTACTAGAACTGCCTATCCATGCTCTCTATAATGCCACACTGGCAATAGTGTAGTGTGGCTTATGAGTCCCAAGACACATCCAGCACTACAGTTCATTCTCTAATCTCTCTCATTATGTAATCCCTATTTGCTCCGCCTCCCTTCTCATGTAACACTCTCATGTCAAATATCAATTACAGCATGCAACCTGACTGATTCAGGAGTTTCCAAGCTTTCGAGAATACTGATCACTTTGACAGAGCCAATCTTGACAATACGGCCATTACTAAATACTGCACATATCTCTAAATCACAAAATCATGCTGCCAACCCTCGTTATGATCAGGCGTAAGCCTTCGTTACAGGTGTGGGGTGCATTGCCGGCTCCCACTCTTCTTATTCGAACCTTCATGCAAAATTTTATGATCATCATTGTCCATTGCATGTTAGTAACTATTGCAACTGTTGGGTAGAGTAACAGCTAGAGTCCAACTCATAACATAACTGTACTAGTTAAGCAAGGCAAATGGACCGGCAGCATGTCCATGTATTATCAAGCCATAGAACTCCTATTTTCAGCTGATTGCATCAATGAAGGCCATTTGATTGATGATTTAGATCCTATTAATCCAACCTGACCTACAGAAAGCTAATTACATAGAGTACAGTAGTGTATATCTCCAGCCCCTTACTATTTAAATAATACCACCACTGATGAGCAGCCATCATTAGAGAGCTAATAGTGCCGGGTGAACCAGCCATTCTGGCAAGGAAGTAACAGGTAGCTACTAGGCTTAGGCTACAAGCACTGAGAACAGTGGCTATCAGGACTAATGCCCGGATGCCATTGCTCAACATGTGACACCCCACACGTGATCGCTTAGCCAAATGGTCGCAGTATTTGCAGGTCCTCTGCCGACCTTTACCTGGGCTCGGGTGATGTGATGGTGGGCTAATTAGTGTGGGTAAAACCACTAAGATAATAGCAAATTTTTCTCGTTCTAACAGCCAATAATTATTTCAGCCGAGAATGACTGAATAACCACTAAGATATTTCATGGCACATGAATTATTCAACTCAGTCAGCCATATAGAAATACAACACACACAAAAAGTTAGAGCAGTCTTACGTCACAGGATATACCACCTTATTATGTCATCTATTGTTTGTGGTTTTCCCAATTGGTGAGGGGACAACTACTTAATGTCAGCCTACCCGCCGCATAGCAGTAGGTAAAGGGTCCAGTAAAGCGAAATTAAATATGACATGATCAAAATATATCCTAAAGCCTGTCAGGAATAAATAATGTGCTTATAAACTACAAGCCAGAGACACAGATGGATAAAATTTGAAAAATTGTTCAGATGTGCCCACACTTGACTGCCATTGCAGGGCTCCTCTAAAAGGTTCTAAAAGAACTAAAACGTTCCGCAGACTGGAATATTTTTAGAGATGTTTCAACTGAGGGAAACCAAGCATTCTACTTGGTACAGCTACAGCTGGTAATTTAGTGATATGAAACTCATAACAACTAATTGACAAAACTGACTAACAGAACAGAACTTGTTATCCTACATATAGACTCCTTGTGTATGTAGAATACATGGAGGTATAACCTCCTAACTACAACTGAACTAGACACAGCTGATGCCAATGCCACTGAAGGTCATAGATTACACAAAATAAAGTTAGCTGAAATAATAGACATCTTCCAACAGAACAGTCACAGGATCATGTGTTAATGTTACTGCACTAGTCACTCCTTGTTACTGCAATAGTGTTCCCCAGGAATTAAATCGGTAATTTTTGGGAGGCACAAATTCACTTAGGGGGAAATCACAGGTTATATTGCATAAGATCAGCCTTCAGAAACTTGCCAGAGTATGGACTAGCATTCAGATCACTACGATTATCAACATCTTGCGATAGTACTGGTCTCATATACAGTGACATCTGATTACATTACTTGACATACATACTTACATGTATATTTATTGACACAAACACACACACTTTTGTCCTAGGTGACCACAACAAGCTAGCCAGAGCCACTAATTGCTCCGAGTGTTGGTGATACCTTCTAGCAATGTAGACCTATTGGAATCAATACTTCCTTATTACAAACACACTCTGAGAACACTCACCTTGCCATCACTTCAGCAATGTCAGGTAACTCTATGATCAAATGTTGACACTTCTTGAGCCATCATTCACAGCTAGTCTAAGTCAGAGACATCGAAAGCAGCTTCACCCACTCCATCCCACTACAAGGAAAAGCAATAGAAAAACAAAACACACTGAAGTGAATAAATGCAATCATGATATTTTCAACTTATACTCTGCAAGCTGATCCTACCAAGAAATTGTTAGAAACAGTTTATCAAACTCTAGCTAAGAGGTATAGTCTCTTAAAAATATTCACTAACACGGCCGTTCTGGATCTCTAGATTGGAGTCAGTTGTAACACAACAAGAGGTAGAGGCATGCATGAACACATACTGTAGTATAATGCAGAAATAGAACGGTCAAGAAAGTGTGGTAAAAAACCACAACATTAATTTTAGACGTTAGTGACAGGGAAGAAACGTCAGCTCTATATATTATAGAAGAAACATTCCTACACAGGAAACTAGTTGCACACACAGGCATACACTACTAATGAATGACAGGATTCAGTTTTGATCAATACTCATTCACTGATTAAAAATTTAGGTATCACAAGTTACGACCAAGGATGAAGTGATGGTAAAATAACTTAATTAAGTATTACATAAAGATTCATTATTACTACATAAAAATATACAGCTTCATACTAAAACATATTTATTTTTAATTTCTGTAGTATCTGTAATAATAGTTCAAATGTTTCAGCTCCATGTAGCCTTCATCAGTGACTTTTTAAAAGTGATAAAATAAAATACATTTCTTTTCCCATCCTATTTTAATGTATAAATAAGGCTATAGAAAAAACCCAACTTTGTTTCAACACAGAATAGTATGACATTCACTTCTAACATTCAAATAAACTGAATCAAACCTTCTCTTGCTTGCTGCTCTCACACTCCTAGCACTCTTTCTATCATTACAGATTCATCACCCCTTCCTACTAATACCTGTATTAGGTAGACATCTATTGCTACTGGACTTAGTACTGCTTGATTATACTGGCTTCCCTGAGGCTCCATCATTACTTTCTATACTTCTAACCCTAAGGAAAACGGCTGCACAGGTAGCTAACTATCTGTCCTTACTTTCTTCTTCTCTAACATGGCTAAATTCGCCAGAAGCTTTTAATAGCCTCAAAGGTTGTAAAACAAGAAGCCGTAAACTCCTGATCGAATGGTACAAAAAATTGGTAAAGGTTACATAGCAAAAGAAAGTTTTAGCCATTGTCAGAATGAGCAGTCTTTTAGACGTCTTTTGATTACCGTATGCCACATATAGCTTTAATATTGTATTTTTTATGATTCTTTAAAGTGATCGACTTCCGTGGCTGCATTAATGCGGCCGCAATTGTTTTTGTTCCCCATTTAACTTCAATAAATCCACCTGATTGATATGAATTCTCACTTCAAATAAATGCTTCGACCAGACATCTTGAGAACTAATGTGGAGTTGTTGGCTGCAGCTACTTACTTACAAATTTCTATATACATAGTGAAGGCCTACTATAAAAGACATCAGCTGTGTTCAGATATCGATATAGAAGCCGTTGACTTCCATCCCATCATTCATACTTGATTATTAAAGTTCAAACCACTAGTCATACCTAAATGTTTTTTTAATCAAACATTTAGGCTGCTATTAAAAAAAAAAACATTGAACTTTAATAATCAAGCATGTTTATACCTAGTCAAACAAATATTATCCAAGAAATCCCATCATATTGAACTGCTGCACACTAACCACTATCAATACGATAAATATATCTCTGGCCAACTCTTAGACACACTTCTGAGGATCTCATGACCCATACTGATTGTAGACAAGTTCAACACCCTATCATCCCTAACATCATTAGGGCTATTCCGGCTTGTCACCCAAGGGGGAGGTAAGTTAGACAATGTGAATGGGGGGGGGGCAATCGACATTAAAGTTAATCATGCAATACACCTTATAAGATGTAATTCTGTGTCAAGACTTAGATAAAAAATTTCCCCCCACTCTTTTTTTTTGTATTATTTATTTTTCCTACTTAGCCTTACACCTTAGCCACTGTCATCATGTATACCACTGTTAATTAAAAATTGCCAGTACACTAATGGGAAAAAACAACAACACAATCTCACTAAAGTACTAGGGAGGTGGGGGGGGGGGGGCATTTCATTAGTTACAGTGGCCGAGTGTTTACTGCCACTCCTGACGATGATATGGAACATGTACATGAAGAAAACCAAAATGAAACAGGTTTTGAGTTTGTTCTCTCAGACTATTCCTTGTCAGATGGCGTATTGTCACAGCAATTTCTAAATCTAATAGTAAGGCACGTAAATTGCCCATTCAAAATTGTGTGGGAAAATCACTCTTCAATTGAAGTCGCACAGAGAAAGTGAAATAGCAAGCTCATAAGTGAAATAGCACGGTAACTAAGTGGAAACTAAGTGAAATACCACAGTAGCTAAGTAAAATAATACGGATAAGTGTGCACGCATGCAGTATCAACCTTGGAAACATACAGTTGGAGAGATTCTAGTTGGAGACAATGTCATTCTGTACCACAGAAGCTCTACCCATATTAGACGGAAAGTTTTCAACATTTTAAGAGGAGCAATAGGTTGAAATCGAAATTCCAGAGGAATCTAACTGAAATACAAAGATAGTGAGTGACTGATACAGTGTAGCTACAAGTGCAAATGATAAAAAAAAAAGATGGCCTACTATTAGCGAGTGACAGCACGGGTAACCTGTACTTTTGGGATCAACAGCACTCGTAAAGCAATTGAAATAGCACTCTCTCTTCTATTTCAATTGCTTTACGAGTGCTGTTGATCCCTAATAGCACTGTTACCCATGCTATTACTCATTATTCAATAACCCACACTTTCAGCAATAAATTGGCAGCAGAAATGATTAGTTCAGACAGTTACATGCTTTACAAGTTTGGCGGGGAGAGGTGTTTAAAGAAAACTCTGTTTTTTTTGTCATGTCAAATAATTTACAAAACTCCTAAATACAATTCATTAGCTATCTATTAAACACTACACATCACAGTATTTAGTACACTTACTTGTTATCGCATAGCATAAGTGAATTCCTGCCATTGCAGTCCTCTTCTCCTTTATCATCACTCACGTGTAGCACAAATACAGCCTAGCCAACAAAACGAACCACCTCCTCCTAAATCAATCTTGCAGGGTCACCAAGGACAACTTTCCACAAAGGTCGAAGGTGACAGCTAGCAACAAGAGCGCGCGCAAAGACATCGCGTGAGGTCAAAGGTGAGGGTCAGCCGTTCTGCACATAACGTCTTTCATAAGTAAACCCGCGGGATTCGGGAAAGGCTAAAAAAACCGGGAAAGGCTAAAAAAACCGGGAAAGGCTAAAAAAAACGGGATAATCCCGGCAAAACCGGGATAGTTGGCAACTATGAGTATGTTGAATGTCTTTTGGTAGCAACTACTGGTGCAGTAATACTATCACTGCATGGATCTGTGGATATATTCTGGCCACTAGTTGCTGTGTTGATTGGGATATTTATTTGTGTTGCGCACACATCACTTTGGTTTGGTTGTACTAATTGTATGGCAGTACCTTGATAGCTTCTGTATGGATCACCACTGTATACAGCTGCAAAAGAAAAAGGTAATCAAATGATAAATTTAATTTTTTGTTTGACCATAGCAAATATTAAAAGTGTGGGGGAGATGATTTATCATTGCCTATATATAATTAGTAGTTCATCAAAATAACTATTTTTCACATTTACAGCTGCATAGTTCAGTACATTTCCATTTTTCCTTCTTGCAAGAACACCTTGCACCACAGCCTTTGACATTCTTGCAACTGCACTTCACTAGTTCACTGCAGGCCTTTGACGACAGTGGTAATGTACTCCATATGGGACACCATGACTGGCTGTCAAATGTCCAACCATGTCCTTCAGGGGTTGGTGTATGCTGCTGAGCCAATTCACTTGTTGTCCAAATTCCTGCCTGGTAGACTACACGCTTGGAGTGCTGCAGCAAGGCATCCTGAGTTGGTGGAATGCTCTCCATGGTCCTATTCTTTTGACAGAACAACTCCTTCCGTGCTTCATCAACAGACTCCAGACTGCTGGCTCTGTCATACAGAACAACTGTGAAACGTTCAAGATTTTGGAAATACTGAGATTCCTGGTCAATGACATGTGTGGGTGTGTTGACATGTACATGAAAGTTTCAGTCACCTCAGGATATGCATTCCAGGTCTCCCATGCTGACTTCTTCCCCTTCCCAAAAAATGCTGAAGTTGTATCACAACCTGTAAAGCAGTGAAAAATAGGAAGTGACATGGACTTTTCTTTTGCCAAAGCTTGGCAAATGGCATTGATGTGCATATAGGAGAAGTTCTTGCCAGTACCAAAGGCAATCCAAATGTCTGCATCTGGATGTTTGGTGAGCAATGAGTGGAACTTGCCAATGATGATCACAACAACATCAGTATCCACCGTGCGCACCAAGCAGGTGGTAGAGCCAGTGACAAGAGATCTTGCAAGTGCAAGAGTATTCTGGTGTCCCCTTCTTCATGGTCACAGAGCTGCATGCTGTGGTTGGTGTCTTGAGTGATCACTGCATTGCCTGATGTAATAAATATCTCTTTGCCATCTGGGAAGTCAGTCAATGCCACCTTGTTGGAGAGGAAGTTAAAAAGCTCCTGCTTATTGGTAGAATCATGCAAGAAGTCAGGCCAGTTGCTTGGAACTTTGTTTCGACCATTCACCTTTCTTCTTGTCCCCTTACATCTCTCTTACTGATTCCTTGATGCTGTTAACAATGTAGGGATCCCATACCACATCAACTCGCTTAGAGGAATCCAAATTCTTCATAACATGGGGGATGAAGACACTACTTGCATAATCGTTGAAAGTGGTGATGCCAGTTGTAGACAGGAAATGTATAACAGCAGCTTCATCTAGTATTTTAACATCAAACAAAACCGGAGGTTCGGTTTGCGTTTCCTGGATCAGAACACTCAGCAAATCAGACTTCTTTCCCTGTCGTAGTTTCCCCCTATCAGAGAGAGAAGGAGGGTAAGATTGTATTCATCAGTTATCTCAGAGTTCACATGATTTAACTTCATTTGTGACACCATGGAAGAACTTTAGGTTTAAAGTAATGCTCTTGTAGGCTAAAAAATAACCCTGCCATTTTCCAGCAGATTATGGGGATAGTGCTATAATATTGCAATGAGTATGCAATTTTTTTTTTTTACATTGATGATATATTGGTGATTAGTGTTTTCTGGCTCTGTTAAATCATATGAAATATGTGAAGAAGGTATTAGGAGCTTTGAAATTGTGAAGTCTGACGATGAAATGTGAGAAGTGTGTGTGGAAGGTCAAAGGTGTAGTATTTAGGACATCTCATTGATGATAGACAAATTGCTATGCTGATACACAGGATCACAGCAATGAAAAATTACATGAAGTCAGTGACAAAAAAAGCGAACTGAGAGTGTTATTGGGTATGATTGGTTTCTAGAAAGTTGATCAGAAAATTTCTGAGTCAGTCAGCACTTTTGACACAGTCTACATCATCCAAGACACGCGGAATGATGCACAGGATGCCATCAATGGATGCTGTATTTTTTAGTTTGATTGCATTATTGTGTTGTCATTGTATTTTAAGTGAGCCTTGTAGCTATCTATGATTCACTTTAGTCTACACACCGATGTACCTATTGAAGTCGACAAACTTAAACTGAAGGTTCCAAAGCATGGCCTTCAAGCTTATGGATTTTGATATACAGTTCATTTACAATCTGGAACACTGACTAAACTTCTTAATAGTAAAAACCACACTAGTTGGTGAGCTAGTGAATTGAGCGAGACACTATCTGGAGTATAACACAAGAATTAATCAGGGGATATTTTTGTTTGTTTATATGCATGTTTGGAGATGTGCATGTCATTTTCTAATATGACCATCACATGAACAGAATACTTTGGTTTATTAATCCTTACTTGTGCCATCAAATTTACTTTAATTATTTAAGATTGTGTCTGATATGATCTGAATAATGTGCAATGTAGTTAGGTAAAACTGACTGGAAATCATTAATAAGGCTCTGTTAAGTTATCATGGTTATTAGGCCAAGCATTGACAGTGGAAATGCTGATGGCCTCAGCTGATAAGCTTGGTGCCCTGACACTGAAGACGAGATGGTGTGTCCCCTTTCTGGCAAAGTTGGTGACTCAGAGCGTGTTACTTGAGTGTGGGGCCGCCCAGAGCAAGAGTGAATAAATTGCTTAGAGTATTTTTGTAAGACAAACAGTGCATATATACAAATTATAATACAAAAATGACTAGGGTAAAATACTTCAACATAATATATCTTTTTACACTGAAATTGCATTTGTAAGACAAATCTTCCTATGGTTACACTAATAACAGTTTGTTCTTTTGTATACTATCATCAGTGCTTGTTTTTGAAGTAAGCAACTGTCTTAAGCTTCACTTGTACTCTACGAGTAAAACTAAATAGCATGTGTTTGTCTTGGATAGCTTTTCACGTACACCATGAACATCTGCTGACAATAACAAGTGATGTTTGCAGTAACCTTTGTGGCGTGACAGGTCGGCCGGACGAGTAGGAGCCGCAGAGTTACGTCTCTCTCACAGTTTAGCCGCTAGAGGCTTTCAAACCTCTCCCAACCCCAAGGCTCAATTCGGAGGTTTGGCAAGGATTAGCTATGAGACTTTAGAGCATGAGACACAACTGAAAGGTCGCGCATACCCGCAGGCCAATATATAGGGAACCCACGAGCATACGCGCGACTTAGAAATGAAATGATGTAAGGGTGTGCGTGATGACGAATAAATGACTTGAGTTCGGGTGACTTGTAATGTGCACGTAAGTAAAAGAGTGTGTGTTTGTGAATGTGGCGGTCCGTACCACCACAACCTTTAATATCATTTATGTAACACAGAATTCTAGAATTGTAATCAATATCCCCTTCATATAATTTCAATAAATGTCATTAAATTTAAGCCAATTTTCTCATGTCGATATCACATAAAAGTAGTTTTAATGAACATCTCCACAATCCATTCCACTATCCTGCTGTGAGTCTCATCACATGAGCACTCTTCATAAAGTATTCAATACATTTTTGGCAATACCTTCACCATGTTACTCAGACAGAAGAGACCATAATTATCTGGCATGTCTAGAGGTAAAGAAATACAGCATCACAAGCTTCACAGCCTGAAGGTGCATAACTAAGATAACGTATCAGAGCTGCTAATTAAGTTTTAAGACCTAACTGCATCCTACAACATTTAGATATCAGAGAAACACTTAAAATTTTAACTTAATTTGATGCGACGAGTAGGGATCAACAAAGCAAAGAATCAGTTAAGTTTTCCAATTAGTATGTTCACAATATTGAATACACATACACAGCATGATGTCACCTAATAACAAAATGGTATTATTATGTAGGTGGCTTGGAAGGAACATTCAAGTTATGCTACCAGCATGACTTGAGACATCGTTTCATTTGGCACATTAACTGGATTCAAGTATCTATCTTATTTGTGACATTATTATTAAATGATTGGTATGATTGTATTTGCATAGCTTTTCAGTTTTCATGGTTACATTAGCTAGTTAATTATGAAGTTGTAGCCTTTAAATATATTCAGCCTTTTTTTTTTCCTGATGGCTACTTCAATTTTCAATAGATGCTCAGCTGCATTGCTTAAGGTGATGGCAACATGCCCTGGGCTGCTAAGTACTACCTCTGTTGTAAACAACCATCCAAGTAGCTATTGCTCAAAGTTACCTTATATCAAAGAAAATTAGTTTCTTATACTTATATAGTGGTGATAGGCCCAACATGTTAAATACAACACACACATTACGCATTAATGTTATGGTCCTCACAATGAAAGATACACATAGATAGCCACTTGTATAATTAGACAAACTGGCTTATTCAGCAAAACAGTGGTTGTCGTCGCAGCTTAGGTTCAATGAAACCATTGAATTTCAATAATTCCAATCCAGTTTACACAAGATATAATGCAACTTTAACAACTGACTTTTACTTATGAATAACTGAATAGCAAGTCATTAAATACACAGTGAAACACTACATGATGTATTGGATAAAATTTTTGTTTTGTTTTTTCCCTTCAATTCAAGCAGTTGCAGAGAGTTTGTTACTATGTCACTGAAATCCCTTTACGTGTATGCAAAAAAAAAAAACTGGACCTTATTTTCAGTAGCTTCAGTGTTAGAAGTCAAAATCATTCATATAAAAATAGTATAGTATTTAGGCTCGCTCGCCATTTGTGCTCAAGCACATCACTAGTTTATCTGTTTATGGGGTACGTGAGACCTCTGTTTTCGCCCGCGCTTCTAATTACGTAAGTTAGGTAAAGCGTTCACAGTTCCAGTATGGCGGTGGTAAGTCAATGCGCTCTATGTCATGGTTATAAGCCGTGCGCAACAGTATTTACTTGAAAATAAATTGTCCACTAGACTACTGCGAAGGTAAGTCTGTGTAGGTGCATGTCCAGTTGTGTCAAAGCATTGTGTGTTACAACCACTACTTAGCTAAAGAATATCACAAAGAAAACTTTTAAATAACATGTATTGTTTTGTTGTTGTTTTTTCCCTTCAATTCAAGCAGTTGCAGAGAGTTGTTACTGTGGCACTGAAATAGCTTTACCGTGTATGCGAAATTTAAAAAAACTGGACCTTATTTTCAGTAGCTTCAGTATTAGAAGTCAAAATAATTCATATAAAAATAGTATAGTCTTTAGGCTCGCTCTCCATTTGTGCTCAAGCACATCACTAGTTACTTAGGTATTTCAATTAATTACGCGCTATTTCACTTTCCCCGTGCGATTTCAATTGAACAGCGATTTTTTTCCCATTCATTTTTTAATGGGCAACTTACGCGCCGTACTAGCTATTAGGGGTGAAATGGGATGGATGTATTTAGTCTCGCGTAGCCAGACCCTCTACCAACCGTAACCGCTACGCGGGGAAGGGAAGGGTCTGGGAACATACAATACAACGACTTGTTCAGCAGCACCCCAAAAAGGGTGCTCAATTATCACATTCCAGCAAGCTTGCGGTATACTGTGTGACGTCAACATCACATCTGGGAGGGTGAAACGTTGCTCAATTTCATTAAACTGGTGAAGTTGTTTTTCGTATGCGATTTATAAGCACTCCTGGCAAGCAATAAACGTACGAGCATGAATAGGAAACCTGCTACCCGGATGTGGTCGTGACGTCATTGGTTACCACAAGTGTTGGAATGTGATAATTGGAGCACCCTTTTTGGTGTGCTGCTGAACAAGTCGTTGTATTGTATGATGTTCCCAGACCCTTGCATGATGTTCCCAGACCCTTTCCTTCCCCGCGTAGTAGCGGGTTGGTAAAGGGTCTGGCTACCGAGACTAGGATGTATTATGGTGACATCTTTATTAGTAAATGGTGATAACCAAAAAGCTAGAAGCAGAAATACTACAACTTGTTTGTTTCTTTTTGCTTGTATGTAACCCTTTTCTGGTTAGCACAATAATAATTACAGCTGCAAAAAAAAATTCAACAATTCAAAGTCACATTTTTAATTATTTTTAGTCTTCAACATTCACTTCATAAATTTTTTGGAGGAAGTGGAGCTAAAGCCCCTTTTCCCCCCTGGCTATAGCCATGTACCATTACTGTCTCTGATGAGCTGTAACCTGATCAGTACGACTCATAGACATTGCTAACTAACTAAAACAAGCCCACAGCCATATGCTTACTAGCAAACTAAGCACAGCTGTTCCCCTATTTAGATCATCACTATGCCCCACTCACAACAGGAAGTAATTCATATTTTGGTTATATGCTCTTATGCTACTGTTTGTAAGAAATGTCTATGCTAAACTAGCTATTAGGTCATGTTGCTGTTTCAGCTGGTCTGTAGTTATCCTGTAGCAGGAAATTCAACTTTCATCTACTCTAGTACATTATATAACTGGGATAGTTATCCTGTATTGAATGTACAGGAATTTGCAATATTTTTCAAGTGTTACTTTGTGTATCAGATAAGTACATGTTCAGATTTAGTTTATCTTGAGCTCATAATACATATCCATTTTTTTTATTGTAGTTTAAAATTTATAATGTGTATTTTGTGTAGTTTTTATGTTGGATTATATTTAGCTTCATAACCTAAATAAATCTTTTAGTTTGATATGAAAGTTCACAAGGACTTAAGTGGAGACAAATTGTAATAAAGTATTGGTGTTGCCACATCCTCTTCCCTTCACAAGTGCAATAGAATGCGACGTTTGGTTGTACTAAAGTTATGAAAAATAGAAAAGCTTTAGTAGTGTGAAAAGCTAGTAGTAAAATTGAAGCCATGCCATGATATAATATTATTTATTAGTCTCCAATAATCTGGTATCATTTATTGTCAATAGTGTGACTGTTCAATATTGAAATTCTTCTAACACTTTTATATCAAATTCTCTGATAATTTTATCTCAATATCAAATGACATTCAAGTTTCATGATTATAACTACATAAAATTAAAAGCATACTTATATAAAAAAACATGTTAACGCACACAACTATGTTCTCTACTCAGTTAATGTTTGTTCTAATATTTGTAATGATATCACTCAAATATTGTTACAAAATTTCTGGGTGACTTGGTTTCCATTTCTGACCCAATAAATCCCAGACTTACTGACTTCTTTACAAGACATAATGGGACAATTCTTCACTCTGCCTAATGGACTCACGTTAAACTCTGTCCATAGCATGTACAGAGAACTCAAATAAAAGTCTTCCCTTATTTGATCCGAACTGTGACTTGAAGATATCTGAGAATCCAGACCAGATTTCAATATGGAGGTATATTTATAACATTCATCTACAATTTTACATTATATTTAATTCAAAATAATGCATTTTGCCATTTTAAAGTTATAGTTTGTAATTACTACTCACATGGATATGTGAATGTAGTGACAGTATTGTTGAGTGTAACTGGTGGACCAGTTCCTGCTGCAGTACTAGCAGATACTGTGATATTAGACACTACAGTACCAGCATCTAGATCTGGATCTGGTTCCCTCCAGGTAATGTCCACTGAGTTCAACTGGGGAGCTGCTGTAATGTTCATAACCCTGGTGGGCTCTATATCAGAAATTCAAGTAGATGCAATATTGATTAAACTTATTCGGTGGTTAATATTATTTCATTAACTCTAAAAATGAGATCAAAAATTTACTATGACACCATGACTCTGTAGTATCGAAACTGGTAATAGCTAGGTGAGCTAGTTACAATTTTACTAAATAGAAGATTAACAAAAATATTACTTGATTTAATATTACTACGAAATTTATATCGTATTATAAATAAATATAACCCAAGATGATTGAAAGAAAACTGTATAGCACTCAACCTGTAAGTTACAACACAAATCTGTAACCATTGATTAAACAATAAATTCATGTAGCTATATTCTATAAGCAAACCAATCAATGATTTTGTTCATTATCCATTTTGCTACCTGTTTGCCTCATGCTTGTTGGGTTGTTGAATTTTTCACTCAAACTTTAAATATAAAGTCAAATGAATGCAGGTTTTCCAAGCGCACTCCTCGGCCTCCGAAAACCTGCACTTCTCAACAAATGCCAGGAATCACCAGAGTTGAGAACACTGGGGGAGTCATACTTTCCTGAAGGGATGCAGGAATTCCTTAGGAATTTTGACGTGGAGATGCATAATACACTAGGAAGTTCCACGTGGGGTGCAAGAAACACCAGGTTATTTTACGCGGGAATGCAAAAATCTGGGGATACTGAATTTCCTGTGACATCGGTTACTTCTAAAAAGCAGGTGCAATAGACGAATAGAAGGAGGCGTAGGTTTCAAAGAGGAAGGCGAAAGTACGGAAGAGAAGGTAAAGGCGAGCGATTAATTGTAACTAAACAGCGGGTGGAATCGACGAGTAAAGGCGGGGGTTAGTTCTATAATACATGTAGACATTACAATGTATTTCATTATCAATGTTTTAATATGAAATTAATGTAGTTTCTATTCTAAGATACAGCAATTCTAAGCTAAGGGCGGCACCCCCCCAAACCAAGGCACCCTGATAAGAGAGGTTCTACTGTAAATGGAAATAGGAAGTTGATTGTTTCACATACACTTTATGAAATTACTTTCTTGTAGTTTTCCTATGCAAAGTTTTCCAATTGTATTGGGTTGTCAGTTTAAGAGTAGCTAAAGCCTACATAGGGCCACTGACATTTTCATGATTAATGCTGAAACATTTCAATTGTACTGGATAAGATCACAGTAATTAAATACTGATAGATGAGAGAAAGACATTTCTATATGCAGTCATTTTGTTATTGTAATGCAAAGCCTTGACTCACTTGTCATTCGTGCTAATCAATGAATCATTTATTACAGCTCAAGCACAGGACATAAAAAATTCATATGAGTGCTCCTTCCTACACAGCACATAGTATGATTTTTTTTCAAATGATACAAGGAGAATTACAGAAACAAAGCCATGCATTCTACACGTTTAATTGCATTCTACAGACATCAATTTAATGCCAAATCATATGTGGAAATAGCATGCTCTATGTAGTAGCAGTGCTAAGTCAGTCTCAAAAACAATATCATGAATATCAAAAGGGGTTCAGCTGAACCCATCTGAACCCTGCCCTCCTTGTGTACTGGTCTTAAATTTATGTACATATCTGTGTATTTAATTCAGCGAAGCGAGCGAAGCGAGCGGAGCTGACTCTCTAATGAGTTCGCGATATATATATATATTTAGGTCTAGAAATTGTTTTTGTTCTTGCGTGGGCGTACGTGTGAACCCTTTCTCCTACGCGCTTGCGCGGGCCGGTAACCTTCTTAGCAACATTTTGTTTTGTTTACCCGCCGTACGAAGTAGCGATGCCCAGACACAAAACGTTAGTAACGCTCGGTCAAGAGCTTTGAGGGCGTTAGAAACTCCAGATGAAAAATTAGTAAGGAGAGAGATAAGAAATGAAAAGACAGGGCAAGGAGGAGGAGAGCTAAAACGAAACAGAAACAGGTAGCAAAGTAAAGAATCTTTCTTTTTGAAAAGCCATTAAATGTTCCTAATTTATTTATTAGACTATTCCTGAGGATTACTGTACCAATCAACTTTATACAGCTGTAGACTCAACTACTCTTGAAGACACTGAAAATGCAGCCACACCATCTGAACAAGAAGCTAATATCCCCACTACTTTTTGTACTGCAAGAGGAAGGAAAAGGCATCTATCAGAGGACATCCATTCTCATATACACCCAAAGCAGCAAAAAAAGTTGCAGAAAATATAACTCAAACAATTTCGATACCGCAAAGCCTTTCAGCTTATCAGCAACGAATGCAAGAGATAAATATAAAATAAAATATATACTTCAATAAGTAAATACGAGACATATTTTCGTTTAGGAAACCATTATGCAGAAAGCAACGTCTACAACTAATGTCACAAAAACAGCAAGTCACACATTTGTTTGAAAGTGATAGTGAAAGAGATCACAGGCTCCACTGTTTGTCCACTAACCAACTGTTGAGAACAGCAAATGAATCTTCATTACAAATTTAGGAAACCATTATGCAGAGAGCAACGTCTACAACTAATGTCACAAAAACAGTAAGTCACACATTTGTTTGAAAGTGATAGTGAAAGAGATCACAGGCTCCACTGTTTGTTCACTAACCAACTGTTGAGAACAGCAAATGAATCTTCATTACAAAATTCCTCTAGATTAGAGCAGTTGTCAACTAACCAACAGCAGAAATTAGCTGATGAAACACCACTTCAACGGGAGACTAGATTGGCTCAAGTTAGGGGGAACAGGTCAAGACAACATCCCCAGGTTCCATTGCACCATATTATTCCAGCATTTGATGATCCTCAAGTTCACACAGCAATGCGTAATTTTCATGCTAAAATCTCATCGATTACTATCCCAGTCTGCATAACGTGTATGGAGAAGTTTCCAGGCACCAAAATGAAATTTAAGTCATTGGAATGTTGTCGATGTAGCCGGGATAAACATATCCCTAAGCTCTATTCAGCTCAAAATAACATGCATCCTGGAAACATTCCTCCACAATTGCAGGTTATATTTAATGTAAAACTATAAAAATTAACCTAACTCTTTTATTAAACTATGTAGTCTAATATCTACATCCATACTCTGCTCTCCCACTGAATATGTTATAGTACCCAAACAAACTCATTTTTTTAATTTTATTAAACCACAAAGTTTACATCAGCTATAACTGTAATGATGTATGACATTTTTAATTAAATAGCGGTATATTCTGTCTAAAACACCAGCCAATTACTTTGATGGTAAAATAATTCATTATTCTTATATTATCACAAATAATATAACATTTAAACTTTATTATATAAAGCAATACTATGTAGCTGATTACGAATTACATTAATAAAATAAATAATAAAATAATTCATTACTCTTGTTTTACCACAAAAAGTATAACATTTAAACTTTATTATACATAGCCTAAATTTTGTAGCCTTCATCATACAGTGGTATAGAATAGAAGCACTAATGAATCTATATGAAACAACAGACAGACATAACATTAACAACATCAAAATAAATAACTGTATCTCTATAGCTGCAATTACAGTGAACATGCATCGCTCGCTTCGCTATTTTGCGCTATTCGAGCGCACCACTAGTATAATATAAGGAGCTACTTTAATCATACCTGCTACAAATCTACAACTTGAAAATTATTATAGCTACTTATGTGTGTTTAACACATAATACTTTTTTTATTAGCTCTATTTTTCTAGCAGTCTCCATTTAGAAACAGATATGTTTTGCACATTGCACAATATGTAAGTGAGCTACTAAAGTGTAATGAAAATAAAAAATATAGCAACGATATAAAAACGGTAGGACATCAATGAATGTACTCGCTATTTGTGTCAAGTAAAATATTACGCCTAATTAACCCTCAGCGCGCATGCGCGACATGGTTGTGTGTCGGTCACGCTCTGATTTTGGAGATTGCTGACAATTAACTATGAACTTACTCAGAACATAGATCTAGGACCATCCATTGTGCCTTTTTTTTGGGGGGGGGGGCTAATTTTTGAGAAAACACGAAGCTTTCAGCTCCGCGGAGGTACCAAACTTTCTTGAATAACCCCTTCCCCAGCTTCACGTCATAATCACATGAGGAAATAATTTTTTTTGCCAGCGATGTAGTTTGCTTCATGCTCAGGGAAGTTAACGGAGTTGAAAGTAGTGAAGTTTCGCTTTGAAAATTATACTGGTGAGTGTTTCTGGCCTGTTTGGCTTCTTCTGTTATGAAGACAGCATTTCCATGCACCATTTTTATTGCTAAAGCTATATTGATGCCTAATTAAAATACCTAATAGATTGCTCATTCTTTTAGTCTGAGATTATATTGTAATAGCTAGGTAGTGTTTAGTAGTGCTGAGGGTTGCACCTTTGGAGTCTCATTGTACATGTAGTGCCTTAATGTCAAAGAAAATCTTAGTGAACTTCTAATAAGTAGCTGAGTGTGTCAAAAATTCTTTCCTTTTTCCAGTATGAATGTGGGTTAGTTTGTTAGTTGTTTTTTTTGTGTAATACATCAATTTATGACATTATATTATCAATTACAATAGTTACAAATTATAAAAACTGCACTGCTTAAAAGTGATGATATCAAGTAAAGTTTGTACAGACACACATGAAATAATAATTAATAACTAAACTAATGTATAATAAAAAGATAATTATTTGTTAGTCAGAAATCATTTGACCTAATATCTTCGTACAGCATGAATAAGACCTCGAAACTTCTTATAAAATCTTTTAACATTCTCCCAAAGTCCTTCAATATTTTGCAAGATATCGATCTATATACAGAAAACCAAAATATTACTATACTAGCCTATGATAAGACATAATGAAAAATTTATTGACTCAATATATCTATTGCCTACATATTCTAAATTGTTCTTAAAATGAACACACACAATAATCATTATAGTATAATAAGCACGGAAATCTGCTAAAAATAGTATTGCCACAATATACCAATGATAATGTTTCTTCTCATATAAGGATAGTGAAAAGTACTCAACATTTTCAAAACATCATGAAATTTTAAATTCATTCTATTCACTTCACAAAAAGGCTGCATAAATTAAACTTAGGTTAATAGAAATACACTAAAAAATGTACAATTCCATGTAATTTCATGCACATGTACATCTGAGTTATATATGTACCTTCAGATGTAATGCCTCTATTTCTGACTCATCTTGGATAGCTTGCACATCATAAATGGCTAAAGCAGTCTGATATTTATCAATAACATAAACAAATATAATATTTTGAAGAGAATAGCTACTTAGGTGAAAGTGTAATTGTCCTATTAAAAATATTTTTAATTTGATGTACCAGTGTTAAAATAATTACTTTTGTATAAACAAAACATTTTTTAAAGAAATAATTCTTGCACTAAAAATTAATAGGTGGGTATATATTATATAAAATTAATATAACCCATTTAAATAAATTGGTTTAAGTATCTCATCAATGCATTTTATCAGCATGAGGAATTTACTAAAATTATTACAAACATCTTCCTTAAGACTATTACATGTGAACTCGCCATCAACAACAATTCTTACTAGTAAATTAGAAAGTAGAATTGGCATCATTATTAAGAACAATATCCAAACGAAATATGTAGCTTCAAGAAATGGTATTTCAGATGTTTTTCCATTCATATTTACATCTGAAGATAGCCTAAACAGACTATTGAAATCAATTCCACCAATTGTCATAGCCATCAGTTTCAAATGTGCTCGCAGTGGAGTATAAAATGGAGATCGCTGAGATCATTTACACAAACACACACAAAAAGTATATACTTTCTTGCATATGCGTGCATACAACTTACAGCATATTCTAAACTTGGAACATTAAATGTCATAAAAAATGTGATGGAAAATGCTACCACTAATGTGGATGCAAGAAGTAGAGTGCCCAAAAAGGTAAAAAATATCTTTTCAAACATTAAGATATGTATTCCTAAAGAAATACAGGACAAAAACTTGTTGACTTAAATACTAAGCTAGTGTTATCGTACTTACCAAATCTGGGAAAATAACGAAAATACAGGAGTAAATCTATCCAAGCCAAAAACACAGCAATAATACCAAATTGCCATTGCCAAGATTTTGGACAACCACATTCAAGAAAAGCTGAACTTGAAAATATGCAGGCAGCAAAAAACAATATCAAATCAATGTAGTTGCTATATTCACTTATATAATTCCATTTCTGTGTATATAACTGCAATATTTCAATTATTAACAGAATGATTCCCATAGTTATAATAAAAATAGCAGCAGCTTGTAGATAATCAGCTTGACCTATACACAACAAATAATGTGAAATTGTTTTGTATATTATACATGTTAACTTGAAAAACAATTACATACACACTTGTTAGTCAGGACTGCAATCAGTACTTTTCAATATGAACTTACAAAATACATTTTTCCAAATTATCTGATACAGAGTAGATATACACACTCACACAAAAACACTGCTTCTGACGAAAAACAACTTACTGCATATACCACATTCTTCATTATATCCACATTCTGTTAGTATAGTTAAGTTTGCACAGAGAACTTCAGTAATTGTGAAGTTTTTGGTAGGATCTTCCATGTCACTTATATTTGACATTAAAACTATTTCAGTCATTTAACAGCAGTAATTATATTAATTAATTCATGTTAATCATTAACTCACTGCATTCATCACTAGTATCATTCATTGAAAAGTTCAGTTTTCCAAACTGTCCATTGAAAATGGCTTGACCTATATTATGAATAGATTATCATCAGATAATCTATAAAAAACTATCTATCATATCAATTACATGTTGTTTCTTGGGGATTTGGCGAAATCAGAGCAAAAGAAGTCAAGAAGATGACAAACACAATGTAGAATACCAATCCAGTAATATATCCATATTTCCCAAAAGTATTCCATTTTTTACTAATCATATCAGTTATGACATTATGTTCCAATAACTTTTTTCGTTTATGCTCCACCTATATAATTATATACATATAAAATAATACAAAAAGAAGGACACTTCTGTCTTACTGCATATTAATCTTATTTACCATAATCTGCAGAGGGTGGTTTCTGCTCCTTCCTTTAATTTGCTGACAGCAATTTCCATATTGATTGATCACTTTACTATCTGATTTCCGATCATTTTCTCTGTAATACAGTAAATCATAAGAATATGAAGCACGCATGCATCTGTACAGTTACATACTCAGTTGGAGATTCCATGCATTGATCATCCACATATTTCTTCACAAACTCTTTTTCCACATTGCTTGAATCTTTATCATTCTCGCCCGTTTTACAACGATCAAGTACATCATAAGCCATATCTATTATTTCCATAAAAATGCATAGTATGTGTATTTATTAAACTTTAAATGTAAAAATAATAGTATTGACATTAATTTAAGAAGTTTTAGATAAGCATGACTGTGAGCTTTGCATCTTACTCTGCAAAAAAAATCACAAGAATTCTGGCACATTAAATAAATGAACTTAATTTTAATGCTCGCAACAGATTAACTGAAAGATCTGTTTATCCAGACTGACACATTTCTAGCCTTCCACTGTTATTTGGAGAGACAGCATTTGTAAGTTCCTATAAATGTTCTCCAATACCATAGTATAGAGCTACTTATCTTGACAAGATAAACATTTCAATATAATATTATTATTGTTTTAACTGCATGAGCTATATATTATGTGCCTATTTGTGCCTTTTCGTTAGTACTAAAATTTTCTTGCTTGAGAAATTATATCATTCTTAATTATCAAGTTCTAACCCTTCATACAACCTTGATTGAAACTTACCGGCCGAATTATTACTTAACCGCGGTGCCGCGAGCCGCCGTATATGTTTTTTCTGCCGGAAGTAATCCTTACTGGAGAAGCAACTTTCTGACTTTGTAGCGGAGAAACTATCGGGCCTGGACATAAAGTTTCTATTGATCAACCGTAGGTAAAAGCTTGCTCTTACTATTGCTCAATGGGTTGAAAGTCCTGCGCGCTCCAGTTTTCGACAGTGGATGGGAGGACGCCTATGGCTACTAAAATTTTTGGTATCTCGTAGCGTCCTTGGGGTGCCACTTCGCGTTGCTTAGTTTCACTACGCTAGTTATGAGCTTACAGTAGAAGACAAGTTCAGAGATTTGAGTAATGGTTATGAATGACGCAATAATGGACACTAACAGCAACTTATAAAGGTGAATTGTTAGGAAACCAAACACACGCCATTTTCAGATTTATATTAGTAAGAATGAAAACATCCAAATCTAGCCAATGACATCAACTTTAATTCATTAATAGGTTACTCTGTGACCCAGGGCCACTGGCGGTGTCGACCGAAAACACCTTTCCCTCCAGAGAGGAGCCATAGACTTTATCAGCCTTTTAATTGTGAAAACTTTAGCCACCAGTGCTCTAACCACAGAGCTACGACAACCCTCAACTTGCTAGACATTCACATTTTTCCTTTATACTACTGTTGAGTAGTACCGCTTGCTGTCTCGTACCCAACTGACCACCAATTGATAAGACAGTACGAGACTGCAGCAAGCGGTACTACTCAACAGTATAAAGGGAAAATGTGAAGGTCTTGGAAGCCGAGGGTTGTCGTAGCTCAGTGGTTAGAGCACTGGTGGCTAAAGGCAGTGGCCCTGGGTTCGAATCCCCGGTGACAACTAGAAATTGAATTGTTTACCTCTTTGAATTCTTTTGCGGGTGCAGTTAAAACTCATAAACTTATATTATGTTCAGTTAAGTGTGGAAGTATTATGCATTACAACTACTACTTAGCTAAAGAATATCACAAAGAAAACGTTTAAATAACATGACTTGTTTTTTTTTTGTCGCTTTTATTTTCAATTCAAACAGTTGAGGGGAGTGGTTACTATGGCATCGAATCCCCTTTACTGTATGAACGGCTACTGGAGGAGAGGCAGCCTGGTGCACCTTGCCGCGTGAGCTCAGACGACGTATGGAGAGTTGCTGTAAGTGAATAATGAGACAACAAGAAGCTAAACTAAAACACCACAACTTCGCAAAGTATACTTCTGCTACTACTGCGCGATAGTTTCTGCTCGCGTATTATCGAATGGTGGGGAAAAAATTAATGTCGGGATCTACAGGCAGTGCGCGTTGCTATGTGCGGCAACCCTTAACAATAGAATAGTTTTAGGCTCACTGCCATTTGTGCTCAAGCACATCACTAGTATAGATTTCAGTGCTGTTTTACATCCATGCTAATATTATTGATTTGATACAGGAGAATATCACGAATGTCACTTAAATGCGAAAATCATGGTCACCTTAATATAAGGAAAAAACAACAAAAAACAACAGCAACAATAGAATGGAAGGTTATAAAATGAGAAAAACGGAGAGTACAATTTACCATTGACACAGCTAAATTTAACTGAAAAGGATATACAGCATACAGTCAGATTATTTAGATGAGGTCATATTCCATCAATAATTACTTTGGCACATTGATAGGTGGTTGACTTGATTATTCTTTTATATCACTCGCAAAAATGTGCTGTTTGTAAATTGAGGCACTTTCTTTATAAACGTGTATGGATTGAATTGAAAAATGTGAGATATTCTGGGAGGTTCTCGTTGCATACTTCATTTGAACAGAAGAAACTAGATGTCAAAGGGCATGTGGGATTCTCACTTTTTAGCCAAACCTACAGACAGAATGTTGTAAATGAGACGACAGATTTTGTGTATGGGGAATAGCTTTGAATTAAAAACACAACCTCTACGTTGGAGTTAATTTTTGTCATTAATACATTAATCATGCTTTTTTAATTAAATAATGTAGTTGCCAAGCAAAAAAAAAGCAAGACAGTATTATGAGTGAATAATAAAAATTGTTGGTGCTTTCTATTGGAAAACAAAAACAACGAGTGATTCAGTGTTATTGTGTATGCAGTTAACAGCTATATCAGTTTCTTTTAGTATTTAGATGATATGCTTATCTTATAAGTCCTTGTATTTTCAAATCCCAAATAATTGTAGCTGGTATACTGATTACTATGGTGCTAAAACAGAATATATTGTAGAAAAAAATAGAGTTGTTAATTAAATAGCTGAGAGCTACTTCATAAATACAAGCTGAAACGTTAACTGGAGGTAAAGTAGTAGCCATAATTTTTTGTTAAAATCGGCTGACTCCCTTGCCAATTGTGCTCAAACATACGAAGAGTAAATGTATATTATCCATAAAAGGAGGCTATTATGATTTATGTTGTGCACTAACCTGGCATTCTCTTTATAAGTTCTTTAAAAGTACTTGTTCCTTCCTTGTTACTACCGCTAAATGCTTTGCTCCATTGATCACTCTTAATAATGGCTGAAACAATAGACCTAAAATTTAAAAAAAATTATTTCTTAATGACTTACAATATGAAAGTAAATATCTATGAACGATTAGATAGCCGCTTACTGCACTTTCAGTGTTAAAATATAATTAATCATTAGACTGTAGTAGTATAGAAGGTGCATGTCAGAGTTATAGTTATCTCAGAAATCCTACTGGTGAAGGCCAATAACTTTTTGCTGTCAAATTTCTCCCTTGCTTTACCTTTAATCATCAATGCACCTATCTCCAAAATTGGAGTGATTTCCACCATAATGCCATAATGTTACTACCATAAGAAGTATACCAGTTGATGCAAAGCACAGAAAAGAACTTAACAACTCCACAGTGACTTACTTGTGGTTTTGACTAATTGCTGAATCCAAAGGAGTAAGATGAGTTGTAGGATGTTTAAGGGAAATCTCAGCGTTTTGTTTTAACAGAATTTCTACCACAGACAAATGATTCCCATTAATGGCCAGATGAATAGGAGGAATAGTTCCTCCTGTAGGATTAACTATTTCATTCAAATTATCTGGACTAATTTCAGTTATTGCTCTAAACAATAGTTGTACAATACTTTTGTGGCCATTTTCAGCTGCCAAATGTAAAGGTGTTTTATTCATGTTATTCCTGCGAAAACAAAAACAATGCACTATATAAAATGGTATGCAGTTACTATTGATAGAAAATTTGAAGTTAATTGAATCAGAGTTTATTATGACACTTGTCACAGTTATGTGTCCTGCCATGTAGTAAATTTAAATTTTCATCATAAGACTCAAATAAAATAAATTATTGATTTATAATCTTGACTATTTTTACGGCAGATAAGGCACAGCTGTATGATATTTCAGATCTAGTTGCAAATATCACTAATATAAAATTAGTGGAACTACAAGCTTGTAGAGTAGTTATAATGCTTTATTCTTTGTAGGCTGAATAATTATTCCTCAGCAAGCATGCTCGAGAGGGTTATAGTACTCACTTTCTTTGTCAGTCAGTGTTAGCCATTCTGTCATACAACAGAGAATCTCAAGGACTACTGCCTTCAAGGTTGAAAAAGGCATAGTTGTACAGGATTTAAAGTGCCACAATTATAATTTTGACCATTTTTGTAAGAAAATGGTAGCTATAATTTGGCCATACTAAGCTTTTACTGGTAACACTTCCTATTAGCAAGCTGTAATCACCCCAGGAAATAATATCTTTGCTCCAGGGCAAATAGTTGACTGGAGAGCTGGAGTCTAAGTACATATGACTTGTGAGGGGAGTGTCTCTTGAATGTTTAGCTTCCCTTATAAAAAAACAGCATTAACATCTACTGTTCTATCATAGCACAAGTTACTTCAACTTGCAGGAGCTACATAAATTGCATGAGCTGCATAAACATAGCAACAGAGACTCTTTTTGATACTACACCATTCTTTTAGTCTTAGTACTAGCTAGGTAGTGTAAATGCTAAGTTTTGTTCGCACCTTTGGTGCTTAAATAACCCTCAGCGTGCATGCGCAATAGGGTTACAGTGCTCTGTTTGTTTAATTAAAGTACTTAAATGGCAAGACGCACCAGCTACCTTCCAGTTGACCAATATTTGACTACTGTATTAATATTCTATAATATTTCGGGCTCAGTTTGCCCTTCAAAGTAGTGAAACTAAAAAGAATGATAGCTGAGAGCTAGTATAAGTAGAGCAAGTTATTGATAATATTTACACCTAAAGCATGTGAATAACTAGCTAAGTGGTTACAAAATGCATGAAAAGAATAAATTAAGGTGAATATGATGCAATTTTGTAACCACTTAGCTAGTTATTCACATGCTTCAGGTGTAAACATTATCAATAACTTGCTCTATTTATACCAGCTCTCAGCTATCATTCTTTTTAGTTCACTACTTTGAAGGGCAAACTGAGCCCAAAATATTATAGAATATTATTACAGTAGTCAAATATTGGTCAACTGGAAGGTAGCTGGTGCATCTTGCCATTTGAGTATTTTAATCAACCAAGTCAGTAAGTCAGTCTTTCTGTCGCACAACAAAAAGGGAATCTCAAAAATTGAATATGCACCAGAATTTTTCGTTGGTTATTAATTTTTTCAGAAAAATGCTTGTTATTTTTAATCATTGTTGGTAACGCCTCCTACAGTGATGATACATTCACGTGAGCTAATAATTTCTAGCCGCTCTCGGGAGTTTTGCATTACATATTATATTCTCAGCGTTTTACTAGAGTGTTTGGACCCATATGATTAACTGGTGAGGTGAGTATCAATTGTATGTTAATTTTATTCTCTGATGAAGCAACATTAGCTAAAGTCTACCGTTTCATTACATGATTGCATTTCATTCAACCTTCATGATGTACATATTAGCATATTCATCACTCCAAATAAATTATTATTTCGGCCTTTGTAATAGCTAGCAGGTGTATAATAACACTGAGGGTTGCACCCTTGGTGCTTCATTTACTTTGGAGTAACAGCACATGCATGCTATCACTAATTTAGAATACCTTATCATAGTTGTCTTGTAGATAAACTAGATGCACAATAATTAACTATTTATACTATAGTAAGCGAGCAGTTTGTTTGATATACTTTCATCAGTTAGTTAATTGATATCTGACACTACTTCTATTTTACAATTAATAGTATGGTGCATAAATTGCCTATTCAAAAATGTAGAGTTGCAGTTCAACTGAAATAGTACCGGGAAAGTGAATTATCATGGTAACTTAATGAAATACCACAGCAGATAATAAGTACAATAATGGATTAGTATGCGCATGTACATGCTAGCCTTGGCAACTTAGAGTTCCACTATTTTTTAGTTGGAAGACTGTCATTCTTTATTGCTGAAGTTTTCTTCGTACAGAATAAGTTCAACAGATTTAGAAGAGCCATGTTGACAATAAAGTTCCGGAGGAATTTAAGTCTTATATCCAGATAAAGTGACTTAAAGATACATGATGTGGCATTTCAGCACTTTAGTCCAACTGTGCTGTAACCATAAGAACATTTGGATTTTCTGACACGCATGTTGAGCATTTTTTTAAGAGTAGGCATACTAAAAAGTAGAAGATACTTCCTAACGTAACATTCTCAGGAGGAAAAGATCTATGAACCGGGCAGGCATGGTAAAATTGTGTACTCACATGAGTGCACGTAATTCTCGATGCAGGTTAATTTATGCATGGCCATATAGTACCACTCACCATAGTGTCTTCCTTTTCTCTTGTTTTCTCAAAAACTAAGTCAAATAAAAAAAAAGTGGCAAGTTTAAAGGATTTAATTGTCATCTAGTGTGAGTTCCTGTTCTCTCAAGGCACAAAAATCCGCCATCTTTGAGTTAACGAAGTGACAGAATGAATGAGAATGATTGAATGGGTGACAAAGAGACTACTATAATCTTTGCGCACATGTGTGCTGAGGGTTATTAAAAACAAATATTAACAATCCAAGAACTTTGATGAATATTTATGGTGTAAACAATGTATGTACAAATTAAGTTTTTATACAGTAAGTTTTCGCTAAGATATAAACATTATTACTGGCTGATGAGGTTGTACATCAAATTGCATTGACAATTACTAATCAACAATAGAAGTTAAAATTTAGAGGTTTAATTAATTCTGCAACACATTAAAACTTAGTTTAAAGTCAATGACTTGAAAAACAATATGTGAGTTCTTTCTATCATATTACTAAAACTATAATTTAGTAATGAATGAGTATTAGCGGAAATATAATATTGTCATTAACGCTTTCCGTGTTCTTCAGTAATATTAAACATGTCTATAAACAGTACTATGTTAAAAGGTTAAAAAATGGTATAAGTATATCAAACTAAATATTGTTAAACATATCTCTTACGTCGAGTCAAAGCCTATTTGATAGAGCAGCAATTTTTTTGTGGCTTTATGATGACCATTTTGACAACATAAATGAAAGGGAGTGTTTCCATCTTTGTCTTTGGCTAGAATTCGGCAAGATTTTTCAAGAAGACACAACATCACTCTGAAAAGTATTATAAGTTGCAGTAGAAATAAGGATAAACTGTGAAGTTGCTTAAAAACTTAAAATATATCAAATCATAGTACTTCAATTTACGTGTAAGTGAACTGTTTTATTCCACCTTACAATATCTTACTCAACAAACTAATATTAAGATAATAAAAAACAAGACCTGATGTTGTCATACACACTAAAGAAGTATAAAACTTAAGAAAATTATGCAACCTACTCAATATGACCATTGGCTGCAGCATAG
>WLWD01001989.1_pt1 | contig 30641 bp, 22 predicted proteins | sample 6712731 | NCBI WGS metagenome assembly WLWD01 (sample SAMN12718690, study PRJNA576275) | sponge metagenome | isolation source: marine sponge | host: Mycale hentscheli | place: New Zealand: South Island, Marlborough, Capsize Point | collected 2014-11-01
CAAATGAAGAACTACATCAAGAAAAATAACATCAAGTTCACCTTATCTGAAATGGAAAGATTGACTCATACCGCATTCACTGTGGTTACACCAAATCGTTGGAAATCTCTAATCACTCACGTCCAACAAAAAGTGGAGAACCACTACTGGGTGGTTGATGGACTACAACAGGAGCTCGTAGAAGAATTTATAATATCGACGGAAGGGGACTCGGAATCAGAATTAGAATCTGAGACTGACACTTCTTCAGATGACTCAGATGACTCAGAATGAACATTCATGCCTTTGCTTATTTGTATGCATGCACTTGTTTGAGTATTGGGTAATGAAACAGCCAACTGGTTATTTACTGGTAGATGGCTTGTGAGTAAATACTTGCCCACTCTTGAACATTGCATAAACCATTTAATATTAATCATGGCTGAAATTTTTTTTCTAAATGCTTAAAAATTTTGTTGTTGAAATGATTAAAAAAAAATTTAATATTAATAGTATGAACGATATTATGCTTAGTTAATAAAGCAGAATGGTAGTAGATGGCAGTAGAAATACTTCTGGTAACCATGTCAGAATAGCAACTATACAAGACACAAATGATGGGAGTGGACAAAAAAGAAAATTTTACTGCTTGACTTTACCTCCAACAAAATCATAAACATTCTATTATCCATTAAATAATCAGTGCTTCACATCAGTAAAATGTTTATACCATTTCAGCTAAGTTTCCCGCTCAACTATAAATACAAACAAAGCTAAAGGCTACAAACAAAGCTAAAGGCTACAAACAAAGCTAAAGGCTACAAACAAAGCTAAAGGCTACAAACAAAGCTAAAGGCTACAAACAAAGCTAAAGGCTACAAACAAAGCTAAAGGCTACAAACAAAGCTAACGGCTACAAACAAAACTAAATGCTACACACAAAACTAAAGGCTACAAACAAAACTAAAGGCTAAAAACAAAGCTAAAGGTTATAAACAAAACTTATACCTACCATTTCAGGTGTTTTCAGCTCCCCGTGGTCCAAAAAAGTACAACCAGGCCGTGTGCAACACTGCAAAAAGACTCAGGTTAGCAGAAACATATTGAAAATTGAAAGAAACTATCTTTACGCAGTCCTAAGTGAAAGAGAGCTACTTTGCTGACGTCCGCAGTAAACAAACTCTCACGTGGTTTGATTGGATTAGGCGCGTGACTAAAATTCGGGCGCGTGTAAAGCGGGAAAGCTGTGGTTATTCTTATTCCCATAGACTTTTGTATTGAGTTTTGGAATAGCACTTTCCCTCCGGTTTTGGAGTTTACTGAGGGAATATTTTTAACCGCTTCGGCGCGAGATTTCCAATGGTGCAAACCCCGGATGGATAGCTGCTTCCGTTCTAAAGTTATTCAAGTTTTTCTTGCGGCCAACTCAACTTGGACATACCACAAATGGCGAGCGAGCCTAAAGACTATACTATTTTTTATTGACTTCTAACACTGAAGCTACTGAAAATAAGGTCCAGTTTTAAATTTAGCATACCGGGTAAAGGGATTTCAGTGCCATAGTAACAACTCTCTGCAACTGCTTGAATTGAAGGAAAAAACAACAACAACAAAACAATACACGTTATTTAAAAGTTTTCTTTGTGATATTCTTTAGGTAAGTAGTGGTTGTAACACACAATGCTTTGACACAACTGGACATGCACCTACACAGACTTACCTTCGCAGTAGTCTAGTGGACAATGTATTTTCAGGTAAATACTGTGCGCACGGCTTATAACCATGACAAAGAGCGCATTGACTTACCACCGCCACTAACTCGAATAGAAATGGAAGTCCCTTAAGGGTGCTCGCACATAGCAACGCGCGTGCACTTTTTTCCGTGAATATAACCACAGCTACAGTCCCGCAGTTCTTATCAAAAAACTCATTTCATTGGTTTATCAAATCATGTGACCAATTATAGCGCCGCGCGTGACCAATTATAGCGCCGCGCAAGGGCTAGGGCTAGGGCTAGGGGACCAATCAGAAGAATTCTTTGATAAGAACTGCGGGATGGCTCAACCACAGAAATGTGGCATCCTGTTTCGTGGAATAGTACCTCGCGAATTGATAACGCGTGGGGAGAGTTCCCGCGGTCAGGATATTCTCTAACTATTCCCGCGGCTTGGAAACCATGCGTGGTTTGCTGTAATAATTCTGCTGGTTTACTGTTACTCACTGTGTGGTTGCTGTCTCTGGAGACTGTTGTGTGGTTGCTGTTGCTCAACGTCTGCCGAATTGGTTCGCTATTTCCAGTCTCGATCGACATCTTCACCCGCTCTGTGCTTCCAGGGTTGTCAGAGAAAACGTCGTCATACGTCCCCAGTAAACCCTTTAGCTCACTCTCATCATATCCTTCACATTCACCTTTTAACATACTACTTTCCTCACCTTGCTCTTCTACTACGATATCCAATCTCCTTATGGATGCTCTCTCCTTAACCCTTTCGTTCCCAATCCCGCTTAAAAGCGGGTGAAGACCGGTTGGCTTCTCCGAATTTTTTAAAATAGTTACTTTATAGCTAGAACCTTCAGATTGCATACACAGGTGCCCAATGCGTTGGAGAAGCATTTAAAATAGCTTTCAGCCAGGGCTGCTTCGACAGTACCTCACAGCAGTTGCGTTTATTTCTTCCTCGGCAAAAAATAAAAACATCGGTTCTCCGTCGAATTTTAAAAAAAGTTACCTTCTTCACAGCAGCTTCATTTATGGCTCCAGTCATCTCCAGAGCTTTGTAGAAGCAGCGAAAAATTGCTTGAGCCCAGTAGCCTTCCATAACACATTGAAACAACCGCTTCTTTGCCGACCAAGACTTTGCGGTTTGACTTACTGTCTTCTTCTTTTTTTATAAAATCGCCAGTTCAACTGGCGGCCTCCCCATTACGTACAGTCTTAGGTAATGCTTATTACATCATAGGAAAAAAGTGAGCGTGTCGTGTGATCCAGGTAACTATGCAAAAAAAATTTTTTTTCGAAGTCAATTTAGAAAGATGGCGTCTACCAGTTACAGTGCTGTGGAAGTTTTATATTTGCTTGATACTGACTCTAGCGACTCAGGATCAAGCGGAGAAGAGGGAGACGACATCTAGGGTTATAGGAGGCCCTGTATCAGGGTTGGGGACCAGACCCCGTCAACTCTGACACTGACAATGGAAGTCAAGAAGATGATCGATGTAAGCTTGTCTTTATCTTGTCTTTCTCTTGAAAACTAGCAAGCTTCTGTTGTGGAAAGGACTTATTTATAGCTATATTGAGATAGAGAAAGCTGTTTAGCTATAATATATATATATTTCATTGAGTTTTGAGATTTGAAAGTGGGTTGTGGTTTGTTGAACAATTTCAAATTTTCAAAAAAATTTAATTTTTTTTACCAGAATGTACTACTAGGACCAGATGTGTATGCAGTCACCGACCCGATTGTGAAGAGGGATTGTGAAGAGGACGCAGATAAGGCAACAGGAGCAGAGTCTTCCATTGACGAAGGAGAAGATGCTGGACCTGGCGAAGTACACTCGGAGCCCCACCCCCCCTCCCTCCCAAACAAAAATCCTGTATGAAACCGCATACAATACATCATAAAGTTGCAATTATATAGGATCATGAATAATTTGTTGTTTGTATTACAAATATCTTTGTTGTTTGTGTTTTTGTGTATATGAAATTGTTTTGTAGTGGAGCTAGACGTCCAATGGCGTATGTTCCTTGTGGACACTCATAGATGTCTCCGACATGATCACAATCAGCACCAAACACAGCAAACAACATATTTTATTGTTGAACTAATATAATATTGGTATAAAGTACATCAAACAATATTATTTCTATTTTTTTTTTTTTTTATTATTGATGGGAAAAGTGGAATTTTTTGGGGAAAAAATTTTTTTTTTTAAAGTAATAGTAGAGGGCCTAAATATTATTCTATTTTCTCAATCAAAAAATGAGGGGAATCCCAAACTCTTGGTCTATTTAGTGATATATGGTTGCTATGGGGTTTTCCCAGCCAGCATCGAGTTAAAAAATTAAAACGGTAATGCACTATTCCGCGGTAGAAGATTAGATTTTTCCGCGCGCGTCCAAACAATTCGGGAACGAGAGGGTTGAACTCCTTTATACAGTTTACATGCACTACCTTAGCATGCCTTTCATTACCAACTCTTCCTATTCTATAATTCACACTCCCCACTCTCTTTACCACCTTGTACGGACCCTGCCAGGAATCCGACAACTTGCAAGTCCTCCCTGGTACTCGGTATAAGACCAAATCTCCCTCCTTGAATTCTCTCATCTTTGTTCCCCTATTCAAGTATTGTAACCTACTTTCCTTTCCCTTAGCCACACCCAATGCTGCACTGTCTCTCACATTCTCCAACCTCTCTGCCATTCTAGTCACCCATTCACACACATTTAACCTTTCAGCCTCCACCTCATACAACCCGTGGTATAGGGCGTCCAAGGGCGTCCTAACCCGAAACCCATACACCATGTCAAAGGGACTATACCCTGAATCGGCAAAGCACAACTGTTCTACCCAATCCAACCCGTCATCTATGCACTTCCCTAAAATACTTTTCATCGTGCCATGCATCCGCTCTACTGCCCCGTTCGTCTCCGGATGATAAGGCGACGTTCTAACCTTGTCTATACCTAACTGTTCGCACAACTGACACATCACCTACCCACAAAATTGGCTACCCTGATCCGTCAATATCCTCTCCAGGATGGACGTCCTGGAGAAGATGGACCACAACCCATCCATCACTGCCTTTGCTGTGATGCTCCTCAGAGGCACAGCTTCTGGCCACTTTGTAGCCAAGCAAACGTATGTGAGGATATACCCGTTTCCTCCCTTCCCCTTAGGCAATGGCCCGACCAAGTCGATGGCCACACTCTCAAAAGGCTCTGCCAGGATCGGTCTCTCGACCGCTGGTGCTCTCCTGGGCTTGTACTTGCTCCTTATTTGACACTTCTCGCAACTCCTACAATATTCTATTATTTCTCTGGCCATTCCAGGCCACGCAAAATACCTACCCACCATCTTGGCCACTTTGTCTGCACCTAGGCTCTCTTCGACATTTCTACTTGTAATACCTCTACTTCACTGTCCTCTACCAGCTCTGACTCTGCTCCTGACTCCTCTTCGTACTTTACTTCAGAAATCCGAAATGGGTACGGCGATCGAGCTTTCACAGCTGGTCGCCCCTTAGGCCGGTAAAGCTCCTTGTCGGTGCTCACCCCGGACGACTTCTTGGTCCTCCTCCTCACCTCACCCTGTCCAGGCTCTGTCATAGAGGGCAAGCGAACTCGTCCTCAGTCAAGACCCTGTGAATTACAAAACAGCAACACGGTGATTACAAGATGAGCACAACACAGTATTAGAACCAATCAACAACTTTTAAGAATTACACTTTTTAAAATTCACAATACACACAACTACACTGCGAGCAACACAAGTCTCTAAGGCTGTCCGAGCCTCCTCTCCAGTGGTTCTCCTTTCTTCCCGTTCCTTCGTCTCTCCTCTCTGTCTCTGGTCTCCCACTGCCGTAACAAGGGTCCAGTGGTTTGCTCTCCTCTGCCGCAACAGTAGAGCGTTTTCTCTCCCTCTGCCGTAACAAAGGTAGGGTTGGTCCTTAGACCTTGGTAGGGTGGAAAATTTCCACTCTGGTCAAAGTATCTCCGTCCGTGGACGCAGACTGTCGGGACACGCAGACACCGTGGTAGTCTCCTGGTCCTTTCGTTCTTTGAGATCCCGATTTGGACGTCTCCTCCTCAAGGATCCCACCGCTGCCACCAAATCTGTGGGGCTCGATATGCGCACAACACGAGGGCCCTCAGCTCGGGTAAGCAGCGAATAATACGCTGCCACCAGAGTCCAATAAGAGCTTCAATAAATTGCTATCTCAAACTGAACTGACTTACAACACGTGGCGAGTGGCTTATGACTATAGATCCACTCGCCAACCAACCAATGAAAATGATACACAACTACTAGTGTCCTGCGCACAACTACTCACACTTAATGTTCTATACAATACACACTCTAACAATAATGACCTGAATGACATGATACATAACATAAACTAGTTCTCTTTGCATTCTGTCTTCTCATTGCTCCTCTTCTCTCTCTTGCTCTCTAATGTGGGCGTCTCTTGTATGCCCACACATGCCCAAGAGAATATCTTCCAAAAAGAAGCTGCAACTGGCTGAAGCCACCAAAAGGAGGAAACTGCTTTATACTTCAAGCACACAACTGTTGTTACGTTTTATCTCAACAAAACATATAACAAAATATAGGGAAAAATTATTTTATGCTTGCACAACAAAATATACTTTGTTATAATACACCAAATAATAAAATTGCAGTAGTGGAGTCTCCTGAGCTTGACCCTGTAGCACCAGGGTCGAACGCTGAAGGTGATGCTATGAACACCACCATATCAGTGAGCACACTCACAGCTACAGAATTACCCCAGCTTGCTGGAGGTGATGGTGGAAGTGTTACCTCTGTAGTTGAGGAGTCCAGCTTGGTGTCAACTTCAGCAATCCCTGCGATCGAGGACCTGAGCAGTTCAATATGTAAGTCATATGATTAAATGATAAAAAAAAGGTGTAATGCTATTCTAGCCATAACTACCAATTAAAAAAATAATTTATTGACACACAAAATAAGCAAATAAATAAATAACTATTTGATATAACACCATTGTGAGAAATGACAGGGAAAGTACGTGGGAGAATACATCGGAGAGGGCAGGGGTGATATCAAGTACGATGACAAGGACATATATGCTGACCTAGAAGATGAGTATCAGCAGAATTTAGGAGGGGGCAGTGATGAAGCAGGTGATTCACCTGTAAATTGGTGATTCTCGTCCCCCCTGGTTCTGTTTGATTGCGAGACAACTGTGTTGTGCATCTATGTTGATCACATCACGGACATCGCTGCCACAAATTGATGAATCCTCCTATCACCCTCAATGATCCTACGTTCTAAGCCTTGTGAGAACTGGCCGAAACATTTCATCTGCTGGTAATAATGTACAGATATTTAACTAGTAAATTACAACTACATTTACAATGATAATTTGAAATCAATTCTATAATTATTAATTAAGATAATACTATCGATAAATTAAAGTTTCCAAGGTTACTGGCATAACAAATAACATGCTAAGGCGTAAGAATCCTCTCTCAGTGGTACTACGCTATTCTTAGAGACCTCATCATCCTGGTAAAAATAATTATATAAATTTTTTAAAAATGGAAAAAATATTTCTGTCTCTGTCTATTAGTGCTAGTAGCTCACAATGGGTTTGCATTTGACTTCGCTATCCTTCTGGCTGAGGTGGAACAGAAAGCAGAACTGCAGCTGACCCTCTTTCATCAGCCAATATGCATTTCAGTTATACCCTTCCTTTGCTGAGGAAGGTACTTTACTACTACTGTAGCTAAAATTAGATAGTTACGTACATGCACTTATATATTAATTTGCTTTATAGCAGGATGGGGAAGTCATTTTACAAGGCTCACCTTTCAGTTTGGAGAAACTCCACAAAAAAGTCACCGAGATGAAGTTGCAGTCAAGGCCCCTCTAAAATTAAATATATAGCCTAATAATTATAGTTATTTGTATAAATTGTAGGAGCACACAGGGCCCTACCTGATGTATTGGCTATAGAGAGAGTCTTCAAGCACCAAGAAATCAGACCACATTTGGCAGCTTTCTCCATTAGGTTCCCCCATGAGCAGACTAAGCTGTGGATACAGCAGAATAGGATTTTCATGAGAGCAGCATCACTGATCAAAGCCATTGGAAAGCCTACACTTACCTCTACACAGGCTAAGAAGCTGGACTCTCTGGGCTTCACATTCGACTCTCTGTCACTCCTTCGCCAGCAGTGTGGAGGAAGAGAAGGGTTTCAAGCGGCTTTGAAGGAGCAAGCCGCTTAGAGAGAAGCTGACAAAGGCCATTCATAAGTCCCGCTATAGTAGCCTCCCCTGCTGCTCCGCTGCGTCCGGGCTGGCTCCAGCAGTGCCGATATCTGCTTCAGCTTCTTTTTTTTCACGCCCGGTGTCAAGTAAATTTGGGTATCCCCAAATATGGGTGTCCCGGGTACCTATATTTACGAAAAAATGGGTGCCCCCATACCCGTACTTCCAGAAATATAGGTACCCCCGTACCTATATTTACGGGAAATATGGGTATCCCTGCGGAAATATGAGTATCCCCCTTTTATTAAACTGGTTACTGAGGAGTGGAGCGAGCTGGTTGAAGTGGCAGAGCAGAGGAGGAATGGGCAAAGCTTAAACCAGTGAGTTAGCCTTCTAACAGCGCTTAAAATGAGGGAAATTATCTTTAATTTACTAAAACTGTGTAGTATGTTGGTTCTCGCGTTTTTTTAAAGCTACTTTCTACGAGCAAACCTATACAGAGGAGGAATGGGCAAAGCTTAAACCAGTGAGTTAGCCTTCGAACAGCTCTTAAAATGAGGGCAATTATCTTTAATTTTATACTAAAACTAGCTTAGCTAGCTAGATAAAATATGCTACTTATATTATATATTGTGCTTATGGCAGTTCCTTTTATTTTTACCAACTAGTGGTGTGCTTGAGCACAAATGGCGAGCGAGCCTAAAGACTATACTATTTTTATTGACTTTTAACACTGAAGCTACTGAAAATAATGTCCAGTTTTTTATTTTAGCATACAGGGTAAAGGGATTTCAGTGCTATAGTAACAACTCTCTGCAACTGCTTGAATTGAAGGAAAAAAACAACAACAACAAAACAATACACGTTATTTAAAAGTTTTCTTTGTGATATTCTTTAGCTAAGTAGTGGTTGTAACACACAATGCTTTGACACAGCTGGACATGCACCTACACAGACTTCGCAGTAGTCTAGTGGACAATGTATTTTCAGGTAAATACTGTGCGCACGGTTTATAACCATGACAAAGAGCGCATTGACTTACCACCGCCACTAACTCGAATAGAAATGGAAGTCCCTTAAGTTGTCAAGTTTTAACTGTACCGGCAAAAGAATTCAAAACGGTAAACACAATTCAATTTCTAGGGTGATACGGGTACTGATCGATAAACCAGAGGATTCTGTTCAGTGCAATTTGGGACGGGGTCGACAACCGAACTAACACAAAACGCGAGGGTCAAAGTACAAAAATGCCTTACGTACGTCCATACATATATACAAATAAACTAGTGGTGTGCTTGAGCACAAATAGCGAGCGAGCCTGATAGTTAGGTAACATAAAACTAAGTATTGTTACTATGTTTTAGCTTAGTTCATGCAAATACTATAATTGCAGTTATGACCTTTTATTTCAGCAAACAAATACAAAATCAATCTCTTACCTGATTAATGGTAACTTTTGTAGTACCACAAATCTGCCATTCTGATAATCTCAATTACCAGTAACTCTTGAACAAGCTCTCGGATACAATAAAAAAATAAGCCAGTGTTATTATTTGTAATTTTAGACAACAAATATGGAATTACTACTTACCTCAATTTCCTGAGTATTGATAACTTCTGTAGTATCTTACTTTGACTATCTGAATTACCTTGAATTCTTGACAAGCTCTCACCTACAAAAACAATAGACAATCAATTTTAGCACACAAATACAAAATTACTTTCTTACCTCATTATCTTGAGCAGTGGTAACTTTTGTAGTACCAAATTTGAGCCAATCTGACTATTTGAATTTACCAGTCACTGTTGACAAACTCTTAGCTACAAAAAAGAAAGACCAGAGTTAATTTTGCATATTTAGCTAACAAATATGGAATTACGTACTTACCTCAGCTTCCCTCGAGAAGTAGTAGCTTCTTTAGCATTAATACTACGGCATTCTGACTACCAACGGCTCTTGACAACCAACAACCAGCACTCCGTATCCCCCCCATAAAACGGCGAAGTTTTGAAATTCAGTCTGGAAAAGGGTCTTCAATGCCATAGTAACCGGTCGAATCAACTTTTTGTTTCTTGAAAAGCAAGCATTTTCGCAGGAATTTTCTTACACTTTGGAGCTTAAGTATAAAGTAAGGCTTGCTTAATGCTGTAGTTTCAGAATAAACTGGGGTCAAGCCTAAAAAGCCGTGTTTTTTTGGATAAAAGAGTTCCCCGCGCGCGCGTTTAAAGGGCATACGTACCATCCCACATACATATATACATATACCCGATTTTGTATTATCCACCCCTAATACTGTCTCGCTCGCCAACAAACTGACATCCCCGATTTTCGATTGTGTTACCCCTGTAAGTGTCTCGCTCGCTACGCTCGCTCGCCAATAATGTTATGCTCATTAATGATTTATTTTACCCAAATTTCTTCATGCATTGTCCCAAAAATTTACCTTATATTTTTTCTAACAAAGTAACAATATTTACTATTAGATTGTAATTGACAAAAAAAAATCTCACTAGCTACTATAAAGTACCAATATTTACCATTAGAATTGTGATTGACAAAAAAAAATCTCAATAGCTATACTAGAGGTGTGCTAAATGGCACAAATAGTATGTGAGCTCTTAAATTAGCTATTTTTGTATTTGGCGAGCGAGCGTAGCGAGCGAGACACTTACAGGGGTAACACAATCGAAAATCGGGGATGTTTATTTGTATGTTTGGACGTAGGTATGTCATTTTGTACTTTGACCCTCCGTATTTTTGTGTTCGCTCAACGTTCGACCCCGTCCCAAACTTCACTAAACAGAATCCTCTGGTTTAGCGACCATTACCCGTATCACCTTAGAAATTGAATTGTTTACCGCTTTGAATTGTTTTGCGGTGCAAAAACTTACTGAGCTACATTTCTATTCGAGTTAGTGGCGGTGGTAAGTTAATACGCTATTTGTCACAGTTATAAGCCCTACTCAACAGCATTTATTTTAAAATTCATTGTCCACTAGACTAACCACGAAGGTAAGTCTTGCCTAGGTATGTTCAGTTGTGTGAAAGTATTGTGCTTAACTACTAATATCAAATCACTGAAGGAAGTAATTTTTGTGTTGGTACATCAAGTGAACAAGTGTATGTGAAGGTGCTGTGTGTTACAAGGACTGCTTAGCTGATGAAAAATCTTTACCTTTATTGACAGGTTAGGTTTTTGTCTCTGACCTGTCTGATTTTTTGCCTACACAGTTACGTCTTGTGTACTTATTGAGTCCATTTTCTAACTGATAGGTCCTATATTGAAGAGAACAATTGTAGACTTGTTCAAGGTGTGGCCACTTTTAAAACCATGGAGGGTGCTATGCCCATAACCACAAACTTCTGAGTTTTGAGCTAGCTAATAGCCATCACATAAGTCTTCATGATAATACAAAGATTACACATTTTAAAGCATAATATATTATATATGTTTATAATTGGTTAAAATATATATTTTAAGTGGTTAATATGGAGTTAAGATAGATAAGTTAATATGGACAGTTAAAATAGATAAGTTATTTGAATACTATAACGTATTTACTTTTCTGGTATTGCTGTCTACAAAAAAAAGTTCATCATATCATAACAGCTACAGGTTAAACCATAATGACTTACCTATTCCTTTTTCTTCTTCTTTTTTTCTGTATTAAAATGAAGTAAATTATGAGAATTTTAATACTATATATCTACTCACTTTATTGTTTAAAACTTTTTTTATTTGCTGAGCCACTGGCGGCTCAGTCTTTTCTTCCTTTTGTCTTCCATTCTAACACAATTATATCACAACTGATACAATTCTTCTCCTAAATACATCTACTCATTTCTGAGATGCATGAGTAACTCTTTAAAGTCTAGGCTTTCTTGCCTGAGTACTTGTTTCAAAACAATACCATATCATAACAGCTACAGGTTAAAAGAAGAAGAAGAAAAAGAAAAAAGTAAGTCATTATGGTTTAACCTTTACAATAGTATAGACTTTACGCTCGCTCGCCATAATGTGCTCGAGCACACCACTAGTTATATAGTTTGTTCTTCTATGATGGCACTGCTAAGGGAAACTAATTTAGTGGAATTAGCTTTTCTGGCTGCTAGACAATGCATACAATCTTAAATTTGCATCTCTTTTTTTTTTTTTTTTTTTAAGCCAGTTTCCTTTTTCCCTGCAAACAGATTGTGAAGAAGCCAATTTTCCCTTTCCCTGAAAATTATTTTTTCCCTCTCTTGTTTAGGTTGATCTCTTATTGAAATGAAACCTTCAGCTCTTAGCTTGTCTTTCACTCTCTCATTCCTTTTGTCTGAACTGAAGCAGAAGGTGGTTTTTTAAATGTTCAATCCTGACTGTGCTGGAGTTTGACAGTGATAGAAACAAACCACTCTTTTGCTGAATGTGTGTATTTAAGCATATAAAAGGTATAAATAAATGTTTTAGCTATATTGTTACTATAACAATATACAGATGAACAACTACACTTTGTGGGGATCTAGGCTCCGAAGGACTGTCGATCTCGCACACGTTAAGGAAGACAGCTTATAATGCGCTGCCACCAGGTCTGACGCCGAAGCAAATCTCCTTAAACGAATTTAATTTGATATTAGAACAGACTGAAGTACAAGAATGATTGTGGGTGGTTTTATATGAAATGTATGACTCCACCACGGGAAATGAACACGTAAGACAACCAACAGTACACAACTCATTAACAACTAATCAACACACGAAACATTCTCATGAATACACAACACTTGGCACTCAGGCACGCAAAGACAATAATGACCATAAAAGGAAACAAATACGACTGCTCACAAACAACTCTACAGAACATGCCACAACACATCCATCCACAAGATTGAATACAAAAAATAATATCAATGTCCACACATAGTCTCTTTCTTTATCTTTCTCTATCTTCTTCTCATGAATGTGGGCTTCCTTGTCTTGGGGAGCCCACACACTTCATAAGCTGTTCATCATGAGTATGAACATTATTTCTTTATTTTGCCACTATTAAGTTGTTAAAAGCCAGTGATGGTGCAAATTTAAAAAATCTTATACATCTAGCTAGCAGCAAGTGACATATCCAGCAGAAAAATTAAAAGTACTGTAGAGTGGAATATTTTACATACACAGTCATAGCAATAGTTGATACAAAAATGTAAAAATTGATCAAAACCAATAGCTCACAGTAGCTAGGGAGAACTTTACTGAATCACCTCACGTAATTTGCTACTTTTATGACTACTTTCATTTGATATGTCCACACGAAGAGAAAAACAATATCCTAGGAATAGCATGAGCGAAAGCTTAAAATATCATAAGAAAGCACACACTAATAGTGCTTTCAGATTCATACAACAGATTACATGGAAGTTAATGATGCTAAATATATCATAATAGTGTTGGGGTGAGGGTGAATGAGGCAGACTGACATGTTAAGGACATTACTATGTTAAAACTAAAATGTAAAGTATGATCTTATAGCATATAAGGATACAAGCATTGCTTAGCAAATGTATATTTTTTCAAGTTCTCTCAACAGTATGTCAATATATATGTATTGATGTAGTAATGTAAAATATTATAGCTAACTAGCTGAGTGACACAAAAATACCAGTAGTAATAATTAAAATCAAACGTTTACAAGTTTCGTGCCTACGAGCTACAAAATTAATGGTTCAGTTCAAAATGCATTACAGACACCTGCTACAACAGTAGTTTTTGGGAACACTTGACTAATGGACCCTTCACTGTATCAGCTTTGTAGGCGACAAGTACAAACACTGGCACCATTTTCATGGACTTTTTTATTCTACTCTTCGTGTTTTGTTTTTTTCGCCGACAACGAGTTGACACTGGAAACATATCTATTTTCTCTTTATCCACACACAAATCAAAATGTGCTCGCATGGCAGACTGGTTAAACTGTCGCTTAAGAGACGGTGAAAATCCAGTGCCAGGTGAGCAGTCTTATATGTCTACAGTTCCTGCAAGACAGAACTTCTTTGACACACACAGCCAATGGTTGCCATTGACATGAACTATTTGAACAAACTGAGAATCTTCTGATTCATATTGGTCAAAATGTTGTAGGAGAAGAGTGTCCTGTAGACCAAGTTGTTTGGGAAACTCTTCCTTTATCAGCATACTTGCAGCATTAATATGCTTATCTGTCAGCCATTCTCCTCTTTTTAACATCTCAGTCATCAAAATATGAGGGCAACCAAATCAACACATTACCTATGAAGAAAAAAACAACTGTAGCTAATTAACATATTTAAAGAATAGCAAAAAAAAATAATGGAGATTCCAACTGCATGCTTCGATGGAAGAGGGGCTGCTTCTTCCCACTTCGAAAAATAGTCTGTTACTGTAAATATATATATATATTACCCCTTGTGGTTTCAGGAAGTGATTAAATCCATTCCCATTTGGTAGAATAACTTGGGTTTGACTGGAATAGGGTGGAGTGTACCTACTGACTTCTTCAGCTGGTTTTGACGCTGACAACGATCACATGACACCACCTAAGTGACCTAGTGCCAGATGAGCAGTCATATACATCACAGTTCCTGGATGCCAAAACTTGTTGGACACACAGAGCCAATGACATGAATTATTACAATTTTTGTAGGAAAAGGGTGTCTTGTAGATCCTGTTTCTTTAGAAACCTTTCCTTCATTAGCTGTCTATAGCAGTAATATGCTTATCTGGCAGCCATTCACCTCTTTCTAGTATCCCTTGATCAACTTTGGCACCCTCAGCATCTTTTTCCAGTACTCCAATCTATCATAAGATAATGATTCAGTCATTCTCGGCTGAAATAATTATAATAATAGGAATTTTTTCTCTTTTTAACAGCCAATATTTTAATTATAACTTAACTCGACATTTCGACTTCTTGCCGAAGTGCTCTTCAGGGGTCAACTGAGATCGAACTCTCCATGGTGCTATAATAACACAAAGTAAACAGCAAGATTTCTGGAGGGCACGCTTACTGTTTAGTATATGTAGAGCCAAACAAACTTGGTAGTGCAGAGACACCCAATGGGCTGTTTTCAAAAGTTGCATATGTAACATACGAGCTTTAATAACTTAAATATTTGTGTATTGACTTTTAATACAGTCATCATAACTAGAGCACTCTTGTTCCTGCAACTCGATTATGTATGTATACGAGTATTGTGTATACATACACTTCCCAGTCCACTCTACCTTGCCTACTGTGTCCTCTATCGTGAAGCATCTATCACATGCTAAATACACAATTTCTCTTCCGAAAACTTTGCCAACAGTGATACTACATCAATGGTTGATATAAGTAAATTACAGCTACTAACTGATTGGAGCATGTTCTTATTATATTATAATTATTATATAGCATGGGTGAAGAAATAAAAATATATTGCTTAGAGCAACTAACTATACAGAGTAATGTGAACAACCACGTAATAAGGATAAATTCAGCTATTGCCTTTAAAATATTCAAAATTAGGGCAAACATACTTTGTGTCAAGCAACAATATGTGTAGAGGCTGACAAATTTGCTTGCACTTATGAACACTGAGGGTTAACATGCCCAATGAATATACACTAAAAATGGGAGTATTAAAATATAGTCTTAATTTCTTTTACCATTTTAATTTTTAGAACAGAAATTTTATCTTTGCTAAGTGCCTGAAATTTCCTCAGATAATTTTGAAACTTCTAAGCATTGCTGGCACATTCAAATTTCTTTAACTGAGATGAGGGTGGTAAAACAGTTTCGATACAAATTATATTTTTTTCATAGTGCCATTTTATATTATTAAATTGAGAGATATACACTAATATTTAAACATGGATGTACATTGCTCAACATTCTAGCTAGCAATGAGGGGAAAAATTCTTGTAGTGTAAAGACCAAGTAATACTTCAAAGGAAAAATGAATGAAATAGAATGTAAGAACATGTGACAGTTATACACATGTTTTTTTCTTTCATTGTATATATACTTATTTCATTTAGTAGCACATGAGTATTTTATTCTACTCTTCATCAGACATTAGCTACTTTCTTAGATTTTATTTCTGGTTTCAAATTCAATTGCATATTTCAAGCTTCTGTTTTATATAAAATTTCAGACATGCAATATTAGCTTTGGTCTTGATGATCTTGTCATTTCTTGAAAACTTATATAAGCCCTAACCACACATCTGCTGATAATGTATGGTCATAGCCTTACAGGCTAAACCTTGCCACCCTTTTCATTCCTCTGAGCAGTATCTTCACATCGAATTCATGCTTTGATAATAGGTATATTTTAAGTTTTCCTGTGCTTTAGTTATATTGAATTCAACTCACTACTAATCGCTGTTGATCCTGTCATTCCAGTAAAGCACCTCTATTCATGTCAGTTACAGTGATAATATTGAATCATACTGATGGGTATTAGTAAATTACAACTACCTGCAGTGCTGCCTATGCTACTAGTGCCCAACACACTAAAGTCACACTCTCATTGCCCACATACCTAAAAAGTACCTCTGTCCCAATGTTAATTCTTATCTAATTCATGTTTCAATCATAGGTACTTTTTTTCTTGTGCTTTAGTTTTATTGATTTCAACTTCATTGCAAAATTTCTTGTTTAACTAAAGATTCAATGACCCCATCCTGCGTCACTTCCTCCCCATTTTCTTCCTCACATGTTGGAAGGCTATCACTGTCAATAGGTAGCCTAACGACATTCATTAGTATACGAGTTCAATTAACCAACTTGCCTACAAAAGAAATAAAAACTATTTTTGTGGATAATCACACCTTGTTGAAACTTATTTTAAGTTGTTGTGTCTATTGTAAATACTCTGTTGAGTGTGCAAAGTCAGCTGCATTATTACGTCATTTTATTATAGCTATGTATAAGGTCAGTGCTGTGCTTGAACATTGATTGCTAACCTGAAGTTCAACTTGAAGAATGCTGTTATAATTGAACAGGTACTCACAATACATGCAACAAAGCAACATCACTGCATAATAATACAATTCTAATTAATATGGGTGCAATTAGTGGTGGTGATTAATGGGTGTAGTTTATCCTTAAAGCATTTTTTTGAAAGTTGGAGCGTATGCAATAAGAAATAAAAGGGTCATATATTATTAAAATCTGTGACTATGCAAGTTAGTTAGCTATACTCAGTTTTTTTTTCTAGATAACCTTGCTTAGCTAAATAGTCTTTCTTCTTTTTTTCTAAAATTAATGAGAATCCCATGTTTGAGTGTAAACACCAGAAATCCTGTGGTGAGTTTGAAAAATCAATTAAATCATCTTCCCTGGTCAGTAATCAAAATATGAGGGCAAACAAATTGACACACATTACTTATGAAATATTATGATGATAAATGTTATCTTTAAGAGTAAGCAAAACAAATATGAAATAGTTATGTGAATTTGGAGGCACCGGCTGAATTGAATCTACTCTCATCTGGTGGAATACTTGGATTTGACTGGAATAAGGTAGAGTGTACCCACTAATGTCTTTAGCTTGTTTCGGTGCTGATAATGATCACATAACTCTACTTAATAACATAAGAGGTGTACAGAGAATACTTATAGTTGTTTTTTTTCTCTATAGAATTGCAATTAAAAATCTTAAAAATTACCAAGTTTGATTGTTTCTAAAAGAAGGAATAATTCAATACTTCCTATATTTTCATGTAGATCATTACAGTCTGTTTCTATTTACTTAAATAATAGACCATACTTTAATGTAATGATGTTAAATTATTATTTTAAATAATACAGAAAGTGACTCCTATGAGTGTGTGAAAATGCAGAAATTATTGTAGGTATTCGCTGAAGGCACCAAGTTTCCCTATCACAATTGAATTAAATATACGGTTCTTCGCATATATTTTCACATTATTTCACATTATCTAATTTCTAAAAAAAATTCCAGGCCTGTAGTATTTTCTTGACACAATGCCATCTGTTTTGTGTAGCTACTCCAAAGTGACTCTGATCATGAGTGTTTCATACAATTCTCCTTTGCTTTTCCACATCTTCTACAATTAACGTTGGACTTATTGGATTTGGACTCTGATCCATTAGCCAATCAATAAAATATTAAGAAATGAATAATGCTCTGAGCAATTTGAACTAGAATCATGTGGAGATTGCTATGGCTATGGAAGTAATATTTCAAGCTTTTGTCTTCAATAAATTGTGACAGAATCCAAGGTTAACTTGCTGTTAAGTACATAGTTGTAGATACAGAATTATATCTTATACCTGTGTCATCTAGACATTTCTCCTTCATTTTTCCAGATTCATCCCCACCCCTGCTCTTCTCATCTTAATTCCCTTCCCATTTATCGTCCTTACATCAGAACTCTTCACCACAAACACTCTTTCAAATATGCAGTTATTGATGAGTGGAACAGAGTCCCCGATCACATAGTATCCCTTCCCTCAGAGTCTGCGGTCAAGAGTTCTCTAAAAAAACAGATTTTCAGATAATGTTGCATTGTATTGTCTTATTATCATACACTTTTTAGTCACTTCCTTTTATCCTTCTGCTTCTGGAAAACCTCTAGCTGGTATTTCCTGTTTTGCTTTGCAAACAAATTAACTATAAAAAAAATAAAAAAATAAAAAAGATTGAGTCTTCATTTTAATGTTAGCTACTCAACTTCATACATGAAAGAAATCTTCATAAAGCAGTTAGCTTCATTGCTCATGTTAAATACATAATCTGTTATTACAAAAAAAAAACTTAAGCAACGATAGCTACTCCTCTCCGATATATAGTAGTATAAATCGCCTAGATCAACTAAAAAAAAACTTTGCCCACCACCTCAGGACACTCTTCCTATACTTTTCCAACCCCTGTATGTTCCAGGTAAGCGTGAGCACACGAGAAGGAGAACTCACAAGTGTTACCAACACTTCCATTTCAATCGGTTGCGAAGGTACCCAAATTTACGGCAGGATACCAATTTTTCCGGAAATATGGGTACGCCGGGATACCCAATTTTACGGGATACCCATATTTCCGTGACACCGGCTCTTCCCAGAGGAGAATAAACAAAAGATTTCACCTCCTCCGTATACTAGGGCGGGGCTAAAATTGGGGCGGGGTGCATGGAATTAATGTTAGCGTAGTTTTAATTTCTGTTCTGTAAACTACTTTGGACTTTATCTTAGGAATGGGGAATGGAAATGATTTCAAATTTGGAACAGAGCTCAACCAGAGTCTAGCCAGCAAAATGTTCGATACAATTTTCAAAAAAATTATTTTTTTCACAAAAAAAAAAGATCTAATAGAGCGTGCAAAAGTCAATAAGTTAAAAGCAATATTGAATAAAGAAAAAATGGATCGAAGCTATTGTAGGCATCGGGTCGGAGAAGTAGTAGGCGAAGTATGGCCGCTCTAGGTGCAGTACTGGCGAAGGAGTTTTAGCTTTTGTATGAGAAGGTAGAAGGGTCATATCTCTTGAAGCGGCCACTTGTTACTTCTGAATTCAGGTATGTAGACTTCTACGGTAGTAGTAAATAAGGTCCTCCTGCAGAAAACGGTCTAAATACAACAGAAAAATAAAAATTCTTCCCTAGCAACCAGACTCAATTAACCGCGTGGGAGGTGCGTGGGAAGTGTGCGAGCACCCTTAAGTAGTCAAGTTTGAACTGCACCCGCAAAAGAATTCAAAACGGTAAACAATTTAATTTCTAGGGTGATACGGGTACTGATCAATAAACCAGAGGATTCTGTTTAGTGCAATTTGGGACGGGGTCGACAACCGAACTAACACAAAAACGCGAGGGTCAAAGTACAAAAATGCCTTACGTACGTCCATACATATATACAAATAAACTAGTGGTGTGCTTGAGCACAAATGGCGAGCGAGCCTGATAGTTAGGTAACATAAAATGTTACTATGTTTTAGCTTACTTCATGCAAACACTATAATAGCAGTTATGACATTTGATTTCAGCAAACAAATACAAAATCACTGTCTTACCTTATTAATGGTAACTTTTGTAGTATCAAACATATGCCATTCTGATAATCTCAATCACCAGTAACTCTTGAACAAGCTCTCAGCTACGATAAAAAATAAACCAGTGTTATTATTTGTAATTTTAGCCAACAAATATGGAATTACTACTTACATCATTCTTGAGTATTGATAACTTCTGTAGTAACAAATTGAAGTTATTTTGACCATCTGAATTACCTTGAATTCTTGACAACAAGCTCTCACCTACAAAAACAAAAGACAATCAATTTTAGCACACAAATACAAAATTACTTTCTTACCTCATTTTCTTGAGCAGTGGTAACTTTTGTAGTACCAAATTTGAGTCCTTCTGACTATTTGAATTTACCAGTCACTGTTGACAACAAGCTCTTAGCTATAAAAAAGAAAGGCCAGAGTTATTTTGCATATTAAGCTAACAAATATGGAATTGCGTACTTACCTCGGCATCCCTCGAGTAGTAGTAGCTTCCTTAGCATTAATACTTTATGTGCTTACATACCCTTTTCAGAAGTAGTGATAGCTCTCTTAGTACTGACTACAGGTGGCTCTTGACAACTAGTAACAAGCCGCACTTAGCCAGAAAAAAGGCGAAGTTTTGAATTTAAATCTGGTAAAGGGTCTTCAATGTCATAGTAACCGATCGAATCAACTTTTTGTTTCTTGAAAAGCAAGCGTTTTCGCAGGAATTTTCTCACACTTTGGAGCTTAAGTATAAAGTAAGACTTGCTTAATGCTGTAGTTTCAGAATAAACTGGGGTCAAGCCTAAAAAGCCGTGTTTTTTTTAAGAAAAAACGTTCCCCGCGCGCGCGTTTAAAGGGCATACGTACAATCCATACATACATACATACATATATATATATATATCATATACCCGATTTTGCATTATCCACCCCTAATACTGTCTCGCTCGCTTTGCTCGCTCGCCAATAAACAAACATCCCCGATTTTCAATTGTGTTACCCCTGTAAGTGTCTCGCTCGCTACGCTCGCTCGCCAATAATCAAGTATGTTTATACCTAGTCAAACAAATATTATCCAAGAAATCCCATCATATTGAACTGCTGCACACTAACCACTGTCAATACGATAATGTATATCTCTGGCCAAATCTTAGACACACTTCTGTGGATCTCATGACCCATACTGATTGCAGACAAGTTCAACACCCTGTTATCCCTATCATCATTAGGGCTATTCTGGCTTGTCACCCAAGGGGGAGCTAAGTTAGACAATGTGCATGGGGGGAGGGGGCAATCGACATTAAAGTTAATCATGCAATACACCTTATAAGATGTAATTCTGTGTAAAGACTTAGAATAAAAATTTCCCCCCTCTCTTTTTTTTTTTGTATTATTTATTTTTCCTACTTAGCCTTACACCTTAGCCACTGTCATCATGCATACCACTGTTAATTAAAAATTGCCAGTACACTAATGGAAAAAAACAACAACACAATCTCACTAAAGTACTAGGGAGGTGGGGGGGGGGGGGCATTTCATTAGTTACAGTGGCCGAGTGTTTACTGCCACTCCTGACGATGATATGGAACATGTATATGAAGAAAACCAAAATGAAACATGTTTTGAGTTTGTTCTCTCAGACTATTCCTTGTCAGATGGCGTATTGTCACAACAATTTCTAAATCTAATAGTACGGCACGTAAATTGCCCATTCAAAAATGTGTGGGAAAATCACTCTTCAATTGAAGTCGCACAGAGAAAGTGAAATAGTGCGTAACTAAGTGAAATAGCACGTAACTAAGTGAAATAGCACAGTAACTAAGTGGAAACTAAGTGAAATACCACAGTAGCTAAGTGAAATAATACGGATAAGTGTGCGTGCATGCAGTATTAACCTTGGAAATGTACAGTTGGAGAGATTCTAGTTGGAGACAATGTCATTCTGTACCACAGAAGCTCTACCCATATTAGACGGAAAATTTTCAACATTTTAAGAGGAGCCATAGGTTGAAACCGAAATTCCAGAGGAATCTAATCCTGAAATACAAAGATAGTGAGTGACTGATACAGTGTAGCTACAAGTGCAAATGATTATAAAAAAGATGGCCTACTATTAGCGAGTGATAGCACGGGTAACCTGTACTTTTGGGATCAACAGCACTCGTAAATCAATTGAAATAGTACTCAGCGAGTGCTATTTGAATTGCTTTACGAGTGCTATTGATCCCTAATAGCACTGTTACCCGTGCTATTACTCATACTATAATAATATAAAATTGTATTTGATAACCCACACTTTCAGCAATGAATTGGCAGCAGAAACGATTAGTTCAGACAGTTACATGCTTTACAAGTTTGGCGGGGAGAGGTGTTTAAAGAAAACTCTGTTTTTTTTTGTCATGTCAAATAATTTGCAAAACTCCTAAATACAATTCATTAGCTATCCATTAAACACTACACATCACAGTATTAAGTACACTTACTTGTTACCGCATAGCATAAGTGAATTCCAGTCGTTGCAGTCCTCTTCTCCTTTATCATCACTAACAGGTAGCACAAATGCAGCCTAGCCAACAACGAGCAACCAACCTAACAAACCACCTCCTAAACCAATCTTGCAGGGGTCACCAAGGACAACTTTCCACAAAGGTCGAAGGTGACAACTAGCTACGAGAGCACGCGCAAAGACATCGTGTGAGGTCAAAGGTGAGGGTCAGCCGTTCTGCACATAACGTCTTTCAAACTAGTGGTGTGCTTGAGCACAAATGGCGAGCGAGTCTTAAACTACACTATTGTTAAATGATTGATTTTAACAAGTAACACTCAAGCTACTAAAATATAGTCAAGTTTTTAAATTACGTATGCGGTAAAGGGGATTCAATGCCATAGTAACCGCTCCCAGCAACTGTTTGAATTGAAAAAGAAGCAACAAAATCAAGTCACTTTATTTAAAGTTTCATTTGTGACATTCTTAATAGTAGTTGTAACGCACAATACTTTCACACAACTGAACATACCTACGCAAGACTTACCTTCGCGGTTCGTCTAATGGACAATGAATTTACAAGTAAATGCTGTTGAGTAGGGCTTATAACTGTGACAAATAGCGACTAACTCGAATAGAAATGGAGCTCCCATAAGTTTTTGTGTTTAAACTGCACCCGCAAAAGAATTCAAAGCAGTAAACAATTCAATTTCTAAGGTGATACGGGTAATGGTCGTTAAACCGGAGGATTCTGTTTAGTGAAGTTTGGGACGGGGTCAAACGCGGAGCGAACACAAAAATACGGAGGGTCAAAGTACAAAATGACATACATACGTCCAAACATAATATATAAACTAGTGATGTGCTTGAGCACAAATGGCGAGCGAGCCTAAAGACTATACTATTTTTATATGAATGATTTTGACTTCTAACACTGAAGCTACTGAAAATAAGGTCCATTTTTTTAATTTAGCATACAGGGTAAAGGGATTTCAGTGCCATAGTAACAACTCTCTGCAACTGCTTGGAATGAAAAAAACAACAACAAAACAATACACGTTATTTAAATGTTTTCTTTGTGATATTCTTTAGCTAAGTAGTGGTTGTAACACACAATGCTTTGACACAACTGGACATGCACCTCTTCACAGACTTATCTTCGCAGTAGTCTAGTGGACAATGTATTTTCAAGTAAATACTGTTGCGCACGGCTTATAACCATGACAAAGAGCACATTGACCTACCACCGCCACTAACTCGAATAGAAATGGAAGTCCCTCAAGTTTTCAAGTTTGAACTGCACCCGCAAAAGAATTCAAAAAACGGTAAACAATTCAATTTCTAAGGGTGATACGGGTACTGATCAATAAACCAGAGGATTCTGTTTAGTGCAATTTGGGACGTGGTCGACAACCGAACTAACACAAAAACGCGAGGGTCAAAGTACAAAATGACATACGTACGTCCATACATATATCTAAACTAGTGGTGTGCTTGAGCACAAATGGCGAGCGAGCCTGATAGTTAGGTAACATAAAAATGTTACTATTTTTAGCTTACTTCATGCAAACACTATAATAGCAGTTATGACATTTGATTTCAGCAAACAAATACAAAATCACTCTCTTAATGGTAACTTTTGTAGTATCAAACATATGCCATTCTGATAATCTCAATCACCAGTAACTCTTGAACAAGCTCTCAGCTACGATAAAAAATAAACCAGTGTTATTATTTGTAATTTTAGCCAACAAATATGGAATTACTACTTACCTCATTCTTGATTATTGATAACTTCTGTAGTATCAAATTAAAGTTACTTTGACCATCTGAATTACCTTGAATTCTTGACAACAAGCTGTCACCTACAAAAACAAAAGACAATCAATTTTAGTATACAAATACAAAAATTACTTTCTTACCTCATTTTCTTGAGCAGTGGTAACTTTTGTAGTACCAAATTTGAGTCATTCTGACTATTTGAATTTACAAGTCACTGTTGACAACAAGCTCTTAGCTACAAAAAAGAAAGGCCAGAGTTATTTTTGCATATTTAGCTAACATGGAATTACGTACTTACCTCAGCTTCCCTCGAGTAGTAGTAGGTTCCTTAGCATTAATACTACGGCATTCTGACTACCAATGACTCTTGACAACCAACAAGCGGCACTCCGTATCCCCTAAAACGGTGAAATTTTGAAATTAGGTCTGGAAATGGGTCGTCAATGCCATAGTAACCGGTAAAATCAACTTTTTGTTTCTTGAAAAGCAAGCGTTTTCGCCGGAATTTTCTCACACTTTGGAGCTTCAGTATAAAGTAAGACTTGCTTAATGCTGTAGTTACAGAATAAGCTGGGGTCAAGCCTAAAAAGCCGTGTTTTTTGGAGAAAAACGTTCCGCGCGCGTTTAAATGGCATACGTACCATCCATACATACATATATATAACATATACCTGATTTTGCATTATCCACCCCTAATACTGTCTCGCTCGCTTCGCTCGCTCGCCAATAAATAAACAAACATCCCTGATTTTCGATTGTGTTACCCCTGTAAGTGTCTCGCTCGCTACGCGAGCTCGCAAATTATAAAGGTCCAGCGTCTCGCGCAGCGAAGCACTTAGGGCCCTGGGGGCGGTAGTTCACGATGCACAGAGCCCCTATGTCTAGCAACAGTACATAGCCTAACAAATATTTAACGTAGCTACATTTTCATCGATGCCGTTGGAGGGACATTACTAGTGGTGTGCTTGAGCACATGGCGAGCGAGTCTAAACTACACTATCTATGCTAAAATAAAGTCTAGTTGTTAAATTACGCATATAGATAAAGGGGTTTCAATGCCATAGTAACCACTCCCCTCAGCTGTAGTCTCGCGTAGCCAGACCCTTTACCAACCGTAACCGCTACGAGACTACCAAAATATACAGTTAGAGCCCAAACACCGACAGAAAAAATTTTTTTTTGGTTTTCCTTTTATTGGCGCACACGTACCTCCTACCCTTTAGCTACACAGGTATCTCCTACCCTTTAGCTACACTGACACCAAATTTGAGTGGTTGAAACCGTTGTTAAGGGTGCTGCGACATAGCAACGCGCGCGCACCCGCACGCACCACAAATAACCACAAAAATCCGCCATGCTCGCAATAGTAAAAACAACCGCAAACTTAGCTTGCGCGGGTAATTCAAAGCTTCCCGCATACCATTTTGATAAAACTAACCGAGGCCCCGCCCCCGCTATAAGTTGTAAAGAGCGCAGCTGTTTGATATTGTATTTCTTGGCTTACTTTATTAGTATTGTTTCTCCCTAGAGCAGACACTGGCTCCCAGATTGTATCCAAGCTTTGACAGGTAAATAATACCTCACTAATGACTCCATTATTTTAATTTTTTATTCTTGTGCAAAACTTCTGTGGGGGTCGGATTGCTCCTTTGCTACTGCGTACAGCGCAACGCCACAGTCTGGTAGACAGCAAGGTTCGCTGCCACCAGAGTTCAGCTTTGAGAGTCGCCTCACTTGAGTTAACGTATTTACAACAAGTACTGAACTGAACTTACAACACGTGGCGAGTGGCTTATGACTATAGATCCACTCGCCAATCAACCAATGAAAATGATACACAAATTACTACAAGTGACCTGCGCACTACTACTCACACTTTACTGTTCTCTAAGATGCACACTCTAACAATACCTTAAACGTGAATGACATGATACATACATAATATAACATAAACTAGTTCTCTTCTGTTTTCTTCTGTATTTCTCCTTTATTCTCCTGCATGTGGGCTACTCCTGTTTGCCCACATCTCCCCCCTCCTCCAACAGCTCGGTGGCACGGTCTTTGACATCTGTCTCTCCATGACACCTGCTCAAATCGTCTGCTACGATATTTTCCTCTCCTGCTCGGTACACAACCACAAAATCATACATAGATAGTTTAAGACACCAGTTATAGATTCTTCTATTCTCCTGTTTTCCTTTCGTCATGTTCGCTAGTCCCTTGTGGTCAGTTACCACAGTGAACTTTCTGCCGTACAGGAAGTACGCAAAATGCCTGATAGCTTCGTATATTCCTAAACCTTCCAACTCTTGGGCACTGTATTTCACCTGAGCCCCTCTCAACTGTTTTGAGAAAAATACAACGGGCAGCTTCTCGTTATCCCGAACCACGGAAAGGACAGCTCCAACACCCGTTGAGCTCGCATCACTTTCTACAACAAACACATCACTAGTACAAGGAACACACAAACATACTGCTGCTGACAGCTAATTACATAACACATGAAACGCGTCCAACATTGGACTTGTCCAACTCACCACCCCAGACTTTGCCGTAGACGTGTGAGGCGTGAGGACAGAGAACCACTGATGAAGCCCAGGGATGAACCTCCTGTAGAACCCCACCAGGCCCAGGAAGCCTCGCAACTGCTTCCTCGTTTTGGGCAGAGGGTGATTTCGAATTGCCTCAACCCTTGCCTCTGGCACACTGATCGTGCCGCCACCCAACTGGTGACCCAAAAACTCTAACGTTCTCCTCCCAAAATTGCATTTCGACCTCTTGCAGGTCAGGCCATTCTTCCTCAAAGCCTCCAATACACTTCCCAAATGTTCCAGATGACTACTCCAGTCACCCGATACTACCAAAATGTCATCAATGTACACGTTCGCCCAATCTCTACATTCCACTAAAACCTCTTCCATCAACCGCTGAAACACGGAAGGAGTGTTCGTCAATCCGAACGGCATGCGGCGGTATCTAAACTTCCCAAAAGGGCATATGAAACATGTTTTATCCCTATCTTTCTCGTCGACTACCACTTGATGGAACCCTTTCGCCAAGTCAATTTTCGACATGACTCTTCCTGCACCCACTTTCTCTATCATCTCGTCGAATGACGGTATATAATATGGTTCCTTAGTTGTAACGTCATTGAGTCGACGGTAGTCCACACAGAGTCTAACATTACCGTCTGGCTTTCGTACTGGCACCAACGGAGATGCCCAGTTACTCCTACATCGCTCAATAATTCCCTGCTCCTCCAAACTTTCAAGTTCCGTCTTTACCTTCTCCCTTATCCCTAGAGGGACTGAATATGGCATCTGCCGAATGGGTTCACTATCCCCAGTATCAATAGACATCTTGACTCGATCCATGCTCCCCGGACTGTCGGAGAAGACATCGTCATATGTCCCCAGTAACCCTTGTAATTCACTCTCATTGAACCCTTCACATTCACCTCTCAATACACTGCTCTCATCTCCCTGTTCTTCTACAACTATGTCCAACCTCCTTATACAGGCTCTCTCCCTAAACTCTTTAATACAATTGACATGCACCACCTTAGAGTGCTTCTCATTCTCTACCTTCCCAATTCTATAATTTACTGCTCCCATTTTCTTTAGGACCTTGTACGGACCCTGCCAGGAATCCGATAACTTGCAAGTCCTCCCTGGTACCCTATATAATACCAAATCTCCTTCCTTAAACTCCCTCATCTTAGTTCCTTTATTCAGGTATTGCAACCTACTCTCCTTCCCCTTAGCCATTTTCAACGCTGCACTGTCTTTCACATTCTCTAACCTCTCTGCCATTTTCGTCACCCATTCACACACATTCAATTTCTCTGCCTCCACCTCATACAACCAGTGGTATAGGGCGTCCAAAGGCGTCCTAACCCGAAACCCATACACCATGTCAAAGGGACTATACCCTGAATCAGAGTGTGGCATCTGCCTCAATACAAACAACACAAAGCACAGCTGTCCAACCCAGTCCAACCCATCATCTATACACTTCCCTAAAATACTTTTCATTGTCCCATGCATCCTCTCTACAGCACCGTTTGTCTCTGGGTGGTAGGGAGACGTTCTCACTTTGTCTATACCCAGGTGTTCACACAGCTGGGTCATCACCCTACCACAAAACTGGCTGCCTTGGTCTGTGAGGATCCTCTCCGGGACAGAGGTCCGGGAGAATATGGACCATAGTCCATCCATAACAGCTTTCGCCGTGATGGTCCTCAAAGGCACTGCCTCTGGCCATCTGGTGGCCAAGCAAACGTACGTAAGGATGTACTTACACCCCCCTTTCCCCTTAGGCAGTGGCCCAACTAGATCAATGGCCACGCTTTCAAAGGGTTCTGCCAATATCGGCCTCTCTACTGCCGGTGCCCTCCTTGGCCTGTATTTGCTTCTCACCTGACACTTCTCACAGCTCCTACAATATGCTATCACTTCCCTGGCCATTCCAGGCCACGCAAAATACCTTCCCACCATCTTAGCTACCTTGTCTGCACCTAGGTGCCCATTCTTGTCGTGCCCCAAAACTTTAACTTTCTCTCTATAACTCTTTGGCAACACGATTACATCTCGATACTCGTCCCACGTTACATACATCCCCCTTACTAACATACTTCCTTTCCACCTAAAACCTCTCTCTTTCCTCTCTCCTAACTCTCTCCACTCCCTCAAGCTGCTATCCTCCTGCAACTCCTTCACGAACTCCTCCCTCTCTCGACCCTCTCTCACAGGTCCTACATCCCTAGCTATTCTGCTTAGCTCTATCTCTGACTCTATCCCCACTGATAATTCACCTAAGGGAATCGCATTCCCTTCCTCTACCTCCTCTCTCGCTTTCGCCTGGGGCTGCTCGGCTTAAGGCGTACCTTCCGCTTCTTCCACCCCTTGGTCCTCTCCCACCCTACTCCCAACTTCGGGCATATTTAAGGGATCGGACTGGCTACTTGCTCCATCCTCAGGTTCAGGCGCACCGTCACCTTCAGGACTCACAGTGTCCCACGACACAACCTCATCAACAACTTCTTCACTCTCTTCCAACTCCTTCTCCTTCTTAGTCATACTCCTAGTCACTACATTGACTCCCACCTTGTCCTCGGACATATATTCCCGTATGGCTTCCCTGTAAGCCACCGCTTCCCGGTCATCCACCAACGAGACCGGCACCAAACATGTCACCCCTGATGACTCACTCTCGTCTATTATGGCCCTAATTACCTTTCTATGGCCTCCCACTACGATCTCACTCATGCAACTCATGTACCTTTTCTCTGTTCCACCATATCCCCTCACATATACATCTCCACACCGCTCTACCCCTTCGGGGACTAGTGCCTTGGGTACAGACCCCAACTCGGCGCCAGAGTCTATGAAGACCTTGGTTCTCACCCCGTTCACCACCCCGTATGCCACATTCTCGGCCTGTCCTGACTTGGTTCTCCTAAGCATGGACATCTTGGTTGGGTTCGGTTCTTTCTTAACTGTAACCGTCCCCTTCTTGGCCGTGCACTCAGGACTCTTATGCCCCACCTTCCCGCAGTTATAACAGGTAGGTACCCGTGCGATGTAGCTACTGCCCTGTTTCTCTCTCCTGCACTCACTAGCCCTGTGCCCCTTTTCTCCACAACTGTAGCACGTTACAACCCCGTACGTGTTTCCCACCTTATCTCCTGAACCACTCCCTTGGGCCTTTCCTGTACGCCCATACCAACTTTCTTTCTCCACTGTTCCCCTATATCCTCTGCTTGCCTCACTGGGACCACTGCCCAGAGGCCTATAAAAGTTCCCTCTCTGTCTCCCGGACATCCAGTCCTCGAGAGCCTCCCTCAGTTTCCCCCACTCCCCAATTTTTCTCATTTCCAAGAATGCCTTCCCACTCTGCGGCAAACTCCTCCTTAACACGGCCAACGCTATGGCCAGCATACACTCCTCTATGCTCTTACTCCCCTGACACATTCCCTTTGTCACACGTAACAACCAGTCTGCTATCCCTCCAGCAGTCATACCCTTAAACAAATCCCCATTGGCCTCTAGCAGCTGATTCCCGTAAGTAATGGCTGTCTCCCCCATGGCCTTCAGTAAAATCCTCTTAATTTCCCCGTACTCGTCCTCATTATCCCTAGCCTGTGCCACTCTCATGCACAACGTCTCGGGTAACCTGGGATACAACCTCTCACCCCAGTCACTCTCACTAACCTTCCCTTCTCTCATTATCCGCTCAAACTTTCCCAAATAAGCCCCTAGCTCATTCCCTTCCTTGTATACTCCTAACCCCTTTAACTTTTCCTGCAACAACTCCCGTCTCTCACGTATTCTGTCGTCCTCCAGTCTGGACGTTCTCCGTCGCTCTTCCTCCTCCCTGCGGCGGGCGGCCTCTTCTCCTAGCCGTCTTTCTTCTCCTTCTTCTCT
>WLWD01005043.1_pt1 | contig 30638 bp, 11 predicted proteins | sample 6712731 | NCBI WGS metagenome assembly WLWD01 (sample SAMN12718690, study PRJNA576275) | sponge metagenome | isolation source: marine sponge | host: Mycale hentscheli | place: New Zealand: South Island, Marlborough, Capsize Point | collected 2014-11-01
TACTGGTGAAGTAAGTGTCGCTTGTATGCAGTGCATATTTACTTACTCAAGCTTAACAATATCAACATGTGTGAACATACATTATTGCATGTTCATATTGATACTACTCTAAATAAATTATTCTTTTATATAATAGTATATAGTAATACTAAGGGTTCAGATGCCTTGGTGCTTCATTAACCTAGTAGTTATAGCAACCAGCTTAACTCTTTAGTTTCCTCTCTCTTTCACAGGCTTTTAAACAATACAGAATTAAAAATATTTGGTCGCCACCGGGAATCGAACCCAGGACCGCTTGTATAGCGCACAAGCGCTCTGCCACTGAGCTACGACAACCACCCAGCAAACAAACACTGTATTTATACTGTTAAGGGGTTCTGCTATGCTACAGTCTCACTCTCAACAGACCAATGAAATTTCTCTTTTTTCAAAGATTCTTATTATTCGTTCTGGCATTCTCTTGTCTCTGAATAAAATCTATCTCCAATGTCTCTTTTCTTCTAATCTCTTCTGATATCTCAAAATATTTTTCCTCATATTTCCTCCTACTTTCTTCCTCTTTAGCCCAATGTTGTTTCTCAGCCTCATGTTGAGCAAGCTGAGCTGCTTTCTGAGCTTCTGACTCCATCTTGGCTAATTTAGCATCTTATCTAAGTCGATCCAGTTCCTCACATCTCAATACTGCTTCCTCCTGTCTGTAAGCTTCATTGTTTGCCATAGCTTCCATTACGAGTTCCATTGAAGATTGAGGTAAGTCCATTTTCTTATTTTCTCTTGTTGGACTAGCTATTGTAGAACCATCAAATCTACATAACACGAATCAGACCACTCTTCATCTATTCTTCCATTTCATTAACATTTCTTGCTTTTGCACTTCCTTTTTCAGTCATCTTTTCTTTCCCAGAACCTGACATTTTAGTCTCTCGAGTATGGGTACTTCTCTTGCTTGCCGCTGCAACCAAATGTGTGTCTCCTCTGCTGCTCAAGTACTCCCAATAGGAGAATTTTCTCTACCAGTTTGCCCAACCTAACTAATAACCAGAGTAATTTAGGTTTTTGTCTTATCCAAGTATGCAATGGTTTCCATGAGAAAATAGTATTGAGTAACTGAGCTAGGCACAAGAGTAAATATATCCACGGCTCAGACCATAGAAAAAATGTCATAAAAATAACGGAGACACGTAAGTAATATACAACACAAATGAACACAGAACGACAAAAGTTGCTAAGAGTACACACTACAAAACATGTAACAGTCACAGTGACTCCGTCAAGTAATGTGAAACTAAGGCCACTGGGACTTACAGCAGGGGCTGATTGTACGAACCCCCCTTTTTTCAGAATAAGCTCTCATTTTTTATCTACTTTATTTCTTACTCGTATGTGGAAATAAAAATATAATAGCACTAACTTTTTGTTTGTCATTGTTTCTCCTCATCCCCCAGTAATTGCTAGTTTCTTAACCAGCAATTATCAGAGGAAAAATGGAACTGACTTATAAGTCCACGGAGAATGGCAGGTAAGTAGTTAATTGCCAATGCTGAGTCAGCAGACCTAGCTCATAGTATGCCAAATCAGAGCAATTATTTGACATTATTCAATCTTGAGAGAATTTAGTGGTTGTTGCTTATTCAATTTTTTCTTCATGGTTGAATTTTAACAGTTAAAGCTGTATTTCATCATTAACCAAAATGTCTTAGTATAATAATTATTTTCATTTTTTCTCAGTTTCTTTTTTTCATGATTAACTTACCTATTCACCTCCTTTTCTTTATTGTAAACAAAATACCTCAATTTTGGTCTTAGTTTTAATTGAATATCTATATAATAATAATCTTGTGTGTCAGTAACGACGACAGCAGTGTGTTCATGACATGAATAATTCATGAGCTTAAACAGTTTGGTAGAGCATTGGCATTACACTGAAGTGGTAAAGTGTAACTGAAAAGCAGGAGGAATAAAAGAGGGAGAGCTGCGAAGGTTTCATAAAGGAAGGTAAAAATACAAAAGGGAAGGCAAAAAGGATATTATTGTAACTAAAAACCAGGCAGAATTGGCGAGGTAAGGCGATCCTGTAAAAGAAAGGCAAAAGTACGAAAAAGAAGGCAAAAGTTTCGCAAAGCCTAAGTCCACAATAGAAGGACAGAGAGATTCAGAAGCAGGAGATGTAGACAAAGGGTAGAGATGGGACTCCGAGACTCAAGAAGAAAGAGCTGAAATAAAGGTGGGGGATAAGAAAAGCTGAGATAGTTCAGGAAAAAAAAGAGAGTAGGAGAGGGAAAAGGATGTGACCTTAAGCAATAGAAAGATAAACATGAATACAAATAACTTGTGTTACTGAATTCTTACTTTGCAGTATGTCAAGTGCTACTGTGTTGTGGGGTATTTGCTAGTATTCATAAATACAAATAAATAATAATAACGTTGAAATTGTAGGTGGAACTGCATTTTTTAGAAGTACTATTTGAGCACTGCATCTAAATTCTTGTAATCACTGCTGCCAATACCAGCAAAAGGAATATTCCACTGCATTAGTGAGGTTGTAATATTTATAGAATCAAAATGTGTTGGTTACATATGGATTATTTCCCCCATATTAGATAAGAAGACAGTGACAATTGCTAATCTGTCTGTAAAACATATAATTTGTTGTCCTCTTATACCTGAGTAATTAATATTGTGGGGCATATTTTGTGTCAGAACTAATCTCTGGTATATGTGGTGTGGACATAACCCTCAAACTGACTGGCTGGTGGAGAGCTTGAATTCCACACTCATAAGGATGATTGCTAAATATTGTGAAACAAAGCGACATGATTGGGATGATTATCCCACCCAGTTATTGTTTGCCTACAGGTCTGTACTTCAGGAAAATACCATCTTCTTGTTGTATGGTAGAGATCCAAGCATCCATTCATCCACAGCACTATCCCTGATGAGAACTGTGTATAATATGGACTCTTATGATTATCGTGTGGACTTGTGGATAGTTTGGCAGAGGCATAGCGACCAGCTAAAAGCAAGAGCATGCACACAATAGTGGTAGAGGAGGTTTGGCAGGAGGTTAATAAGCTTTGAGAACCTGGTAATGGTATGCTGAGACCTTTTCCACATCTTCTGTCTTGTAAATAGCTTTCACAAGTGCTATTCTTGCATCATCCTCACCAACTCTTCCCAACTTTGAAATAATATCAATTGACCGATAAAAAAGCTAAGGCGAAACAAACAAACAAACAAACAAAAATAATAACAACCGTAAACAGCAATGCAAACATGTGTCAAAAAATGGACTCAATACTTCATGTCTCTCTCTTTCAACGTTGGCACAAGCCGTGAGAATAAGCCAGTCAAGTAATGCCAACATTGTCAAACAAGCACTGATGACATTGCCTTATAGTACAACATTCCTTCACCTCTCCCCTTTCTCTTTCTCTCTCTCACGCTTATCAACACATGTATTCTTTCTCTTTCACTTGACCTTGTTGTTGGGCAGTGGTTAAAAAGTTTGACAAGAATTTTCCTAGAAGCACACTCCAAGTGCCCTATGCAGAACCTTCTGAAATTTCTCCACCGCATATACACTAGTAGTTCTGGAATTGTTGTTTATCTTGATCAACAGACTTTTAATTCAAAGTATTTGTTCATTTTCCAAAACCTTGAAGAGATTTAAGTGGCTATTGTTCATCTTATAGAGAGCTGGAATATGAACTTAGAGGGAATTGTTTAACCATTTTAATGGAATTGTACATACTGCTAATATATATATATTCCTTGAAAAGATGTGTGTCCCAGATTTGTTAAAGAGACTGGTTCTTTCTGCCATTAGTTGTGGTAGATCAAAAAAAGAAGAAAAAAAAAGGCCGAACTAGTATTTCTTCTTTTAGATCATATTTAACTTAAAAAAAAAACTAGTCATAATTGTGACTTTGAGCACAACTGATTTTTATGAGTGGCATAAATAAAAGCATTTTTGCTGGTGCACATTCATCTGTGGTATTAGGAAATTATTCAAGCAAACTTACCAAATTCTTTCACAAGGTTAGACAGATTTTCATTGTTCTCTGTATTTCCTCCAGGGTAATAATTATATATACCATCCTTGATAAAAGTTGCGTATAACTATTCAGTTGTAATTTTTTCAGCTCATCAACCTAGATTCTGACAATATTTATAAAGAAGAGCATCTATTTTTCTTCCACAAAATTTGCACTTTAATTTGTATTAGCTGATTGTAGCACATGTGAAAAAGATAAAACACAGCAATAAATGAAGTTAAAGTAGTATTTTCTGTATCATATATTTATCTAAAGAATGCAATCTCATCAGCTTAGTGCTAAAGCACCGTGAAGCAGACACCACTCTGTGTCATTCCTGTATTGTTATATAAAAGTTAGCTCTCTCACTTGTTGCAGCACTCTGTCATAATCTGTGACAGTCAATAGGCACGTACAAATAATTCAGTTTTCATTAACACTCATTTCTTAAATACATGTAGTACACTTGTAGAATGTCTACCATTGAAGTATGTTACATCACCACTTGTTAAGAACAAGAACTTAGCAGGCTGTATTCTTTCCATTAGAAACTGCGTATTACACACAACAGTAATGTAGGAATATGTTTATTACGGGTGGTATCCAAGGGCATGTGTTTTGTGGTTTGCTGGTGTTCGTGCAAGAAATCACATTTTTAAAATTGTGCCAAAAAATTATGGCAGCACCATCCCCCAGAGCCTCCACCCACTTCCTACGCCACGGCACAACAATAGTTCAATGCAATAAGAATATATTCCCCACACTACAAATTTATTGGCCATATTATATCAGACCAATAATTCAGTCATTCTCGGCTGAAATAATTATAATCATAGGACATTTTTTCTCTTTTTACAGCTAATATTTTTAGTTATAACTTAACACGAAATTTCGACTTCTTGCCGAAGTCCTCTTCAGGGGTCAACTGAGGTCGAACTCTCCGTGGTGATAATTAAAAGTATAGTCTGTTAAAAAGAGAAAAAATTTCCTATTATTAAGATAAATAATTGTTAGACTTAATGCAAACAAAAGTATTAATATTGGTACAAATTCTATTTTTTTTAGAAAACATTTTTTTCACAAGAACACTCATTACAAGAAAAATGCCATGTTGCAAAAATGCAAATAAAGAATTGCGAAAGTAGCCATGTGACGGATGATCAGATTCCAACCAATAGCATTAGTATTCATGAGGCAGCTCTGCACGGCAAGGTAGAGGACGTCAAACAATCAATAGCTGATTCAAACTACACTGTGTTTACTGTTAATGACAAAAAACAATCTGCATTACATTTGGCTGTAATAGGAGGCCATATTGAAATAATACAGCTGCTGCTGCTACTAGTAGGAGCTAATATTTTGCAAGAAGATACTGATGATTTAACACCACTTCATTACGCTGTTATTCTTGGCCATCTTGAAATATTCAAGTCATTAATAAATCCTTTATTGGCTAACTTTTCTATTGGTGATATTCTTAAACTTACAACCTTCAACATCAAATCTTTTCAAGTCAATATCTTTCATATTGCCATAGCCATGAAGCAGTGCGACATTGTATTGTTCATGCTAAATTATTTCTCTCATGCTTCATTTACAAGTATCAATTCACTTGCCCTCTCCACTCTACATGACAGCATAATCGAATTACTACTTGATACCAACTGCTTCAATCCAGAATGCCAGCAAACAGCTCTGTGTGTGGCAGCAGCACGATGTCAACTAGGAGTAGTCCAGTCTTTACTGAACATCCATCACTGTGATGCATTCTTCAAGATTACAGATGGTCTTACTTTACTGCACTGTGCTGCTATGAATAGACAAAATAGTGTAATAAAGCACCTGTACAATTACACAGATATTCCTGACAGACTGGATGAACAGGAATGCGATTCTTTATTAAAACTAGCAATTGAGCATTGCAATCTTGAGGCGATTAAAACTATAACTGATTGCCACAGTTCTTGCTGCAATGCCAGCATTGGGTTATGTGTAGCATGCAAACAAGGTTATTTAAATGTAGCAAAGTATCTCATAGAACACTGTCACAGTGATCCTCTCTATACAGATGAAGACAATAACACACCACTGCATCTAGCTGCTCGTTCTGGCAATCTGGAATTAGTCAAATATCTCACAGACAACCATCACTGTGATGTTAACATGAGGGGACAATATGGAAGAATGCCACTTCATGTGGCATGTAGAAAAGGACATTTAAATGTAGCAAAATATCTCATAGAACACTGTCACAGTGACCCTCTCTCTACAAATGAATACAATATCACACCACTACTTTTAGCTGCTCATTCTGGCAATCTAGAATTAGTCAAATATCTCACAGACAACCATAACTGTGATGTCAACATGAGGGGACAATATGGAAGAATGCCACTTCACGCTGCATGTATAGAAGGACATTTAAATGTAGTAAAATATCTCATAGAACACTGTCACAGTGACCCTCTCTCTACAAATGAATACAATAACACACCACTGCTTTTAGCTGCTCAGTCTGGCAATCTAGAATTAGTCAAATATCTCACAGACAACCATCACTGTGATGTTAACATGAGGGGACAATATGGAAGAATGCCACTTCATGCTGCATGTATAGAAGGACATTTAAATGTAGTAAAATATCTCATAGAACACTGTCACAGTGACCCTCTCTCTACAGATGAAGACAATAACACACCACTGCATTTAGCTGCTCATTCTGGCAATCTGGAATTAGTCAAATATCTCACAGACAACCATCACTGTGATGTTAACATGAGGGGAAAATATGGAAGAATGCCACTTCATGTGGCATGTAGAGAAGGACATTTAAATGTAGCAAAATATCTCATAGAAAACTGTCACAGTGACTCTCTCTCTACAAATGAATACAATATCACACCACTGCTTTTAGCTGCTCATTCTGGAAATCTAGAATTAGTCAAATATCTCACAGACAACCATCACTGTGATGTTAACATGAGGGGACAATATGGAAGAATGCCACTTCACGCTGCATGTAACGAAGGACATTTAAATGTAGTAAAATATCTCATAGAACACTGTCACAGTGACCCTCTCTCTACAAATGAATACAATAACACACCACTGCTTTTAGCTGCTCAGTCTGGCAATCTAGAATTAGTCAAATATCACACAGACAACCATAACTGTGATGTTAACATGAGGGGACAATATGGAAGAATGCCACTTCACGCTGCATGTATAGAAGGACATTTTAATGTAGTAAAATATCTCATAGAACACTGTCACAGTGACCCTCTCTCTACAGATGAAGACAATAACACACCACTGCATTATGCTGCTCGTTCTGGAAATCTGGAATTAGTCAAATATCTCACAGACAACCATCACTGTGATATTAACATGAGGGGACAATATGGAAGAATGCCACTTCACGCTGCATGTAGAGAAGGACATTTAAATGTAGCAAAATATCTCATAGAACACTGTCACAGTGACCCCCTCTCTACAGATGAAGACAATAACACACCACTGCATTTAGCTGCTCATTCTGGCAATCTGGAATTAGTCAAATATCTCACAGACAACCATCACTGTGATATTAACATGAGGGGACAATATGGAAGAATGCCACTTCATGAGGCATGTATAGCAGGACATTTAAATGTAGCAAAATATCTCATAGAACACTGCCACAGTGATCCTCTCTCTATAGATGAAGACAATGACACACCACTGCATATAGCTGCTCATTCTGGGAATCTGGAATTTGTCAAATATCTCACAGACAACCATCATTGTGATGTTAACATGAGGGGACAATATGGAAGAATGCCACTTCACGCTGCATGTAGAGTAGGACATTTAAATGTAGCAAAATATCTCATAGAACACTGTCACAGTGACCCTCTCTCTACAGATGAAGACAATAACACACCACTGCATTTAGCTGCTCATTCTGGCAATCTGGAATTAGTCAAATATCTCACAGACAACCATCACTGTGATGTTAACATGAGGGGAAAATATGGAATGATGCCACTTCATGTAGCATGTATAAAAGGACATTTAAATGTAGTAAAATATGTCATAGAACACTGTCACAGTGACCCTCTCTCTACAGATGAACACAATAACACACCACTGCTTTTAACTGCTGTCTCTGGCAATCTGGAATTAGTCAGATATCTCAAAAACTTCTACAGTGATCAGCTATTTACAGACGACGATTTTTCCATATCACTTAACATATTAGCTGCACGCTCTCGCACTCAGGAAATATCTTTGAGTGAACATATAGGAATGCCTGCAATACTTATAGAAAAACATCTTGCTGAACAGTCTCATTCTACTCAATCCCATGATATTAATAAATAATATACATAATATTGTCCATCTCAACTGTAACTACATTATAACAATGTTATGTTTTTTTTTTGTATTCAAAATGTTTTATATATTTAGTGTAAATGATAGCATGAAGCTAATGAATGTAAGTACAGTCGAACCTCCGAACAACAGCCATGCATGGGGACGAACCCTTTGGCCTTTGTAGAGAGTTTGACCTTATTTTGGAGTTTCTTTGGATTAGATAAAGTTCATTGTGGGGGACTGAATCAAAAGGCTTTGGCAAAATCAAGAAACACAATTTCTGTGTGTCACTTTGACTCCACAGATTTGAAAACTGAAGTATAGCTATGATAGAAGAAGTTGTTGAAGAGTGGAATAAAACCAAATTGTGTCTTTGAAATTTTTGGATGTATAAAATCTATTATCTTAGAATAGACTATTAATTCTAGTACTTTATGAAAAATGTTTAGGAGAGAAATAGGCCTGTAGTTGCTAACTTCAGATACACTTCCTTTCTTGTGGAGAGGAAATAATTTGTGTACCTTCCAGTCAGCTGGAATGGAATGAGATTCCATAATGACAGTAAAGAGAAGAGAAACTGTATGTGCAAGTGAAGATGCGCAGAATTTGTAAATATATGGGAACGTAAGTTTAGCTTAGTGATATACGATATTGATGAATGTCTTCAAGGCACTTCACATCAGGTTAGGTTAGACAGTGATCAAAAGCAAGTGATATCAGTATTATCTTCACTCATGCCTGATATCTCTAAGCTTTTTGTTAGAGATTGCACGAGAATGGGTAAATATAGCCCCCAAGTTGTTGAGAACAACTGAAGTGTCTGTAATCCTATCCAACCGAAGTAAATTGACCAAATGAAACGTGTATATAAAACCGTATATGACCCCTTCAAAGAGAAACTCTGAGAGTATTCTCTTAAAGGAGAGAAAGTCTTTGATTTCCTCTGGGGCAAACCCAAAGGACATTAAAGGTAAAAGCAACAAGATTCTTTTAAATGGATCTGTCTATGGATCAGTCCAGGGCTCCTCTTTTTCACTCAATGTCCAGAATTCAATTCAAGTTTCCTCTGATTCGCATGTTGACGTGGATCCAGTAGATAGCACACGCTGTGGTCCAAGGAGAGAGAGTGAACAAAGGCGCCGGTTATGGCCTGGAAGTGCCCAGTATCTACCGCGTGTTCGGCCCACCAGTTTATGTCTGCCGAATGAGAGAACTAGTTAATAGAGGGACATTTGTAATGAATGTAAAATTAGTATTAGCATTCATTTAGTATTATGTCTTTTATTAAATTGAAAGGCACACAAGTCATAAATTAGTTAGGCGTGGCAAGCTAAAATTGAAAGGAGGCAAAATGGAGGCATCAATAAGTTGGCTGTGGCTAACTGGCCGTCCCAAGAAGTAAATTTTGTACAAGACATACATTTTGGGGCACACAACTTGGCCGTTGTCCGGAGTAGAGAGTCAACCGTTACTTGGAGTCAAAAAATCCATTACTGCAGAAAAATACTCCGTTCCCAACGGTCTGACCGTTGTTGAGAGTCTGACCGCTTCTCGGAGTCCCGTTGTAGGGAGGTTCGACTGTAGTAGGAGAAATAATGTATTTTCTAGCCATTTATTTAGCTACTTTGAGTGGAAAAATTTTAGTACCTACATTTTTGTACATTGAAACACAATGCAATACACATTAATGTGCAATGTGGCCTCAACATTTGGTTTCTTTTCTATCCGCATGAAAATCCTGTATATCTAGAAGATGCATCTAAAGTGAAAATTTTCTTCATCATTAATCTCTGCTACTGCTCAAAATACTGTAAGGCAGTTTAATACTACTCTAGCTAGCTATCAATAAGTTAAAAAATTTGTGCTATTTTTATAAACTAATTCAGGATTAAAAATGTCAAGAGTGCATTTAAATATACAAAGTGAGCAAGCTAGTGGTTCACAGTACACCGTTAGATATCATGGGTAGGCCCTGCCAGATTATGCTAGCATTTTTTCTGGAATAATAGACATGTAATAGCATAGTGGAATAATTCTAGAATAATAAGGGTATTTAGGAGATAATTGAGAATAATCAGTAGATATAATCCTTAATTATAAAAGAAAATCAATAGTGTTTTCCCCCTCTTTTTCTTTTACAACAAAGGACATTAATATGTGTAGAATGTGGTTATGAGGTAGATCTTCATTACTTAATTAAAAGCAACTGGGTTAGAGTTGGCCACTCTGTTATTGTATTTCCAAAATGAAAAAAAAAAAGTTTGAAAAACTGGAAGAGCTGTCAGTCAGGCTCAGTGTCCGCAAGTCATATCAAGAATTATTCCAAATGGACTCTCTTCTTGAGCAACTCAAAATTCATACTGCATTAGAATTGACAAAAAATGTATATTATTATCAGCCAACCTACGAATGGGAAGGGAAGAATTTAAAACATTTGAGCATATTAAAATTCTTTAATGCCGTAATCCACAATTCCCCAAATGTTTGGTATGGTTTCTAAAAATTGAACTTTTTCAGCTGCAGCAGCATGTTTTTTTTTCTTCCATTTATTGAACATTTTTACAGGATGTTCAAGGTATTCACTGAAAGATTAGCTAGCTATATACAATCCACTCATTCACTTCATAACGTACCAACTCTATACAGCTAGCTATATACTGCAATCATCACAATTTCACTTATTTCTAATTAGAATAATAAGAGAATGATATGAAAATTTCTAGAATAATATACTATTCTTTTGGAATAATAACTCAATTTTTTAGAATAAAAAAAAATTATTCTAAAAATTTTGAGCATAATCTGGCAGGCCCTAATCATGGGTAGCCAATATGTATTAATTCCAGGTGGGAGGACATCACATTTTGTGTCACAATCATTATGTAATTGTTACATATATTTTCTTCTAATGTGAATATTATGAAATCAGTCTAACTCACTAACACATGTACAACAATGCCTTTTTTTAGAATAATGGTTCTTGGGGCAAAATTTAGATCGTATGAAATAGAAATGGGATTATCACTCCATTTCTTCACTTTACCACACGCTCCTGCTGGTGAAAAGATTGTCACTATAATGGTTAATATGTAGCTAAGTGAGAAACAATTTCTTTATATATGGTTAGCAATATGGGTAGCAGTATTAGATTGACAATTACTTAGACAAATTATTAGTATGATATCCATCAGTATTTGTAAGATTGAGAAACTGGTTCTGCATACCGTGATGACATTGCAGTACATTAAATGCTGATAGCATCATTATACAGCCTAAGTATTAACAGCTTCGACACAATGGTGCTAATTGATGTCACCTAACTCACGTTGAGCAGGGCTGGTGTAGAACTCCAGGAGGAAGGTGTGTGTGTGTGTGTGTGGGGGGGGGGGGGGGGGGGGGTGGGCATTGGTACTTATATTATGAACCTCATTGAGTGTTTCAATTTGAATTACTCAGCCATATAATTGCAAGGAAATAATTATTATTTCACTGTTGGGAACATTAACTTCATGCATCCCAATACTTGAAATTTAGTAACAGCTGCATTTACAACAGTCATGATGTTCAATGAGGCAAAACAGCTTTCTATGAAACTGCAGCAGTAATCTCCAAACATTACTTGAAAGCCAATCAAAGGAAGCTCATGTTCTAGAGAAAACTAATTTCAAGGAATAAGAACTGCTTTTAATGATTCTGAGTTGGGAACTTAAACCTCACATTGTACGGTCCTGAATTGCTAGGTATTGTAGTATTGGACATAGCTAATTGTTTAATGACTTTTATTAACCCTTTCACCGGTATAACCGCCATATGGCGGTTGAGGTACCCAAAAATCTTCAGATGCTGAAGGTGAGTCATAAACACTGGGCATGTCTTAGATAGCTGTGCTTAGCAATGCAAGGATAGTTAGTTCTAGGTTTAGCTAATAGAGCATAGTAATCTCGTATTCAATGCTCCTCTTGCAAGGTCCATTTACATGATGCACCTGAATGTAACTGTTTTTTTAATATACTCTTACAGATTTTTCATTATAAGCAACATTTTTGTAGAACTTTAGATTTTTCATTATAAATATAATTCAATCATCTAGATGTAAATCTAATTGTATAATCAATATAATTATCACTTTTATATTAAAATAATTCAGTAAATATTATGAAACATTAATTAAATTTTTGTGGTTTGCTGCTAGGCAACATACCTGAGGTTTTTCAAAATCCCTAACTAGTGTGCTACATGAATATATATGGTTGCTAGGTACTTTTTTCAATGTTTAATTTGTTATGATTTTTTAAATCTATTTACATATTTTCTTATTAAAAATTTACCGGTGAAAGGGGGGGGTTAACATAGTTTTAAACATTTGAAATTATCAAATATTTCAGCAGCCACACGTTGCCATCTTCAATGATGAAAAACATACTAACAAACATATTGGCTAGCTTTTATTTATGGCTGAAGGGAGCACTTACATATGTTGCTGAAAATCTGATTATTAAATTTTTGTAAACTGTGCAGTGAAGAATTCTAATTAAATAGTCATGGCGAGGACTTACCCTAAATTATTACTTTGTAATACAAGGTATAGAGTTTCTTGTATATATATTGAAGTGTTCCCAATATTATGAATTTTGTGGACGCGTAACACCCACAAATAATTGAAAGGTGAAGAGTTACTAATCCCAGACTATGTGTAACTAGGTGGTGAGTATCCACAAACACTGGTGGACTACACCATCCAATAATTTTCAAGGTGTAGTTTGAATTGCTGCACAGTACTGTCACAGTACTGCACACAGTTCCTGTAGCTATCATTATATATTTTTCCAAGTAAAGTACAATAGCTACTATATACATTCATTTTAGCTATGCATAGTAATGAACTTGCATACAAGAATGGTTCAGATGTAGCAACTGGAGAAACCGTCACTACGCCTCAACTGTCATTTTTTTTAAAGCTAATATTAGAAAATAGTTGGTAACCCATGCTCTCAGCTTGGTTCTGTAGAAGAAAAGCTCCCAGGAAAAATGATGATGCCACACAAGATTTAAAGTATCGTAAATAGCTTTAACCATTTTTAATCAGCTGAAATTAAGTGCAACTGCAGCTGTGCATTGCTTTACATGTTGTAGCTCTCATACCAAATGTGACTCTTGGACAGATCTTGCTGACATTACACTGGTTGAAAAAGGTCCATTGACAGCCATAGCAAAATTCGTAAACTGTGCTGATAATTAGAGTTGACTAAAAATTGACAAGACTGTAGGCTAACAAATTAGTTTTTATTCAAGACATTATACTCTAATTTACGATTTTGTTTTGGTTATCAATGGACTCTTTTCAGGCAGTGTAATTGGTAGTGGGACTATGCCATTACTTGATGAGCAGCAGGACTCTCGCTGTACCCTCGTTTGTCAAAATCTCCTGATTATAGGTAAGGTGGATCTGTATTAAAGTGTAACAATTTATAAGGTGGCTGAAATAATAGTTATAGGAGAATATGTCAAGTGTTGAGATGAGAGAGCATCACAGGTAAGTACAAATGCTAAATCATGGAACCTCATTTTACTTATAGAATAATATTGCAATGTTGGTTGGAGGTTTTTTAGGTTTGATAAGTGTCCAACTGTCTTCTGCATCTTGTACATGAACATGACACTCTATTTCTTTTTCACATTTAGCTACACGTGCACTCGCAGCTTCATATGGATTCGTTGGAAGCAGCATTTTGTTTACCAAACAACTTCCAAAATCATAGATATTATATATAAATAAATTCAATATTTTAACTTTAAATAGTAGTAGAAGTTTGGTATTTAGTCCACAAACAAACAGATGTTTACACTCTGACGAATCTTCATCAGTGATGTTATATTCAAAAGCTGGCTTCGAGAAAGAAATTGTGAAGTGATAAATTAGGGGAGTAAAAATTTCAACGAATAATAAGAGTCTTTGAAAAAAGAGAATTTTCGTTGGTATGTTGAGAGTGAGACTGTAGCATAGCAGTACCCCTTAACAGTATAAATACAGAATTGGTGTGTTTGTTTGCTGGCTGGTTGTCGTAGCTCAGTGGCAGACACAACTTAACCAAAATCAAGTCAATTGATAGTATAACTAACTAAATTTTCTACATGATATTGAAGAAAACTAAATACTAACTAACTTTTGTGGGATAATATGGAAAAAAACTCAAACTAAGCTTTCAAGATATGTTTTTAGTATGAATAGCTAAAACTAAGAAAGTTTGGATTCTCTAAACCAAAACAACATAGCTCTTCTCATGTGTATGTCATCGACCTACTTTTTCCTGTTGTATCTTGATTATTAAAAATGCATTTCATACCAAGGTTCTAATTCTTCCTCATTTAAAACTTTACTCACAGGAATTTCAGGAGATAATACTACATCCTTGTCCATTCAGTAGGGCCTGCCAGATTATGCTCAAAATTTTTAGAATTTTTTTTTTATTCTAAAAAATTGAGTTATTATTCCAAAAGAATAGTATATTATTATAGACATTTTCGTATTATTCTCTTATTATTCTAATTCGAAGTAATTGAAATCGTGATGATTGCAGTACAGCTAGCTGTATAGAGTTGGTACATTGTGAAATGAATGAGTAAAACTATCAGACTCTTACTGAATTACTCAATATGAAGGATTGTATATAGCTAGCTAATCTTTCAGTGAAAACCTCGAACATCCCATAAAAATGTTCAATGAATGGAAAAAAACATACTCTGGTGCATCTGAAATAAAGTTCACATTTGTGACCGTCTACGGGAAAACCGGGCACAACGCGGCGTGCGTAATATCGAGAAAAGATCGATCGATTTCTTAAAAATGTATTGTTTCAAGCCCATGGAAGGGAACGGTTAGGTCTATTATAGCGGGAACGACTTAAGCTACGACGATAAAACTTGGAGAGCTCAATATCTGGACGCCGACAACTCCGTAAGTGCAAAAAAAAATTTTTCGAAGGGTGCCGCGTTGTGCCTGGTTTTCCTATAGACGGTCACATTTGAGAAACCTTATACAAAACATTTGGGGGAAATGTGGAATACGGTAATTTTAATATGCTCGGCAGTGGATCAACATTCTCTTCCCTTCACATTCATAGGTCAGCTGGTAATAGTATACATTTTTTGTCAATTCTAATGCAAAAAAAATATGATTGTTGAGTTGCTCAAAAAGAGATTCATTTTAGCATAATTCTCGATATTATGACTTGCTGGTGAGCCTGACTGACAGCTCTCCCAGCATTTCAAACTTTTTTTTTCATTTTGGATGCACACTGATAAACCTAACTCAGCTACTTTAATTAAGTAATGAAATCTACCTCATAACCACATTTCTACACATGTTTGGGCTGGCTGGCCTGACCAGTTCTTACATCCCTATAGTGATTTGTTGGTTGGTACAGTCTGCATAAAATTGATTGGAGTAATGCTGGAGTATTAGACTGTCAATATAATTTAATCCAGAGGTGCTTGCTTGAATCATACGTAAAAAACAACACCCATAAACTAAATGAAGAGGGAGAATGGATCACTTCCTGTTATTTATTTGTTTATTAAATCATTTTTAGACTAGTTATTTGATTGAAGAAGAAAATGTGAGTATCACACAGAAACAATTTCGTTCAATTGAAACGTAATTTGAATTATAACTAGAGTTTCCACACCCTAGTTAGCTAGCCCTTGTAAAGTAAAATTATATGCTTGTTGGGGATAAAGACTAGATTCTGGTGGCAGCGAATCTTGCTTGGCTTAGATTGGATTTCATCACGTTTGCTAGACACAGGCAATATACTGGTGACTATAAGCTTTGTTTGTCATCTTAATCTGACTACTCCACTTCCCAAGAGGCACCACAATTGATGCACTGTAGCTATGACTTTATCAAATAACAACTCTAAATTTCTGTATTAATATGGATTCATTGATTTAAACATAAAAAACTCCGCAAAATGTAATCAATCACATGTAACCATGACGGAAATATAGACTGATGATTAGAAATGTATAGTGATGATATGAATTGAAAACAACAACAACAACAACAACAATATCCACAATAGAATCACAACACATTTATGACGATTTTTTTTTTAAACCACAGTAATTTCCTGTAGGAGATGGATGAAGATTTCTTATGTACCAAACTACGCAGGCAAGAGGTCTTCGATTACCTTTGCCTAGATTTCCGAAAAGCATTTCTGCAACCTATCGATATTTTCTCTCTCTCTTTTCTCGTGGTGTTTCACCTTTCGTCTCCTCATCAGAAGAATGAAGTAAACATTTAAATTTTTCTGTTTTTGTCATACAATCTGGAAAATTCAATTTAAAATCTGGATATTTGCAACAAATATAATCCGTTTTTTCCTTCTCTATGCAATTGCCACAAGAACACCATTCTGGAGATACCTGGCACTTATTTTGCTCTTGATTGTTACATAAATATTGATTTTTTACATTAGTTAACTCATTATGTTATTCCAGTAAATATTATTATTTGTAAATCATCCTTCGATAAAGTGTGGACAAACTCCTGTAATCACAAGATTATACATACTGAAAGTTATCAATGAAAATGATATTTCACATGATATGTCAGGTTTAGAGTAATTTTCATGCTTTGCTTGTAAGTTCATTATTACTTTATAGCTAGAATAAAAAAAAAAATTTATACTATTATTTTACTACTTCTGGGAGTCTCAAGTCTTGTAGGATGAAAATTAAGTAGATTTGTAAAGTTTAGAAATTTGTATAAAATAGCACACATTATTATTTATTTGTATTGATTCTTTCCATGTTTCAAAGTTTTGACTATTTAGGCCATTATTTAACTTTTTCAATGTTTTAGCTACTTGATTATCGTAATGAATAACCATTTCAAATTATTATACATAACACACAATATATGTATGTATATGTATGTATGTATGTATGTATGTATGTATGTATGTATGGATGTATGTAAGTATGCATGTATGCATGCATGTAGTTACCTGACAATCTCTTCTTAAATTTGGTGTAGTATTTCTTTTCCTGCAGTTGTCTGTAAGGAAAAACAAGTTATCGATATTATATAACAAGGTATGTTCACTATTTAATGTAGTCGAAAACTCAATTTAGGGAGTAGGGAGTTAGTGATATAGTCCAAGCTATATAGCTCCTAGTTGAAGGACCAGCTAGATTGTTTAACTGAGCTATGGCTAGATAGTTAAACCAAAGCTAAACTAATCCTAAAATAGTGATCTATCTACAATGACACATGTGAGGTTTACTGAGGCACACTGCAGATATAAATCTGTGTTAGGTAAAACAGAGACCTGGAATGATAGAGAAAGTTTGTAACTGCAACTGAAATTATTACTTAAGCTGAAGAATGAACGAATTACAATAATATGCTGTTTATATTGGATGAATGTGTGCGTGATGACCATTGCAAGCAAGGTGTTAATTAGAAGGTGCATTCATATGAATTTAAGTGTTCTAATGTGGGGGGGGGCATTCAACTTGTATTTGTGTGGACTTGTTGTCCAGGGAAGCCTGGATGCCCGAATAATGTTTATGCCATTAACAATTTCTATGACTTATAATCATGTGAAATAATTTTCATCTTTATTCTTTGTAAAAGCAATTTGGATGTCAAACGTATTCATTTCTAATATACCAGGACCAGATTTAATCTGACTTCCTCAATTGCTGTATATTTAGAAATTAAAACAGTTAAACTTACCCCAATATGCAACTAAACTGAACATGACAATAAGTCTGAGAATTGCCAAAATGCAGTCAAACATTATTTCTGGATCCATTTATGTAACATGAATAAGAAGTATGTAGATTTCCTTCCGTGAAAGTAAATGTGCAGTGCAATTGTCTAAATATCAAGAAAAATTGCAAAATAATGATATGCGATTCCACCAATAAAAACATTTGTAAGTAGCTACACTAAATTGCATTAATAGGACTCCACTTTTGAAATATTATTAGAGATCATAAAAAAAAGCACAACAACTATACCCATAATTTTTTTTTGGAACAGCAAGTTCACACACTTAATTTTTATATAATCTACATAACAATGTTAGTAAACATGGGCTACAAGCATCAAAATATTAGTTTCTTTTGTAGTTTTTGCCAATCGAAAACAAAAATCTCATCCAGTAATGTCATATACTTCACTGTTTAGTTTTACTTTTCTCTATTCACTAAATAAAATAATAATTAGAATGCTTCTTCCTCTTTATTTTAGCATAAATGTTAATAATTAATAATAACATTGTGTTGATATGACAGTGCAAACAGGATAGATCATTGATATAACTTGCCAATTTCATTCATTGGGTCCAGATGCTAAAATGTAAAGACGGTCTAAAAATAATATATTTGATTGTATTTTTAGTAAAAAACAATAAAAATGAAATGGGGAGTATGGAATAGCTATATAATGGATTACATTTGACCCCAGCTATACCGTGGGTTTGAATACGACTAATACGAAAGGATTGAACGGAAATGGGTCGATGTCGCCAGTGATATTGCACACAGCAGATGTATGTGCCCAGCGGCTGAATGAGTCGATATTATTACTTCAGTGTCCCTTACCTTCCAGCTCCTGCAATTAGCTGAAACTTAGGACAATTGTAGTAATGATAAACAGAGCTTGCAGACGAATTGTAGTGAAAGACAATTGTCTGGGAATGGGAGAATTGAATTTTTTACATAGTTGCCGATTACTTTGCTGCAATACTCACCATCACAAAACTAAAATATACTGGTGTATCAGATCACACATTCATAAGCTATTATATACCTCTAAGATTTGTGGTTGTGTCATTTTACTACTTTGAACTTAGCTGTTATAACCAGCTATAGCTATCTTGCTGGCTCTGCTCTACCTAAAATATTTGTTGTGCTGGTCATTATTTGAAGAGTTATGTCCTACAGTGCAGGACATTTAGCCCTATCCTGTACAGGAAAGGTGGTGAAAGAATGAAATGTCCTAAATACGTGACTACAGGGAATTCAAGTTTTTGTCCTAACTCAATTGATTTAATTCATTGAAATCAAGTAATTAATATATGCTTATGATTATTTTAGACCTGCATTAATTGATAATGTTATTGTTTGGGTTTGAAGATATTTCTATTTAACACATAAAAAAAAGGGGAAAAAAGTACAAACACTGGACTATCCATGTTTGTGAAGGAAATAGTGTAAGAATTATGCCAGAATTATTTATTTTCTCTCAGGTACATCTACTCTAATCCAGTATTTGTATATATAATTAAATCTGCTTCCATTGCTAGATTAGGAGATTCCAGTGCTATCATGGAATCAACTGCTTGATCTTCGTAACTACATATAGACAGTGAAGTGTTATTACTGTAAACATTACCCTCAAACTGGTTGCTACCCCGCCCCCAGTATAAATTACTATTACCTTAGTGCGGTTAGGGTAAACCACCAGTAGTCTTCACTTTTACCGCAAACAAGATAATTGGATCCAGGTTTACTCTCTGGTTAGTGGCGTTTAATGCCAAAAATAGAACTTAGATGACATCATAGCCCTGTGACCTGTACGAGTCATAATCGTGAACTGTCAAAACTTGACCAAAATAGGTAATCGTCATTTTCCTTCTGGCGTTTAGAAATGTCTGTGGTGTGATCATGTGATGCGCGTTGTGATTATGCTTATAATGTATACCACAACCTATATAACAGTGCTGTAGCTACGCTCTAACCGTTCCAAAATTTCGGTGGAAGGTAATGATTTTAATGAGTGATCCGTCATGGTATTACTCGTCTGTGTCAGGCTTTTCTATGGTAGCCAGCCCTTCAGTCAGAGTCTTTAAACGAGAACGTCGCCTATAAAAAAAGGGCGTATAGGCAGGGACATATTTCGCGATAAGTGGAAAAGGCGGCTGACAGTTTTTGTCACCGACTTCCGGAGACTATTTTAGTGCGCACTACAGCAACTTAGCGCACAAAAGCTATAGGTCACGTATAAGTCGTGAGCATCTTAACTGAAGACAAAACAATAAACAAACTAACAAGAAAAAAAATAAATGGCGAGCTCTAAAATGGAGAATACTTGCGCAACAGAAGTCACTTTGTAGAAATAGATGGCTTTGCATCAAAACTTCTTCCTGTTCGCTCTACTAACCAGTAATGACAGTTGCTCCCATACACATCTTCAAAGAGACTTGGATGCTCTTTAATCTTGGTGTCAGACATGGAAAATTAAAGTCAATTCCTCAAAATGCTCTGTTATGAACTTTTCTCTCTCTTCATCAACTTCTTCTTCTTATAGCATTGGTAATGACAGCATCAAACCAGTCAACAAGCAGAGAGACCTGGGAATAACCATTACAAACAACTTATCATGGTCCTCCCATATCAAAGACATATGTAGCAAAGCTTATCGTTCTCTTTTCTTGGTGAAGCGCACAATCGCTATCACATCACCCTCTCATATAAAAAAATCTCTGTACCTTTCCTTAGTAAGATCTCAGCTTTCATACTGCTCCCAACTCTGGCGCCCTCGTCTCATCAAGGACATTATTTTATTAGAAAACATTCAAGGTAGAGCTTCAAAATACATTTTAAACAATTTCGTTATAGATTATAAATCTCTATTAATCTTGCTCAATGTCCTACCACTCATGTATCACCTAGAACTACTAGACTTGCTATTTGTATTGAAATGTCTCAAAGACCCTCCTGATAATTTTGACATATTTAATTACATTTCCTATTCTTTTGGACCCACACGCTCATCTACCTCCCACTAGTTAGAACTTAAGTTTTACCGCTTCTCTAGTACACGCCACCAATATTTTAATTGTGTTGTAATGCTGTGAAATGCATTCTCTCCAATTGATCTTTCCCCTTCCTTCACTACTATCAAGAAAACTCTTCAACAGAAATTCTGGAATACATTCACCAAAAGATTCAATCCCTGCACATTTTGTTGTCTATGTCCCTGTTCTCAATGTCACACATCTAATATCAACATCACTTTGCCTCCCACATCATGAGCCTATTTATTCATTTTGGTTTATTCACTTTCTTCTTTTGTTTACTTATTTATTTCTTCGGGCAGCTCTAGTAGTTAGAGTTTGACCCTCAACCACAAACACTTTACATTTTTCACTTCACTCACAATACTTGTTTTTGTCCCATTGGTTGTAAAGTCAATAATAATAATAATAATAATAATAATAATAATAGAGAAAGAAGAAAAGTATAGTTTGCCATTGACACAGCTAAATTCAACTGCAAAAGATATACAGCATGCTATCAGAGTTCTGCTAGAAGATACTATCCTTAGGGTTCATCTTGAATCAAGAAATACTTCAGTACACACGACATTGATTGATAGATGGACTTCAGTTTTACTAATTACATATCGCTTTTTATAGTTATGGCACTTGTAAACGTGGTGTGTATCGACTTGAAAGAATAGTGAGTTATTATGGTAGTCTGGCTTAGCCAGATCCTATACCAAACAGCTTGGGAATGGGTCTAGGTACATGGCAGTACCAAATTCGTTCTGCCCCACATATAGTGGGGGGCAATTACCATTAGCAAATTACAGGGAATAGCCTTCCTCAACCACAAATAGAAATTCCAGTACGTGCCAGTCACCCTTTCAGCGCTAGGTGTTTAGCATTCATGGCTCATTTGTGGTAGAAATTCAGGTATAAAGGAGGTGGGGCATTCACCACTTCCACATTCCTCCAGAAAAATTGTGGAATGGCCATGTCCCCAGACCCTCCGCCACTTTGCGCAGTACATGGGTCTGTCTTCATAATGGAGGGTTCTCTTTGCGCGGGTACTTGAATAGAAAGCTAGAGGTCAAAGGGCATGCAGGGGATTTTTCTTTTTATACCCGGACCTCCCCAAGGAGTTCGGAATGTGTTAAACGAGGCCACAGATTTCGCGTACGGAAAATAGCATTGAATTATAAACTTGACCTCTGCGTTTAACTCTAAATTGTTTCAAACTATTTCCAAGTAACGTCTTACTGGTCCAAGGATATAGTCATAACGCTCAGCCCAACTGGTTAGGTAATAGGTTTCTCTGCAGCTCAAATCTGACTAAAAAGAAGAGACAACATTGCCACATTTTAGTAGTTTTGTAAATTCTTTACCAGCCTCAAATTCTGCCACAGAATAGGTACTTAATACTTAACAAGTACACTTTGTTATGTGGTTGCTTGCAAGTGGAATTGTGATGACAAATGGTTACTGGAGGAAAAGTATAATTTCCTGTTACAGGAAAAAATGCAGACCAGCTGAATCAATTCATTATTCATCTCTTACCTGCTGTGCCAATCTTCAAAATCCAGAATGATCCTCTTCAATCAACTTTTTGAGTTTTCATGATTAACTCTCATTCCTTTTGCTGACTTCAGACACTGTCAGCGGGCGTGAGTCTGTAATCCTTGTGATTAATATTAGTTCCATCGTCTAACTTTAGCTAACTTGACTGAGTGACTGAAGGAACATAATCATGACTGAGGCATTGCACAATACGTGATTCTTGGTTGTTGTTTTTTTTTGTTGTTTTTTTTGTTTTTTTTTTGTTATGCAATGAAACTTTCAGTGGCATTGTATCTTTTTAGTGACATGTAATACTTACCACACTTGGTTATTACTGTGACCTCATTCGTATATTATCTTTGCCATTCAATATGATTACTTTGTTTATCATATTGATCACATGAACCAAAATTCTAAAAAAAAATAATAATAACATCGTGTTATTACTTTAGTAACATAAATCAAACCTTAATTGGCGAGCGAGCGTAGCGAGCGAGACACTTACAGGGGTAACACAATTGAAAATCGGGGATGTTTATTTGTTTATTGGCGAGCGAGCGTAGCGAGCGAGACAGTATTAGGGGTGGATAATGCAAAATCGGGTATATGTTATATATATATATATATGTATGTATGTATGGATGGTACGTATGCTCTTTAAATGCGCGCGCGGGGAACGTTTTTTCTTTAAAAAACACGGCTTTTTAGGCTTGACCCCAGTTTATTCTGAAACTACAGCATTAAGCAAGTCTTACTTTATACTTAAGCTCCAAAGTGTGAGAAAATTCCTGCGAAAACGCTTGCTTTTCTAGAAACAAAAAGTTGATTCGATCGGTTACTATGACATTGAAGACCCTTTACCAGATTTAAATTCAAAACTTCGCCTTTTTGCCGGCTAAGTGCGGCTTGTTACTAGTTGTCAAGAGCCACCTGTAGTCAGTACTAAGAGAGCTATCACTAGTTCTGAAAAGTGTATGTAAGCACATAAAGTATTAATGCTAAGGAAGCTACTACTACTCGAGGGATGCCGAGGTAAGTACGCAATTCCATATTTGTTAGCTTAATATGCAAAATAACTCTGGCCTTTCTTTTTTATAGCTAAGAGCTTGTTGTCAACAGTGACTGGTAAATTCAAATTGTCAGAAGGACTCAAATTTGGTACTACAAAAGTTACCACTGCTCAAGAAAATGAGGTAAGACAAGTAATTTTGTATTTGTGTGCTAAAATTGATTGTCTTTTGTTTTTGTAGGTGAGAGCTTGTTGTCAAGAATTCAAGGTGATTCAGATGGTCAAAGTAACTTCAATTTGATACTACAGAAGTTATCAATACTCAAGAATGATGTAAGTAGTAATTCCATATTTGTTGGCTAAAATTACAAATAATAACACTGGTTTATTTTTTATCTTAGCTGAGAGCGTGTTCAAGAGTTACTGGTGATTGAGATTATCAGAATGGCAGATGTTTGATTCTACAAAAGTTACCATTAAAAAGGTAAGACAGTGATTTTGTATTTGTTTGCTGAAATCAAATGCCATAACTGCTATTATAGTGTTTGCATGAAGTAAGCTAAAACATAGTAACATTTTATGTTACCTAACTATCAGGCTCGCTCGCCATTTGTGCTCAGCACACCACTAGTTTTAATATATATTTTGGACGTACGTCAGGCATTTTTGTACTTTACCCTCGCGTTTTTTGTGTAAGTTCGGTGGTCGACCCCGTCCCAAACTTCACTAAACAGAATCCTCCGTTTATCGATCAGTACCCGTATCACCCTAGAAATTGAATTGTTTACTGTTTTGAATTCTTTTACGGGTGCAGTTAAAACGTGAAAGGTAAGTCTTGTATAGGTGTGTCCAGTTTTGTCAAAGCATTGTGCTTTACAACCACTATTTAGCTAAAGAATATCACAAAGAAAACGTTTAAATAGCGTGTATTATTTTGTTGTTGTTGTTTTCCTTCAATTCAAACAGTTGCAGCGAGTTGTTACTATGGTACTGAAATCCCTTTACAGTGTATGCCTAATTAAAAAACTGGACCTTATTTCAGTAGCTTCAGTGTTGGAAGTCAAAATTATAGTCTTTAGGCTCGCTCGCCATTTGTGCTCAAGCACATCACTAGTACAAACATTTATAAAATCTCTCTACTCTGTAGTGCACATCCATTTTTTTGTGGGTAAAAATTGATAGGGTCAACACCCATTGTGAAGAAGGTACATACTGTCATCAGATAGACCTAAAAAATCTCTCCTATCCATACGCATTATGATGGAAGTAATGAAGTGGATTGACACTGAAGTTCCAACTGAGTGTATGATGATGTACCATGAGTGTGTTTGAGGAAGCTTGAATTATCTTTGGGTTGTATCCCACCCTAATCTATTTCTAGGTGTAATGACGTGGGGTGAATAGATATGAGAATATAAATAATTCTTCATGTAGTCAAGGGCACAGGTGAAGGGGTTACAGACATCATTTTTATAATACACAGCGAATAAATATGCGTTGGCAGAGGGTGTATTTTCTGAACGAGTAAAGCCTCAGATGAGGATGTGAATGGTCAGGTAATTCTTGTAATACTGATAATAATACCCATAACTCCATCTTCTAAGCTCACATCTACATTAATAATTATGTTCTTTCAATCATCACCCAAGTACACAACTTCAAATTTTGGTACTTGCATATTGCTTGTACAAGCTTGCTCTATCCAGTATGTGAGTAGCAGATAATGAAAGGTTGAAAACATCAGTAAACCTACAATATTTGCAATAATATTGCTGATATTTGCTAAAGAAGTACACTAGAATTACCTTGGTTTTTAAGATAGCTAAACTGTGTAATTTGAATCACAATTAGCTACAATAAGTTATAACTGATATCATAAATAATTTCAAATAGATTTAACTTCAGTGGGCTAAAAGGTGGAGCTTCTACAAGTTCCACATCATAAATAGTTTGACTTCTTTCGCTTCTGATGTTAGTGGAGTTGACCTAAAGAGTGATTATTTTCTGCATCTTCTGACTGCACATCTTGCTCCAAGGTGTGTGAATATGGTGACTTTTTTGCCTACTGCAGTTACACTTTAAGTTCATACTATGACTATTAGGATCCACATCTCCTGTCATGGCTATGGTACTAATATTATGAACCTCATTGAGTTTTTATTAGAATTACTCACTTACTACTGGTTTTCAATTAGCTAATTAGCTAAAGCTGATGCAACAAATAGCAATTATGAGCTTGCATTTGCCTGCTGGGTAGACAAATCATTGAAGTTAAAATGAGTATAAAACTACCTTATGTGCGTTTATAATTTTACAGCAAAGCACCATAAATTAAAAAATATATATAGCTGCATACATACATGCATAATACAATACACATATACATGCATAGAAAGACAGGAAGGAGAGAAGAAAGAAAGACTGTTAAAAAAACATTATGTATAATTATATAATATAGCTATAGTACTTATTGTACAGTTCTAAGACTTAATTTTATGTCAGAGACTGTATATGGTGTCTTTGTTAGCTTTGCCGAAGGACCAGGTTTGCTCAATTTACACAGTAAAAAGTTTCAATTCAACCTTTTTCTTTCTTTTTTTTAATGCCAACTGACCAGCAGGTGAACAATCCAACTCAACAGCAAGTGAGCAATGACAACTGAACAGCAAGTGAACCATGACAACTGAACAGCAAGTGATCAAAAAACATATGGCTGTGGCAGCCCTTATGTAGTGTGTATAAATTGCATGATCAATTAACATGATGAGTTTCAATTATTGTTCTGGTCTGTTTGTTGCTGGACCTGAACAAGTCAGAGTGTGATATGGTGAATATTTCACCAGCAGGCTAACTTTTTTCATAGCCAGAGATGAGTGAAAAAATAAAGCCTGAGAGTGAAATATCTAGCCATATCACTCTGACTATGTAATAAATGGTTTAATACATGATAGATATCTTCACTGAAGTAGTTTGTCGGTAACTGTTTGTGTAAAGTTGGCCACAAAACTCTCTAGGGGCTCTCCACACAGGGAAACTCGTGGGTCATCAGTACCTAAAGATAACATTGTGAATATTATATTTAGTGTGGAATAGATGTATTCATATTAGGGAGGCTAGGAATGTCCTCTGTGGTGCTATAGAGGTTATTTATTTTTACACACATAGCTATGAACATTTAAAGACAATCGAAGATTTAGCTAACCTGTATGTCTTCGGCTGGAAGCAGAAATACCAACCCAAACCCAGTACATAGCTCTCTAGGTTTCTGCTCAGGTAATTTCAAGTAAAAGGGTGTTATAATTATTTCTACCACACATTACAGTAGCCAAAAGTATTTGAGGCACGCTCACAAGAGATAAGAATTTCAGTCCCAACTAACCCTGCAGTTTGGCACAGCGGACTCAACTATAATGTGGAGATGATTTCGCGCAAAACAATTTTTTTTATCCTGCATTGCGATTTGGTAAAGGGTATGGCTACACCAAAGGTACAAAGTTCCTGATTAATTAAAGCTAGTAGTGTTTTACCCTTTACAGGAAGTCCAATGCCCTTATGGTATAGTAAGGAATTCATAATCACACTAAAATGAAGACATGAAAGTGTTTTTATGCTTGGTACTTTCATCATTTCCGCCCATAACATGAAACTTCTCGTTGTAAACACAACAGGTACAATTCCACCGCCCCTGTTGAAGTTCTCCTGCATGTTCCCAAGTATTAGTCTCTGGGTCATATCGCTGGATGGCTGAAACCGGCTTTTTACTTTCATTTTCCCTCCCCCCAACTGCCAATAGAAATCGTTTGATGTTAATCGGACAAGATTCCGTGCAGTTGAGTGACGGTAGCTTTTTCCATATCATCTTGTGTCGGTCTAATTGTGTATAGGAGTCCAGAGATGCACTATAAACATCAGGAACATACCTATCATTATCAAGCTCATCATCATCATCAAATTCATCTATTTCGTCGCAGCAACTACCTCCCATGAGGTACCAGACATCTCCTACTACAGCGGACTTCATCGCTCTACATGGCACAGGAATGAATGGTCTTTCAGACCAAATCATGCACTCAAGGTTCAGTATTTGGACCATATTATGCAGATATGATCCCTGTGAACCACCAAGTACTACCAGCCAGTTCTTGTAGCAAGTTGCCGACATTCCAAAGCAAGATGTAGCCATGGGTGGGTAGGGCAGCATCCAGTCATTACTGTTGGAATCCCACTCGGCTATTTCATTCGTTTCATATAATTGTCTGTGCCAATCCCTCCTACCAATACTAATTTCTCTTTAACTGCTGTTATTGCAAACCATCTGTAATGTATGGAGGTAGAGTGTGCCATTTGCCAGACTGTATCTGTAAGCCATCACCTGATAGCCATCCTCTTGCTTGTCAGTTCGTCGACTCCAAGTATATACACCGTTCCATTAATTTTCACCGACTGGATGTAGTCATTCATAGCAATTGGCATGTCCAGACCACTCTTCCAATCTAGTTGGAGTGGAAATGTAGGAAGTGCCTACCAGATAAATTATATCATAATCTGAACTTTTTGATAGCAAGCTGCTGAAATGCAAAGAACTAGCTAGCTAGCTATAAAATTCGAAGTGCAAGTACTCCTTACTCATTTACCTGAGCTGCCTTAGAAGAAGTTTCACCCTTTTCTGCCATTATCTCTTCCTTAGCGTTGCCACTGTACGCTGGCCTGGCCGATCGGGAAAATGGTGCCACCATAGACTCAAAGGTGTGGGGCGGGAACTTCCACCTATATTAGGGGGCGCTGCTTCAACCTCGTTAATTAGCAATGAGTTGAAAGCCGCTCCCCCCTAATCATCAGTCTCGATACAAGAACAAGCTTGATAGCTAATTGTGATAAGAGACCAAGGAAACCGGTTAATTAGAAACTGTCATGCTGTCTTAGTGGTCTGTCGTAGCCGACCTTTTACCTTCCAACACCGATAATGGGAACGTAAATACAAGAATTTGGTGTGTTTATTGCTCAAATATAATTTATTCAGATAGTGTATTCGCTACACTCATGGTTTTAAGTCGAGATAAATATACACAACCTCTAAAATTAGAGTGAAGTTTTCTGAAAATACATAGCTAGCTACTATATAAGCTTATAAACTACTGGAGAATATTTAATCAAGTTATAACCATGCCAAAGAGCAGCGCATTGACTTACCACAACCACTAACTGGAATAGAAATGGAAGTCCTGTAAGTTTTTACGTTTTAACTGCACCAGTAAAAGAATTCAAAACTGTAAACAATTCAATTTCTAGGGTGATACGGGTACTGATCGGTAAACAGAGGATTCTGTTTGGTGAAGTTTGGGACGGGGTCGACCACCGAACTAACACAAAAACGCGAGGGTCTAAGTACAAAAATGCCTTACGTACGCCCAAACATAATTGGCGAGCGAGCGTAGCGAGCGAGACACTTACACGGGTAACACAATTTGAAAATCGGGGATGTTTGTTTGTTTATATATGTGACCGTTTATATATGTGACCGTCTATAGGAAAACCAGGCACAACGCGGCACCCTTCAAAAAAATTTTTTTTGCACTTGCGGAGTTGTCGGCGTCCAGATATTGAGCTCTCCAAGTTTTATCGTCATAGCTTAAGTCGTTCCCGCTATAATCGACCTAACCGTTCCCTTCCGTCGGCTTCGATCGATCTTTTCTCGATATTACGCACGCCGCTTTGTGCCCGGTTTTCCCGTAGACGGTCACATATGGACGTGCGTATGTCATTTTGTACTTTGACCCTCCGTTTCGCTCCGCGTTCGACCCGGTCCCAAACTTCACTAAACAGAATCCTCTGGTTTATCGATCAGTACCCGTATCATACTAGAAATTGAATTGTTTACCGTTTTGAATTCTTTTGCGGGTGCAGTTCAAACTTGAAAACTTAAGGGACTTCGATTTCTATTCGAGTTAGTGGTGGTGGTAAGTCAATGCGCTCTTTGTCATGGTTATAAGCCGTGCGCAACAGTATTTACTTGAAAATACATTGTCCACTAGACTACTGCGAAGGTAAGTCTGTGTAGGTGTATGTCCAGTTGTGTCAAAGCATTGTGTGTTACAACCACTACTTAGCTAAAGAATATAACAAAGAAAACTTTTAAATAACGTGTATTGTTTTGTTGTTGTTTTTTTCCTTCAATTCAAGCAGTTGCAGAGAGTTGTTACTATGGCACTGAAATCCCTTTACCCTGTATGCTAAATTAAAAAACTGGACCTTATTTTCAGTAGCTTCAGTGTTAGAAGTCAAAATCATTCATATAAAAATAGTATAGTCTTTAGGCTCGCTCGCCATTTGTGCTCAAGCACATCACTAGTTTATTTGTATATATGTATGGACGTATGTATGTCATTTTGTACTTTGACCCTCGCGTTTATGTGTTAACACAAGCTATATACATTTGAACAAAATGTTAAAGTTTGATAGAAGTTATTGCAAATGCAGAAACGTAAATCATTTTTTGGACACAGAAGGATATGCTGAGTTTAAGCTAATAGAAGTGCTAAAAAATATGAATTGTGAGGTAAACTGTCAGGTATTGAGTAATTATTGTGTCCACCTGACTTAACAAATCAGTTATAGCAAATTTTAAATATTAATAAAAAATGTTTCAGATAATAACTAAATAATAACAAAAATTACAGCAATGACAGCAACAATAATTAAAACCTTTAAAACCAGATAGCAACTGCATAGTAAGTGATATTGATGTTTTTTTTAGAAATATTTAACTAAAAGAGCCATTAATAATCATTGCCAGTTCAGAGAATTATACTACTACAAGTAATCACTTTTTGTGAGAGTATAAATGAAACAATTAAAGTTTTTGCAGTAAATAATAAAATCTAGTCATCATTTTCTTAAATA